>CXWL01045964.1_pt1 | contig 27268 bp, 14 predicted proteins | sample 590931 | NCBI WGS metagenome assembly CXWL01 (sample SAMEA3498368, study PRJEB10139) | groundwater metagenome | biome: water well; material: biofilm material | place: Germany | collected 2015-04-27 | reverse complement strand
GAACCCAACCGTGAGGTTGACCTGCTCCGGTTGGCCTAAATATCGAAGCGCTGCCGTATCCGGTTCCCACGTTTTGAATACTCGCTCCACGAGGTTAGGATGATAGAACTGCTCGTAGAAATGCGAGGCATCGTAAAACTCCGCTTCATGGATCCCAGCATGGTTCACGTGCCAACCGATCAATTCCTCGGCGTCTTCTTCGGCGTCGAAATAGCCTTTGGGCGTCCAGACCACCCACTGTCGGCGATCGGGATGAGGGTAGAGGGCGACGAGTTCCTGACCGTCTTCTAAGCGATACCACCGAATGGTGCCATCGCCCAAAGCGGCAACGGCGACGCGCCCATTCTTTGCGATGCTCACATTCCAGACGATGCCGGGGACTGAGACGTGCCAGCGGGGCGTGCCATCCCTGTCAAAGTACCGAAGCTTCGATTCGGTTCCCAACAGCAGATGTTCACGATCTGGTGTGACGGCTATGCTTCGGGACAGCTCCCCAGGTTTGAGGAGAATCGGTTTGCCATTCAATTTAGGGCTGGGATGATCTTCCCAATCCTCGACCTGGAGGGCTTTGTCACGGCCAAACAGAGAGAATCCCGTGTTGCCACGTAATGGGCTATGCAACACAATATCGAGTCCGATCGTTTCGAAACCGATCATTCGGCTGAAGGCTCTGTCCTCTAGAGAAAACTTCACGAACGACTCGCCACGGCTATAGGCGAAGCGCACAGTTGTGGCATTCTCAGAGATCTTGAACTCTTGCCCCATTCCGCGGAAGTCGGCGATGGGGCTGTCCAAGAAATGAGTGCGGGCCCCGGAGGCATCGAGAATGCCGAGTGCGGGGTCGTGGGAGCCAAACACGACACTGCCGTTTTTTAGGGGGACGAGTTGTTCGATGGAACCCTCCGCGACTGAATAGTCTTGATAGCCGGATTCGGCGCCGATGCTCCAACGGCGAATCAAGGTGGTACCCCGCTTCAGTAAGGTCTTGCCGCGTTCTTGGTAGCTACCGGCGGCATAGAGACTCTTTCCGTCACCGGCCCACACGACAGACACAAAATGCTGATCGGGATCTGCACGTGAGACGTCGAGCGACGCAAGTGGCCTGAGGTCTTTCCCCGAGAAAAGTTCAACACGAGGACGGTCGACAAAGCCCACTGCCAAGGTGGTGCCGTCCGGAGAGAAGCTGGCCGAGCGAGGTCGGGTTCCCTCGATCTTTGTCTTCGCGGCGAGTGTGAGGGAGGAAGAACCGGAAGCAGGAGGCATATACAGGCGCAGAAATCCGTCATCCGAGACCGTAATCAATCGTCCATCCCCGGAGAACTCGACGTAGTGGCTGGCTCCACCGTACGCGGGATCCTGATCGACCAGTGCATACGAGCGTGCGTCGAACAGGCGAATGCCTTGTTGTCCACCCAAGGCTGCGACCAACCAACGGCCGTCAGGTGAATAAGAAAGATGGGTGATGATATTCGGAAGGCCTTTGAGACGATGCAGCATCTTCCCGGATTCTCGTTGGAAGACATAGATTTCACCCTCAACACCTCCGCAGGCTACGGTCGATCCGTCTGGTGAAAGTGCCACGGCATAGAGAGTCCCCTTAATGCCGTGGCCGATCGGTGGCCGCAACACCGTGCGCAGCTCCAGCTTGGGAAGCTCCCAGATCCGCACAGTCTTATCCTTGGCCACCGTCGCCAGATATCTGTTCTGGTTGTCGACGCTGAGTCTGAGCACGGCACCAGTATGGTGTCCGGCCTCAATGCGGAGGAGGGGTGGTGATGGTTGAGGGACGGCTGGCGCCGTTTGGGCAAAGACTGTCGCGACGCTAGGTAACGCCTGGACCACCAGCCCAGCGACCCATCCGAGCAGTATCCAGCCTCTGGCTCGATGCTGAGAGCTGCTCCGGCAGTTGTCTTGACGCGAGCCTAGGTACATGGGAACTATTGAACGTTAAATGTGACGATTGAAGCTGTCTGTTTCTCCTCGACCGCTGCCGTCGTGATGATCTGATAAGTCCCGGCTTGTGCGTTGGGTTGGACCGGATAATCCCACGTAATACGCTGTTCACCCTGATCCATCATACGATCGGCTGTCTGACTGCCGATGATGGCTCCGTTATACCGGACCTCATGAATTTCTTTCACATTCGCTTTTTCTTCGTCTGGTCGCAGGATTGTGTACTTAAGGCTCACCTTGACCGGTTCCCCTTGCTTCACCACGGTAGGGGTGGCTATCGCCTCCGAGATCGTGAGCAGATTGCCCTGCTCGGGGCGGTACCCAACCGAGGCGGTCGTCTGAGTCCTCGTCCGTTCGAGTGTGGCGACATAATGGCCGATAAGGGCGCCCGAGACGAGCCCGGTACCCAGTCCGATCAACATACCGGTATCGCCTCCTACGGCTTTTCCGACTCCCGCTCCAACGGCGCCCGCGAGACCTGCGCCGAGGAGTGCCTCCTTATTTTTCATCGCGGTCTCACACGATGCGTTGAATAGAAGCATGGAGCTTATGAGAAGAACTGTAGTGAAACGATGCACTGACATCTCCATGGGTATCTCCTCCTTGTTTGGACCGCGCTATAGTACTTGAAATGGTGGAACCCTTCCATGCTAATGATTAGGGTTGAATGGTGTGGAAGTACAGTCTGGTTGAGTCAGTAAAGTCATCATTCTGATCCGTAGGGTTCAGATTTACAGCCAGAACCGGACCTAACCAGAGTATTCGGATAAGCAATATTTGAACCACATTATGGAATGTTTTTTACTGGATAAATGCTGTGGGTCTTGTAAGAAATGACTGTTTTTTATCTCGGTTAGTGCAGGTTTTTTCGAGGGCGGAGTAATTCGTTGAATCACTGAGATGAACGTCGGAGAATCGAAACAGATACGATCTGTATCCAATTCGATTCACCTTTCAATGGCTATGGCCATCCCTATCAAGCCATCTGAATTCCTTACCCAAGGCCTCTACTCGGTATCATGCTACGGGAGTATGCTATCTGCGGCCTTGGACAACGGGGCTGCGAAATGACCGACACAGTGAATGAATTTACTCTGATAATTTGCGAAGCTGAGGAACTAAGAGGATGGTAAGACAATTGGAGTGATGAGTAGTACAGTGATATTGTCGAGCCCTCCAGCCGCATTGGATTGGTCAATCAGCTGCTGGCATGCCGCTTCTGGGGTTGTGATACGGTTCTGAATCATAGTCAGGATGTCCTGATCTGATAGCATCTTGGTCAGCCCGTCGGTGCAGAGCAAGAACCTATCTTCTGGTTCCAATCGATGCACGGCCACATCTGGAATAGAAGGAAAGTTCAGTCCAAGTGCCCGGGTGATGACGTTTCTTTTCGGATGATCCTGAGCTTGGTCGGGCGTGATATGCCCATCGGCCACTAATTGCTGAACAAGGGAATGATCGGTAGTGATGGGCTCGAGTTGAGCGCCGCGAATCCGATAGGCTCGGCTGTCTCCCACATGGGCAATTGCCATGGACGGCTCAGGGGTCGGCAGGAACCAGGCGGCGACCACGGTGGTTCCCATACTCTTCAGATCGGGTTCATTCTCAATGCGAGATTGAAGGGCGCTCTTCGCTGCACTGATGGCCTGAGTCAAAATCGTTGTCGCGTGAGAGAGTGAGTCTGCCTCGCGAGGCGCGGTGTCAGGAATAGATCGCACATGGTCCATTATCGCGGCGGCTGCTAGCGTACTCGCCACCTGTCCCCCGGTATACCCCCCCATTCCATCAGCCACGATCCATAGGCCTCGGTCATTGTCGATGGCAAAGGCATCCTGGTTGGACGTGCGGATTTGCCCCTGATGGCTTAGGCCGGTCCCTGTCCAGCATGCATGTGAGAGAGTCATCGTGAGGTCGCCATGTCGTGATCAACTAATAACAGTAGTTGTGACGGAATTCTAGTCTGAAGATTTCTCGTTATTCTTTGATACGTCTATTGGAGCTATGCGTGCCAACACGCTCTCTACGTCTACGGTCGGGATGATCGTTTGGATCTATTTTCGACGAAGCGGACATACATACCGTAAAGCTCGAATGCCGATATTCCGCTTTGATTGGGCAAGCTCAGTCGCAGCCGGATATTCAGCTTTGTTTGTCAAAACCACACCCCTGATCTAGACTTTGAGCGTACGAATCGGTGGCGGGAGAGTATGGCGTCAAATCAGATGCGTATCTGCAGTAGTGTGCTGGCCCTTATGTTTCTGGATGGCAGCATTGGTCACACGGATGCGGCTCAGAAGATTAGTGTGCCGATTTTTACAGAGGTCCAAGAGTCTGATCGAACCGGCGTTGAGACCTTTGTGATGAAGTGGGATCAGGGCAGTACTCCCGATCCCCTGCTTCTACAATGGCAGGCCAGTCAGGTAATTGTCCGTGGGGCCGCCCTTGAGCCGCTGCTGAAGGCCTTCGAATATGCCGTGGCGTCCTACCACTCAACCACGTCGCACCCTACCGGTACGCTCTCTCTTTCAACGACGGTCTCGGCCCCGCTCAGCGATAATGGCGTAAGCGCCGGAGCCGCATTGGCGATTGGGTTTCTTGCCGTCCTCAAGGGAGACCGTCTCACGGATGAAATTGCTATAGTGGGAGCATTGGAGCCCACCGGACGGATCGGCCAGGTTCGCCGTCTTGCAGGGAAGATTCGAGCAGCCGCTCGACAGGGGTATCGAGTAGTGCTTGTGCCGAGGGGCCAAAGGCCGGTGCCTAGCATCAGACTCGTGGGAATGGGAGTCGATCCAAATATTATGGTCCACGAGGTCGGCACGATAGAGGAAGCCTATGCCATCATGACCGGCAAGTGACACTCGTCCTCTGAGCGTGGTGCCTACCGCCCTGGATTCGACACGCTCACCTTTCGTTCCTTCTGATAATCCCCCACGGTCTTGCTGACGGTATACAGGGAAATCGAGTGAGACGTGCCACCGACTTTGAGCCCTCGTGAGCCGGAGAGGGCCGCCAGGTATTCGCGACTGTCGCTTGTCACACTCTCATCGGACATGCTGGTATCAAACGGGCGCGAACTAAAGATCGCCTTGATTGTTTCCGCCCCAAATGGACCTTGGACGGTGAATTGTTCAGGCGACGCTTCGTCTCCAAAGGTATACACCTGTCCGGCCTTCACGAAACCTTGACCACGGAATTGATTCGGAACCATATGGACGACGGTCCCATCAGCCTGGAAATAATCCAGTTTCAGATAGGCATCCCGATCTGATTGGATATAGATGAGCACCCGATCGCCCTCCACGTAATGACCATCTGTTTTATTCGTCCACACTCGGGCTTTGGACGAGGGGGCTTGTGGGATGACTGCCACAGCGGCTTGCGAGATTTCTTTCGCATTGACCCGTTGTCGAATCATATCCTCCATGGACGCCGGACTCATCAAGGCGGTGATCGTGACGCAAATTTCTTGGTTGCGTTTTTCCTCCTTATCCACGCGAACCCTTTCCAGTAGTCCGGCACTCGCCGTCTGGACGACATCTTCTTCGAGCTGAAAGTTTTTGACCTTCGTGGCGGATTGCACGAAGACACGATGGCTGCGCACCGCTTGTTCCTGTGCCAAGCTGGTTGCCGCTCGTCTGGCCTGCACGAGCGTTTCGTTGTCGCCATAGGTGTAACAGGCCCGCCCTTCAACGGATTCTTGGGCTTCACGGGACGTTGGTTGTGTGATGGGTGCGCCAAACGCGTCTCCGTGTGGAGCGCTCAACGATGCGAAGAGGAGCAGAATCGGAACAAGGGTTCTGTGCTCAACGCCCATGAGTTGCGGGGATGCCATACGATACCTTCAATCTCCGAGCCTCCCAGCGTGAGGGGATCTTACATCCAATTGCTGATCAAAAGGAACGGAGCCCAGAAACTCGGATGCTCATGTCCCGGCGCGCGCTTGATCATCAATTGAGCCCGTTGCAAGGCCTCCGCTTTGGTCACGGACCGAGTGCGTAACTGCCGATAAAATTCGGCGACCAGTTCCGACGTCGCTTGGTCATCGACGAACCATAGGGTAGCCAAGGCGCTCCGTGCACCGGCTTTGATCGCCACTCCGGCAAGTCCTAAGGCGGCTCGATCATCGCCGACAGCCGTCTCACAGGCGCTGAGTGTGAGGAGTTCGAGTGGTGCCAGTCGATACTCGAGTAACCCGACCAGCTGGGAAAGTCGGTTCATCGAAATTTTGTCGTCGTAGGCGAGTAAGAACGACTTGCTGGCGTCCGGTTCCCACTGGCCGTGTGAGGCAATGTGGACGACNNTCCGTCAAGCCCATCGACAACAAGCTGGTTGTCGTCAGGTTGGCCGCCTGTGTATCGGTGAGTTCCATGCTGGGTGTCACGGCGATAAAGTATTGTTCGATCGCAAATCGTTGGCCGTCATGCAGAGCGGCGATGGGGATGGTACGGAGAGGGCCATCCGGGACAAACACGACGGTCTGAATCGCACGGGCTGTGAAGTCTGACTGCAACGGAGCCAAGAGCCAGCTATACATTTTTTGAGCGGACGGAAGATAGGTGTCTGAACGCCGGTCTTGGATCAACCTTCGGAACACCCGTGTTTCACGAGTCAATTGATCGGCACTGACCGGGACTCCGACGCGTTGCAGTCCGCTCGACGTCTCGATGAGCAGCTCCAAACGGTCAGGGAGCATAATGGGATACACGACGGCCGTACGCTCCGGGAGCATCCCACTGCCTCCTCGCCGCTCACGCGCATTGGTGACACAGTCGTCTCGGTAATAGTCTTGCAACTCTGCAATCCGCGATGATTCAGCTGCATCCCGGACCTGCACCAGCAACTGTTGTGTGTCTTGCGCATTCTGAGACGAGGCCGCACGACGTAAGAGCACATCCTCAAATTCTCGAAACAGTGGTGCCACAGAATCTTGGAAGGAATGGTGGCGGCCTTGATACCCAACCGAGTATTCATAGCGGATCGGCTTCAGGATGGACACGGCCCGTTGATAGGCCGACAAGGCGCCATCTGAGTTTCCGGTCGCCCTTAAGAGACGCGCCGTTTGCCAATGCCATTGGTACAATGAATCAGTCGCATTCGCCTTTTGTGCCGCAAACACCGCCTTGCGCGTCAGATTCAAGGCTTCGGCATAGCGACGATCCTTCTCCAAGAGTGAGCCCAAATACCCAAGGGCGTATGCCTCAGCTCGGGAGTCTCCCAGGCGTACGGCGGTATCGGCGGCCTGTTGAAATGATTCGGTGGCTTGTCGGCCGAGGCTCTTCTCGGAAGGAGAGGCCGAGAGGGGTACAGGAGGTTTCGAGAGCGGCTTGCTGGTGGAAGGGGATGGCACAGGCGGCACTGTCTTGGCTGTTGCCCCAGCGCCGACATCCAGGCCTCGTGCATTGCTGGCGAACTGTCTCTCCGCTTCCGCCATCAGTTTCGGCGACGTGACCGCCGAGCGAAGGTCGGCATACCCTAATCCGATATTGAGATATCCATAGGCCTTGGAATATGACTCATCCAAGGTTCGAGCTTCTCCAAAGGCCAGGTCAAGTTTCTGCTGGGCTTCGACATACTGCCCATTCTCGAGGAACGCTATGGCCCAATTGATGAGTGCCGTGAGGGCTAATGCCGGCTGAGCTGTCTGCGTCGCAAGCGTGCGACTCGCGGCATAGACATCGATGGCCTCGAGCAGCTGTCGTGTCAACATCTGTGCATTCCCCAAATCGTTGAGGAGCCCAGCCTCGATTGCCGGCTTCTTGGCTCCACGCACGAGATCCAAAGATTTCTTAAAGTGCTCGACGGCGACATCGGCTTGCCCGAGTGCAAAGGCCGTGTTGCCCATTCGTCCAAGAATCACGGCGGTTTGTAGCCGATCACCGTTCTGCTCGGAGAGTCTCAATGCGACCTGAAGCGTGACGTTTGCTTGACGGACTTGTCCATCTTGCTGTAGCGCGTACGCCAGATGCGTCAGGGCCTGGCTTTGTTTCGTCGTGTTCCGCTCCTGTTCATAGAGCCGAGCGGCTTCCATCAAGTGGATCGCGGCTTGAGCAAAGGCACCCTTCGTCTCCAGTTGGCGACCCTGCTCCATGGCCTTGTCGGCCGATCCTGCCGGATGCTCCACGGCGTGAAGGTCACCGACTCCCGATAGACCCATGGCGACAAAGAGGAAGAGGCAAAGACGCGTCTTCCTGCATCGGGGGATATCAGGCGAAACATGGTGTTTGTCCATTGTGTGTGGATCCATCTCTCTCTCCTTATGCCACAGGCGCACGTGAGTGATCGTTCATGGTCAGCATCCGGCATTCCTCGCAAGGAATGGGGAGAGACCCGGAGCCAGTTGCAAAGCATTGGGCACCTGCAACGCCAGCCGCCCTGGTTGCACGGAAATACCGCTGATCCGTGGGACATCATGATCTAAGATCGGCGGGCTCGCGAGCGGTCCGCCTGGTGTTGCAGGTGAGGCATCTCGACCTCGTTGTACGAATGAGCTGAGANNACGGCGGAATCGGAATGGGTTGCATGGCCGGCGGATCTTTGAGCGTCCGTGTTGTTACGGCGAGATTGGTTGCCGATTGACCACCGGCTGTTGCAACTGAGGTACGTGGTTGAGGCTGAGGAGTCGGTGTGGGAGGAGGTGGAGGCAGCACGGCATCGACGAGCACCGTGGCGACGGCGGTGTCGCCGGCGTAGGAGGCGGTGATGATGGCTTGGCCGTCATCGGCCCCTCGGACGGGGACGGGGATGGTGGTCTGCCCCGGCTGGACCGTGATCGACGTCGGTGCTGGAACGTCTACCGGATTGGAACTGGTAAAGGAGACGGTAATAGGTCGTGGAGCGGGGTTCGAAAGAGTCAACGTCAAGGTGCCGTTCGCGCCCTCCTGGAGCGTCAGATTTGGGGACAGGGTGACAAGCTGGAGGGGATTCACTTGGATGGGGCCGCTGATGGCCGTATCCAACACCTGCGTGCCGGCCCGTAAGGAGGCCGTGACGGTCGCAGAGCCGGATTGGAGCGTGGCATAGGTGGTGTTCACACTCGTCTGGCCCGCGGGAATGGTGATGGAGCTGGGGGCAGTGAGGATCGCTGGATTTGAGCTGGTGAACCTCACGGTGATGGCTTGCGGCGCTGGTTGATTCAGGGTCACCGTCAGCGTGCCACCCGTGCCTTCGACAAGCGTGGTCGGCGAGGGCAACAGGCCGCTATCGAGCGGAGGTAGCACGGCATCGACGAGCACCGTTGCTGCGGCGGTATCGCCGGCGTAGGAGGCGGTAATGATCGCTTGGCCGTCGTCTAAGCCACTGACCGGGATCGTCGCGGTGCTCTGACCCTTCGCAATCGTGATCTGCTGAGGCGCGGGGACATCACCGGGATTGGAGCTCGTAAAGGTGACGGTGATGGGTCGGGGAGCTGGGTTCGAGAGGGTCAACGCCAGCGTGCCGTTCGCGCCCTCCTGGAGCGTCAGATTCGGGGACAGGGTGACGAGCTGGAGTGGATTGACTTGAATCGTTCCACTGGTGGCGGTGTCCACTACCTGTGTGCCAGCCCGTAACGAGGCGGTGACGGTGGCGGAGCCAAATTGCAGAGTCGAGTAGGGTACCGTCACCTCGGTCTGGCCCGCCGGGATGGTGACCGAGGTTTGTGGCGTCAACACGGTGGGGTTTGAGCTGGTGAAGGTGACGGTGATGGGGTCTTTGGAGGAGGTCGTGAGCGTCACCTTCAAGGTGCCGCCGTTACCTTCCACGAGGGTGAGTGGTGTAGGCGCCAGGGCGCTGTCGAACGGCAGGTTGACGAGTACTGTCGCCGCAGCGGTGTCCGTCGCGTAGGAGGCGGTGATGAGCGCTTGGCCGTCGTCTAAGCCACTGACCGGGATCGTCGCGGTGCTCTGACCCTTCGCAATCGTGATCTGCTGAGGCGCGGGGACGTCCCCGGGATTGGAGCTGGTAAAGGTGACGGTGATAGGCCGGGGAGCCGGATTCGAGAGGGTCAACGTGAGGGTGCCGCTTTTGCCTTCTTCGATGGAGGGTTGATTTGGCGTCAAGGTGACGAGTTGGAGCGGATTGACGGTAATCGTTCCGGTGGTGGCCGTATCTAACACCTGTCCGTTGGTCTGCAACGAGGCGGTGACGGTGGCGGAGCCAAATTGCAGGGTCGAGTAGGGTACCGTCACCTCGGTCTGCCCTGCTGGGATGGTGACCGAGGTTTGTGGCGTCAAGACGGCGGGGTTTGAGCTGGTGAAGGTGACGGTGATGGGGGCGTTGAAGGCAGTGGTGAGTGTCACCTTTAGCGTGCCACCGGTGCCTTCCACGAGCGTGAGCGGCGTGGGTGCCAGGGCGCTGTCGAACGGCAGGTTGACGGTGATGGCGGCTTCTTTGAATGAACTATTGACGTCGGCTCGGATAGAGGTGTTGCCTGGTGCAATGCCCAGGAATTGCACCGGTGCAGAGTCTTGTCCGGCGGGAACGATGACTTCTGCTGAATCGACCGTGGCGATGTTGGTATCATTGCTTCTCACTTGAACGCCCACGGAACTCGTGAAGGGATGATTGAGCTTGGCTGTGAGTGTGCCAGTACCTCCGATGCCGACGGTTGTTGGGGGAGTGAGCGACGTCACGACTGGAGAGGAGACGATCAGTTTGGTGCTTGGTAGATTGGCTACGAGCAACGAGCCGTTCTGGATCACAATGACAGGAGGGCCTAGATCTTGCGGACCAGTGGGATCGGTAACATTCGAACCTGTAGCGGTTGAGCCGGTGTAGAGTACTCCGTTCAGATAGATCGTTCCAGCATTTGCCGCTGTTGTGTCGATCACTGTATCCACACCACCAGGACTCTGGCTTAGTACAATGCTGCCAAAATTGCCGTCTGCATCGGGCATACCTGTTGGGCCGCTACCGATCGTAGTAGAGCAACCCGTGCAGCCATCATTATATTTTAAGCTTGTAACCCTAACTGTCCCAGCGGGTGCTTCGAGAGTCCCACCGACAATGTCGATAGCACCTCCAACAAGTGATAGGTTCCGACCAATGACGGCAAGGTTACTTCCATTCACACTGATTTGTCCGGGAGGAGTACTCCCTCCAAAAAATCCAAAGGAGGTGACATTTGCGATAGAAAGTGGACTAAACTGGGAATCTACATCAAATGTTCTACTAGCTGTGAACTCGCCAGCTAGAAATGTATCGGAAAATGTTAACCGCTTGGCGGTTGTAAAGATGGCTGAACCACCGATGTTCAGTGTGGCGCCTGGTCCAAAGATAATCCCGCTTGGATTCATGAACCACAGGTTTGCACCTCCAAAGCCCTCAGACCCGGTGGTTCTTATCGTTCCATTGATATCAGAAGGACTTCCGCCAGTGATGCGTGCAAAGATGTCAGTAATTGGTAGAGGGTCTGCACTGGGGTTTTGAATTGCTCCCTTATTGATGAATTGTGCAATACCGTTGGCATTGATGCCAAAGGTCTCAAAGCTGTGAAATAAGTTGGGTCCGGTATGGGTACCACCTGTAATAGATGTCGTGTTTCCATTGTGGTCTACAATGGTTCCTAGGCGTAGATCTTGCCCTTCAAACGGCGGAGGTAGAGTTGGTGCAATGGGATTTTCAGCATCTGCCTCGTGAAACCGACCACTAATCAGACACATGCTACAGAGGAATAGCATCGATACCACCGCACGGCCCATGTTTGAACAAGATTGTTGTGTCATAAGCCCCTCGTCAGTTAACCGTCGCTTGTTGTTTCATCGCCTGGTCACTCAATCACCACAATGGAAACGCTTGGAAGACCACCTGGGCATAGACGCCGTGGTCTTGCAGATTGCCGTTGCCTCCGCGCAAATGATTCAGTTGCTGTCCCCAATAGATCTCCGCATGGCTGCCCGGTAAGAAATTCCAAATCCCTCCGATGCCGACGCTCGCTAAGGTCTTCGGGACATCCGTTGGAGTCGGTGTCGAGGTTTGCCAGCCATGGCCGAAATCCACAAACGGCGCGATGAAGACGCTATCTCGTCCCGCTGCGGTGCGATAGATCGGAATTCTGGCTTCCAGCGAGACGATGCCGGCGTTGTCTCGGATCAATGAAAAGGCGCGATACCCACGCACGCTGGTGCGTCCGCCGATGGAGGTCTGCTCCAGGGAAAAGAGATGGTCATTGGAGAGTTGGACCAAGCCGCGTGCCAGGAGCTGGGTTCTGAGAATGGGCAGTTGTCGCAACCACTGGGCTTCTCCCAGCCAGGAGAAGAATCGACCGTCGGGTAACGTGTCAGGCCCGGTCGTGGTGGCCCCGAAGGCGCCGATCCCGACGGAGATCCGTGACAGGGCCGAAAAGACCTGCGTTTCGCTCCGATGCACCCAGTCCTGCGTGAACCGCAGCACGGCCAACTTGAAGACGCCGTTCTGGGATCCGACGGTAAATGAAGCCGGTTGGCCAGACAAAAAGCTCCGGTTCTCGGCGTAATCAAACCCGACGGAGAGGCCCAACTCTTGGCGCGGGGTTCGGAATAGCGGTTGTCGGATCGTGCCACCGATAATCTGCGAGCGGTTGGTGATGTCAAACCTATCAAACGGATCTTCGACGATCGAGAAATGGAATCGGCGATAGTGTACGGTGAAGGTCGTATCCCGCGCGGTGATTGGTATCGAATACGACACATTCAAGAGCGGCAGCACGCCTTGAGACCCACCGAATTGCACGCTCAGGGTATCGCCGAGCCCCAAGAGATTCTGGTCCATCAATGTGAGCAAACCCTGCTCGGCCCCGACCGAGGGAGAAAGGAAGTTGTTAAATTCCATCCACGCTTTAAATGGATTGGCATCTTTTACCCGCACGTCGAGGATGCTTTCTCCTCGCACAAGCCCGGGACGGAGTTCGGCATTCAATCGTTCCACGCGCGGGTTCGATTGGAGCAGCTGCACACGCTCCCGCAAGGTATTGACGTTGAGCGGCGGGCCTGCACCGAGATTGAAACGGCTACGGTAGTACGACGATCGGAACCATTTGTTCCCCTCGAGGTTGATCTCGGCTAACTTGCCTTCCACGATCTGCACGGTGATGGCTGGCTCGTTTGACACCTGATCCGGAATGATTGCGCCGGATGTGACATAGCCACGGTTCACATAATAAAGCGTGAGTTCAAGCCGGAGGCTTTCCAAGTCTTCCATTGTGAGCGCACGATTGAGATATTTTGATGTGACCGTCGCGAGCTCTTGATTCGTGAAGACTGTATTCCCCACCAACCGAATTTCTTGGACGATGATTCTGGGGCCTTCGAACGGTTGACCTGGTTGGATCTGCGGTGGAGCCGGGACGTCCAGGGCGGGAGGCTTGGGTGGTGGAGGGGCCTCGGGCAATGGCGGAGGCTTCTGCGGTAAGGGCAACACTTGGGCAAAGACGGATGAGGTGATGAGAACCGTCAGGGTCAGTGTTGCAGCGAGCGTCGGACATTTACAGTGAAGCCACATCAGCAGACTCTTTCGTCAAGTTTGATTCGGCTCAAGCGATGGGTTGGGCCATCTTACGTGTGGCTACTTAGCAATCGCTGTGCCGTTGCTTGCAGGAGTTTTTTGGCAGGAAATCCCCAGCACATGGGAAGTATTCGCATGAATTTAGGAGAGAGGTGAATCCAATTAGATTCAGTTAGGAGAACGAACAGGGCTGACGCGTGCCTTACACCGACATTGCAATGGATGCGACGCACGCAACACACCTCCATGGAGCCAACGTTGGGTAAACAATTTCAGCCTGTCTCCATGCAGTGTTTGTGATGCAAGCCGAACTTGCGTGCTCGTTGTCCAACACCGAGACTTGAGCGTTTTAGACGTGGTGATGGTGCGAAGGGGTTGCGGCGTCAGCGCGGGTGGAACAGTCGTCAGCGGTGAAGAACCCTGATGATGTGAATCAGGATCTCGTGCTGGACGTTCTCTCAAGGCCCTGTTCTTTCGAAGTATTTTCACTGACACCGGTCAAGCGCGCGACGCGAATCTAATTGGATACATCAGAATCTTTTTAGATTCACCTCCCGCGGAACAGCACAATCTATTTCGCCCGATTTCATCATGGTGAGGTGAAGAATCATTGGCAATTTTGAACGATCCATATCGGTGTTTCATGCGTTTGCTCTGATTCGATCAATGGCATATTTCATGCTGGCTTCGCAGCACGACATCCATTGGATGGGCGGGTCTTAAGTAATCCATGTGCTCGTATCTCGTAAGTATTGACTTACCAGCTGATGCAAGGCACATTACCGCGCTCTGTTCAGGAATCGAGTCAGCCGGGGGGGATGAATGAGAATAATTGTACGAGACTCTTCACGGAACAAGCAGGCATGGAGATTCAGTTTATCCACGGTCGTACTGGTCGGCTGTTGCACGATATTCACCGGTATCGCTGTGAATGCGCAGCCCCCGGAAAAACCCGCTCTGTCTCTCAAAGATAAATCCCCCGATTCCATCAAGTACATGGGCGCAGGTTCCTGCAACGCCTCCGGCTGTCATGGGTTGCTTGATCTGAAAAAGCGGAAGTTCACTATCTTGCAGAATGAGTTTTGGCTGTGGGACTGGAATGCAGGAGATCAGCGAAACAAGCTTGAGTATGGCCATTCGAAAGCGTTCGACAATCTCAAGACTCCGGAATCTCGACAGATGGCTAAGCATCTTGGCTTGAAATCGCCTGAGACCGAACCCAGGTGTTTGGCCTGCCACGCGGTGCTGGTGGCGGAGAGCCGCCGCGGCCCCAATTACGAACTTGCGGAAGGTGTCACGTGTGAAGGCTGTCATGGCGCTGCGGAACTCTGGCTGGGGCCACACACACGGAAAGATTGGGACAAGAAAAAAGGCGCCGAGTACGGCATGCTCGATACCAAGACCCTGGTCAAACGTGTGGAGCTCTGCCTACGCTGCCATCAAGGTGCTGACAAGGATGTGGTGGATCACGAACTCATCGGCGCGGGCCATCCGCGGTTGAGCTTTGAGCTGGATTCCTACAGCGAGTTGATGCCGGTGCATTGGATCGTGCCGAAGGAAGAGAAAGAGTGGATCGGGGCGCGTGTATGGGCGGTCGGACAAGCCGAGGCCTTGCATCAACAGCTGGAACTGCTTGCCTCATCGCGGAAATCGCAAACCAGCATGTGGCCTGATTTTACGCTCTTCGATTGCTATGCCTGCCATCATGACGTGGCCGATCGCGTCCGTGGCATTTCCGATGCGGAAAAGAAACTGCAACGTTGGCGCGTGAAAGACTATGCCGGGAAGAAACCGGGTCGGCTCGTGTGGAATGCTGCCAATTACACCGTGTTCCGCCATGCCGTGCGCGAAATTGTTCCGGATAAAGCGGCGGGTTTGGATGAGGGCTTCTCGAAGCTTCACGAGATGCTCACCGGGAAATCCGGCTCAGCCGAATTGGATCAGACCCTGACGCAGCTGCTGCAGGTGTCTGGCCAACTTGGGCCTGCGCTGGAGAGTCACACATTTACCCAGAAGGATGTCTGGTCCATCATGCGTCGGATTGCCGGGGATGCGACGGTGATTGCTAACGCTGGATTTCAATCAGCAGAACAGGCGGTGTTAGCGATCAGCAGCCTCCAAGAGTCTTACACTCGTACAATGGGCGCCATGCCCAACGCGAAAGCCTTTGCGGCGGTCTTTGATCAGCTTAATAACGACATTGTATTCGGCTACAAGTTCAATCTCATTCAATTCAGTCAGCATCTGTCCGGCATGCGAAAGTTGTTGGAGCCGGAGACTCCTCCGGTGAACGGGACGGGGGCGTCCTCATCGAAAGCAGGAGGGTGAGGTGAGCAGTCTGTACGATGTGATCGTTGTCGGGGCAGGACCTGCTGGCTTGAGTGCGGCATGCCGCGCCAAGCAGAACGGCATGCGGGTGCTCGTCCTCGAAAAGGGCGAGGTGGCGAACACGATTTTTGACTACCAGAAGGGGAAGCATGTCATGGCCGAGCCGCCGATGATTCCCCTTCGGAGTGATGTGCCCTTTAAGGCAGAAAAGCGGGAGTTTCTTCTGAAGAGTTGGAATGAGGCAGCTCAGGCCGCAGCGATTGAAATCCGAAGACCGGAAGAGGTGAAGGCCATTGCCAAAACCGACGACCGGTTTACCGTGACGACCGATCGCGGGGAGTATCAGGCAACCTCCGTCATTCTGGCCATCGGCATTCAGGGCAATCCGCGTAGACTGTCTGTGCCCGGTGCATCACTGCCGCACGTGTCCACGAAACTTTCGGATCCGACGCTGTATGACAACGAGCATATCTTGATGGTCGGCGCTGGTGACGCGGCGATCGAAGGTGTGTTGGCCCTCTGTGAAAAGAACCGCGTCGCCGTTGTCAACCGCAGCCCTGAATTCTTCCGGCTTAAAGACGCCCTGTTTAAGGACATCACCCAGAAAGTGGAAATGAAGCAGGTCAGTGTCTATCACAATGCGGGAGTTGAACGGATCGAGGACGGCTGGGCCTACATTACAATGCCGGGGGAAACGGTGAAGGTGAAGGCCGATCTGGTGTTCCTCCGTATCGGCGCGGAAATCCCGCGACCGTTCCTTGAACGAATCGGTGTCCGGTTCGCCTCCTCGAATGCGACTGCATCTCCGGTCCTGTCAAAGCATTTTGAGACCAATATCCCGGGTCTCTTCATGATCGGCGCTGTGGCCGGGTATGCCTTGATCAAGCAAGGGATGAATCAAGGGTACGATGTGGCGGAGTATCTGGCCGGGCATGCGGTGGAGCCGGTGGAAGAGCCGATCATTCGGGAACAACGGCTGGGGATGCTGCAAGGCTCCACGGAGGAGCGGCTCGCCGAAGTGCGGTCTGCCGTGCCCTTGTTGGCCGATGTCGAAGACGCGGCACTTCGTGAGGTGATCCTTGCTGCGACCGTCCATTTCGATGTGAAGGCGAGGACCGCGATTTATAGGGAAGATCATTACTCCGACAGTCTCTTTGNNCTCCGACAGTCTCTTCGTGATTCTTCGCGGCGCGGTCAAGATTAGCCGACCGACACCCAACGGCGAGGAGGTGTTTGCACAATTGGGACGCGGGGAATTCTTCGGGGAGACGAGTCTTGTTTCAGGCCAGCGCCGTTCCGAAAAAGCCAAGTCTGTAGAAGACTGTGTGTTATTCGAGATTCCTCGTCGTGCCATTCTGCGCTTGCTGAATGCCCAACCGTCGGTCAAACGTGCTATCGATGAAAACTTCATTGTGCGGGCGTTGCAACTGTATCTCTTGCCGGACGCCCAACTGACCTTTCTTCGTTCGCTGGCCTCCCGGGCCGTCACGTGCAATTACAAGCAGGGCGAGGCGGTCTACAAAGCCGGGGAGTCTGGCGACGAGTTCTACCTTGTCAGAAGCGGATCGATGAAACTCAGCAAACGGTCCACGACCGATGGCCGAGAGGTGGTGGTGAACCATCTTCCCGTTGGTCGAACTTTCGGCGAAGTCGAATTGCTGGACCCCAGCCGGCCCAAACGACAGGTCACGGTATCGGCCACCAAAGCGAGCGAAGTCATCCGATTCAAGCGAAAAGATTTCGCGGCGATGTTGGAATACTATCCGGCGTTAGCCGAGCGGTTGGGCCGACAAGTGCAGGAAATGTTGGTGCGGAGCGCGGAGGTGTTTGCTCGCGAAGTGGCCGGAGATCATCTCATCAACCGGATGGTCGACAGCGGGGTATTTGAGGGCACGGATGTCTTGTTGATTGACGATGACAAATGCATTCGCTGTGATCAGTGTGTGCAAGCCTGTGCCGCGACCCATCAGGGACAAACACGGCTCTACCGGACGGAAGGCAATATTTTCGACAATCTGTTGGTCCCCAGCGCGTGCCGCCATTGCGAACACGCGATGTGTTTGAGCGATTGCCCGCCGGGGAACGCCATCTTTCGGAATAAAAGTGGTGAAGTCACCATTGATCCTATGCGCTGCATCGGCTGCGGCAATTGTGCCAAGAATTGTCCATACGGCAATATTTTTATGGTGCATCCTGCCAAGACAGAGCAACCCGGTCCGCTGGATCGCTTGTTGGGCCTGATCGGCTTAGGCCAGCCATCAACCTCACATGAAGCAGGGGATGGTGAGAAGAAGGCGATCAAGTGTGACCTATGTCAGGGGATCGGGCATGGGCCGTCATGCGTTCGTATCTGTCCCACTGGAGCCGCGTTTCGTGTGTCGCCGAATGAATACTTTAAGCGGATCGGCGTGGGAGGGCGGTAGTACGGGGATATGGGAACTTCATTTTTAACATACAGGTCTGGTCGGTGGTTTTGGATTTCGCTCGCCAGCGGATTAGGACTACTCCTGCATTACTCCGACTACCGTGCCCGGACAGTGACCTATGGCGGGTCGACCGAAGGGCTGTTGTACGGCGTGGTCGGCACGGCGCTGATTGGGATCTTGATGTATCTGGGGATTCGTCGACGATCATATTCCAGTCATACCGGTACACTGCAAGGCTGGCTCAGCGCCCATGTGTATCTGGGACTCCTCACGCTGTTGGTGATTCCGTTGCACGCGGGATTTCGTTTTGGATGGGATGTCCACACGCTCGCGTTTGTTCTCCTCGTGGTCGTGGTGCTGAGCGGAGTCGGAGGGGTTCTGCTCTATCGGATACTCCCTAGTCGTCTGACGACATTTGAAGCACGGCAGCAACCCGATAAAATTGATCCGCAGCTGGCTCGATTGCTGGCTGATATGCGTGCCCTGGTGAAGGACAAATCCAACGCGTTGGTCGATATTTACCGGGCGGAACTTGCGGCATCCCAGCAGCGCATGCCGAGCGGGTGGTCTCTGATCCGTGGCCAGACCCGCGACCTTCTGGCAGAACGGTCGGCGGATCTTGCCGCCAAGGCTGCAGTGGTGCCGCTAGAGGAGCAGGCAACATTTCAAGTGCTCTCTCAGCTTTTGCTCAAGAAGGCACAACTCGAACTTAATTTGTTGCAGCAGATGCAACTCCGTAACGCCCTGAAGGCTTGGCTGTATGTTCATGTTCCCGTCTCGATCGCCATGGTCTGTGCCGTGGTGATTCATCTGATCATCGTATTTTGGTACTAGTGGCAGGGATGTACGTGGCAAGGAGTGGAAAGTCCGGTGTCCTTTAAGATTACCCGAAAGGTCTCGTCACGCGGGGAGATTCGGGAAAAGATTCTCGACGTCCCGGGAGACGTCTTGCATATCGGCCGTGGTGCGCTCAACGAACTCCACCTTGAAGACCTCACGATTTCGCTCAATCACGCCGAGGTGAGGCGAGATGAGCAGGGGTCGTACATCCTTCGGGATATTTCGCAAGGTCAGACCATCTATCTCAACCGTGCTCCGGTGAAGGAGGCCGTTCTTCAGCCGGGTGACATCATCCAGATTGAGAACTATTCCGTATCAGTCTCCCAAACCATGCCGGGAGGCCCGCTGGTTCTTTCTGTTGAAGAGGGGCCGGCCTCGTCGACAGAACCCTCGCTCGCGTTGATGCCCAAATTGCTCCTGTCCAGTGGACGATGGACGAAATGGCGTCTTGCTGCTGTGTTGATCCTCGTGCTTTCAGTCGGATCAATTCTTGCCGGGGTTTTGGGGCACGGCACCGCCTTTATGCCAGGGGATGTCTCCCTCAAGCATTCCAAGTTCGCCTCACAGTGTGAAGTCTGTCATGCGTCTATTAAACCTGTCTGGAGTTATGTTGACAATACGGCTTGTCAGGCATGCCATCGCTCGGACATTCTGCCTCCCTCACATTTCAAGCAGGACGTGGCTCTCTCCACGCCTCCGCTCTGTGCGTCTTGTCATTTGGAGCATAAAGGGCAGAAGGTCTTGGCCGATGTGTCGGATAGGAAATGTGTCCAATGCCATGCGGATCTCAAGGCCAAGGGCCAGTCGGTACCGGACATCAAGTCCGTGCATAATTTTTCAACTGATCATCCGGAATTCGCCGTCACCCAACGACGGCCATCACCGGACACAGGTGTGATTCGCGTACGGCTCGACGACAAAGAGCGTCTGAAAGACGACGGACGACTGAAGCTGAATCACGCGCTGCACTTGACGCTAGGCGATAAGTATTTGGAAGCTCAGAATAGAGGGCCGCTCATCTGTTCGGATTGTCACCACATCGACGATGAAGGGCGGTTCATGCGACCTGTGAGTTTTCAACGCGACTGCTTCTCCTGTCACACCAACGAGATTGATCTCGCCCCAATCTTGCCTGGTCAACGGGTTACCCACGGGCGACAAATCGACGCCCTCCGCCAGCAGTTGCTAGAGGTTTTTTCAAGTGCGTATTTGCAGACCCATCCTGAAGAGGAGAAAAAGCCTGAACAGCTCCGCTGGATTCCTGGCCGCCGACTTCCTGGACAACCGCCGACACCACATGAGCGCTATGTTGTCGATGGCCGCACAGAGGCAGAGAAAATTCTCCTCTCACCCAAGGTGAAGAAGTGTTTGAAATGTCATGTGAAGGAATCTATTGCTCAAGGTGCAGGCATGGTCGCGGATGGCGTGAGTGCACCGTCGTCATCGGTGGAACCAAACACGGCGCAGGATCCCTCCACTCCAGTGAACGATAGGGCACAGGGGGTGTCGTCTCATGCCGGAACGGACGAGATGCCAATATCTCGGATTGCAAAGGTGAATGTTCCCGTTCGGTGGTTGCCCTATAACCACTTCGATCATCAGGCTCACGCGGCCATTCCTGAAATAAAGGCGAAGGGACAAGGGAACTGGTGTATCCCGTGCCATGAGAATGCCGCGAAGAGCGTGAGGAGTGAAGATGTCCTGCTGCCCTCTATCTCGCTGTGCCGGACCTGTCACTTCGAGCCAGGAGGGGCGCAAGCGAGCTGCAGGTCTTGTCACGAGTTTCATGTTCCTCAGAAATCAGGTGAACGTCCGCTGGCGAGTGTTCACTCTCAGCCTGTACGCCAATTGTCATCCCGTGTTGAGGAGTGCCGCTATGTCTGATCTGTGTTCGAAGACGCATGGAATCGTATTCAATCTCACGACAGGCTATTCCTGGATTCGATGTCTGGTTTTCCTCTGTTGTGGGGCGGTGGTATCTGCCTGTGGCTCTGAGGGCGGGGTCAATGAGCCGACGGGTGCGGCACCGGAGTCGACCAGTTCGACGGTTCATCTGACGGCTAATGATGTGCAGACCATCATTGCGCAAGCCGCCACACAGGCTCAGGCTGTTGGACTTCGGGTGACCATTGCTGTTCTTGATCATGAAGGGACGCCATTGGGTATCTTTCGCATGGATGGGGCTCGCCCAGACATTACGATCCGTGGAGGAGGGGCTGGGGGGCTCGAAGGGGTGACTCTTTCAACAACGCTTCCTGGCGGCGCCCCCTTTCCACCTTCTGTTCAGACGGCCGCAGCTGCAGCTGCTATTTCGAAAGCCGGCACTGCGGCTTTTTTTAGTACCCAAGGCAATGCCTTCAGCACTCGATCTGCGAGTTTTATCGTTCAAGAACATTTTCCTCCACAGGTGAATCCATCTCCCGCTGGGCCGTTGTTTGGGGTGCAGTTTTCCCAGCTCCGGTGCAGCGATGTTAGTCGGACGGGGCATTCAGCCGGCACGGCGAATTTGCCCCTCGGACTTTCTGGTGATCTTGGTGGTCTTCCACTCTACAAGAACGGAACGGCTGTTGGAGGGATTGGAGTCGAGGGGGATGGTTTCTATGCGGCTGATCTGGACCCTTCGGATTTCGACCAATCGTTGGAAGAGAGGATTGCTGCAGCTGGAACCATCGGGTTTTCTGCGCCAAACAATATTCGTGGCGATAAGATCCTGATCGATGGCATTACGATTCCGTTTTCGAACGCCGAACCGCCTACAGGTCTCAATGCCATTCCTTACGGCTCTTTAGCGGGAACTGAACTTCAAGCCCCTATTGTGAGTCCCCCAACTGGCTTCATACCCGCAACGGTCGGTGGAGTGTCCGGCACAATCGATCCTGGCATTACCATTACGGCGAGTCCTCCCGGTGGGTTGACGGTGCCTGAAGTCACGCAGATTCTCGCACAGGCTGCTGTTCAGGCGAACAGAACTAGAGCCGCAATCCGAAATCCAATTGGGACCCCGGCCCGTGTGTCGATTACGGTGGTGGATACGTCTGGAAATATCCGTGGCATCTTTCGGACGATCGATGCACCGCTCTTCGGGTTTGACGTCTCCGCCCAGAAGGCACGGAGCGCCAACCTTTTCACGAGGACAGATGCTGGACAACGTCTGACGACCGCTGGGTTAGGTGCCTATGTCACGGCACTGGGGAATGAAGGTCTCGCGCTTAATGGGTCAACGGCTTTTTCTGATCGCGCGATCGGGTTCCTAAGCCAGCCAATTTTCCCTCCCGGCGCCAGCTCGAACTTCCTCTTTGGACCGCTGTCGAAGCCACTCGGGCAATGGAGCATTTTCAATACTGGTCTCCAGTTTGACGCGCTCAATGTACCCAATGTGTTAAGTGCGACCGCTCCTTGTACGTCGTTGGCAGGGCTTCAGAATGGGCTTCAGATCTTTCCGGGCTCGGTCCCGCTGTTCAGGGGCAATACCCATGTTGGAGCGATTGGAGTTTCCGGGGATGGCGTGGATCAGGATGATATTATCGCGGCGATGGGAAGTGTCGGTTTCGAGGCTCCTGCAAGTGTGCGATCCGATACCAGGATGGTGCGGGGAGTTCGGCTCCCGTATGTCGTGTTCCCGCGAAACCCAAACTTGTTCTAGGAGACGGAGCGTGATGACACGATGCGGAAAAGTAGGCTTGCTGATTCTGGGGATGTTGCTCCTGATGAATGAACCGGGCGTACTGTGGGCCGAGGAATCACTGACTCCACAGACTGGAAAATCAGGTTCTTCTCGGAAGCTCCCCAGTGGCCGTTCAAGGGTTGCACCGCCTTCGCAGGTTCCCAAAATCGCACCGCAACAAGTCCCAACGCAGCCCGATGTGTTTCCTAAAGGGAAGAAGGAAGAGGTGGTTCCGTCCCAGTCTGTCATTGAGCCGACCGTCACTGCTCCGTCAAGTTCCGGGGGCGAGATGCCTGCGGCGGTTCCTCATCTTGGCCCGATCCCTGGACGATCCAGGCCGACGCAAAAAGTGCCTGAACGCGATCTTCCGAAAGAGGAGCCGGTGACCACGCCCTCGCCTATTGAGCCACCTGTTCAGGTTGAAGTTGCGCCGCCCAGTCCGGTGCCATCCCCATTAGAGGTTGCTCCGAAGCCGGCGGAATTTCCTGTTCGTGAAGTGGGAGCCGAAACTGCTCCAGTTACTCAACCGGCGGAGGCTGAGGTCGAGCGGCGGCTTCCGAGCGGACGTCGTCCCTCGACACCAGCGCTACCAGCAGAAGTCAAGGTTGCGGAGGAACGGGTACCGACACAAGCTGAGATCGATGAATACCAACGGAGTAATTTCATTCCTATTCGGGACCGTTGGCGGATCGGCTACGCCGGAGGACTTCTTGATCCCTATGCGCAGAATGTTCTGAAAGGAGATTACCCCGTACTTGGCCAAAACGTCTTCTTTAACTTTACGGGAATCAGCGACTCCCTGTTTGAGGCCAGAAAATTGCCGACTCCGCAGGGCGTGAGTCGGGAGCGGGCGGGGAGCGCTGAATTCTTTGGGGAAGGGCGGCAACTGTTCTTCAATCAGAACTTCGTTTTTAGCTTCGAACTCTTCAAGGGCTCCACCGCCTTTCGGCCACGGGATTGGGCGGTCCGGGTGACGCCGGTCGTGAACGTGAACTTTTTGGATGTGCAAGAGCGCAACGCTGTGCGGCTTGATGTTCGAGGCGGCACCGCACGGGCAGATCATCAGATTGCCTTTCAGGAAGCCTTTGTCGAAAAACGCCTGTTCAATGTGTCCAAGAATTTTGATTTTGTCTCCGTGCGGGCCGGTATTCAGGGATTCACGAGCGATTTCCGGGGATTTATTTTCTCCGACAACGAGCCCGGCGTTCGGTTCTTTGGTAACTTCCAGAACAACCGCTACCAATGGAATGTGGCCTATTTCAACTTTTTGGAGAAAGACACGAACAGCGGGTTGAACTCATTTCAAACGCGTCACCGCCAGGTGGTCATCGCGAATCTCTATCGGCAGGATTTCATCTGGCAAGGCTATACGGCCCAGGTCAGCTTCCATCACGATCGTGATGATGCCGGTTCGGGCGATTCCAATGGACAACGGTACGACAACAATGGGTTCCTGGTTCGACCGGCGAATATCGGAGATGTACGACCACACGATGTGCGGTCGTACTATTTAGGTTGGGCTGGGGATGGGCATATTGGGCGGTTCAATATCTCGCATGCGTTTTATCAGGTGTTCGGGAATGTCTCGCACGACACGATCGCTGGACGAGAAGTGACGATCAATGCCCAGATGGCGGCAGCAGAGGTGTCATACGATATCGATTGGTTGCGCCCTAAAGTATCGGTGTTCTACGGGTCAGGCGATAAGAATCCAACCGACAGAACCGCCCGAGGCTTTGACTCCATCCTCGATAACGTGAATTTTGCCGGCAGCGGGTTCAGTTTCTTCAATCGCCAAGGCATTGGGCTGACGCAGACAGGAGTTCTGCTCAACAACCGCTTCAGCTTACTCAACGATTTCCGGAGCAGCAAGACGCAAGGGCAGGCACAGTTCGTCAATCCCGGCATCATTGTCGCCAACGTCGGACTCGATGCGGAATTGACGCCAAAGTTGAAAGGCATTTTGAACTTCAATTATTTGTGGTTTGCCGAAACGGAACCGCTTCAGTATGTACTCCACCAACCACAAGTGCGGCGCGCCATCGGCGCGGACTACAGCATCGGCCTGATCTATCGCCCGCTCTTGAATCAGAACATCGTGCTGACGGGTGGGTTTGCCTATTTCACCCCGGGTGGAGGGTTTAAGGATATTCAGCAGGGGGGTGATCGCTACTCGGCATTTTTCTCGGCAACGCTGACGTTTTAGTGCTTAACCTAGGATGGAACTCATGCAACCATATCACGATTCTCCCACAGCGCTTCTCAGACTTGCCACCGCGTGCGGCCTTACGTTGCTTGTGAGTGGTGCGGGGTTGTTGCAGGGCTGCTGGAAATCTGAGCAAGCATTGCCTTCATCCGCAATTGTCGGTCTGCCTGGCGACATCCTTCGGCAGACAGATGATGAAGTCGTCGCAAAAAACACTGGATGTGTGAGTTGTCATGCTCAAAGCGACGCGCCCACGATGCATCTGTCGCAAGCAGTGCGGCTGGCTTGTGTCGATTGCCATGGTGGTCAGTCAAACGCCGTTGTGGCCAAGGAGGCTGCGCCTGGTTCTGCGGCCTACAACGAAATCAAGGACAAAGCCCATGTCCAGCCCCGGTATCCGGAAGCCTGGCGCGATAAAGACGGAAAACGATCCGCTGCTAATCCGGAGCAGAGTTACACGTTATTGAACAAGGAAGATCCGCAATTTATTCGGTTTGTGAATCCCGGAGACCTCCGAGTCGCACGGTTGACGTGTGGTGCCTGCCATCAAACCGAGGTGGAGCAGGTCGAAAAGAGTTCGATGACGACATCTGGAGTCTTCTGGACGGCCGCAGCTTATAACAACGGCATTGTGGCTCAGAAGACTCCCTTTCTGGGCGAAAGCTACTCGATTGATGGGGTTCCTCAGAAGGTCCAAACGGTACCGCCACCAAGCGTGTCCGACTTGGCCAAAGGTGTGTTGCCGTTTCTGCTGCCCTTGCCTCGGTGGGAAATTCTTCCCCCGGGAGATATCTTCCGCGTCTTTGAGCGAGGCGGGATAAATATTCCATCCAACTTCCCCGATATCGGCACGACCCCGTCATTCTTCATGCAGAGCCCCAGCCGCGAAGATCCCGGTCGTCCTGATATCCGCCAAAGCAATCGTGGACCAGGCACCGGGCTGCGCATCGCTGTGCCTGTGCTGAATATCCACAAAACGCGTTTGAATGATCCACACCTCTCGTTCTTGGGGACGAACGATAACCCCGGAGACTTTCGGTCGAGTGGCTGTACGGCCTGTCATGTGGTGTATGGCAATGATCGTGATCCGTTCAATTCTGGCCCATACGCTAAGTTTGGGAATAGGGGCGAATCGCAAACCGTGGATCCGACCATCCCTAAACGAGAACCCGGTCATCCACTTCGGCACCAGTTGACCAAAGCGATTCCCACCAGCCAGTGCATGTCCTGTCACATGCACCAACCGAACGTCTTTGTGAACACCTATTTGGGCTACACCATGTGGGACTACGAGACCGATGGGGAGGCGATGTGGCCAAAACAGCAAAAGTATCCGACCGAGGAAGAAAAATGGCGGTCTCTCTACCGAAACCCGGAAGAGGCGGCCACGAGAGGGAACTGGTCGGACCCTGAGTTTCTTGCGGACGTGAGCAAACTCAATGGCCAACTGAAGCACACGCAGTTCGCCGACTATCATGGGCATGGATGGAATTTCCGCGCCGTGTTTAAGCGGGACCGAAAGGGAAATCTCCTGGATGATCAAGGCAACGTGGTGTCGGAGGTCACGTCGGAGAAACTCCAGCAGGCCATGCAACCACGCTCTGAGCAGGAGTGGGAGAAGGGCCGTCCCGGAATTCCGGTTCACCTGAAGGACATTCACTTGGAAAAAGGCATGCATTGTGCCGATTGCCATTTCGCGTCGGACAGCCATGGCGATGGCAAGCTCTATGGTCAATATGCCGATGCGATCGGTGTCACCTGTGCTGACTGTCATGGGACGATTCGGGAGTATGCCACGCTCAAGACCTCTGGCCCCATGTCTCCTCCAGGGGGAGAAGATCTCAAAACCGGAATCACCGAATTTAAACAGCGACGATTTGAATGGCGGAATGGAAAGTTATTCCAACGGTCGTCGGTAGAAAAAGGAAAAGAATGGGAAGTTGTACAGGTGAAAGACACGGTTGAGCCGACTTCCGATTGGTCGAAAGCGCATCCCAAGCAAGCCGAGCAATCGAGGCTTGCGAAGACGATTCAGAAGGACGGTAGTACCTGGGGCAATGTTCCTTCGACTGAAGGCAAGCTTGCCCACCCAACTGAAGAAGTCGCCTGTTTTTCGTGCCACCTCTCGTGGACGACGAGTTGTGCCGGCTGTCACCTGCCGATCAAAGCCAATTGGAAGAAAGAAGCCAACCATTTTGAGGGGGAGGAGACGAGAAATTGGGCGTCCTACAATCCGCAAGTCGCCAGAGATGATCAGTTTATTCTTGGACTCCATGGAACAGTGAAGCGTGGTGGAGAGGATAAGAAGCTCATTGCCCCTGTGCGATCGTCGAGCGCATTGGTTCTGAGTTCGGAGAATACGAATCGAGAGCGCATCTATGTCCAGCAACG
>CXWL01002604.1_pt1 | contig 27316 bp, 24 predicted proteins | sample 590931 | NCBI WGS metagenome assembly CXWL01 (sample SAMEA3498368, study PRJEB10139) | groundwater metagenome | biome: water well; material: biofilm material | place: Germany | collected 2015-04-27 | reverse complement strand
CAAGAAATTCAACCCCTGATGGTATTGCAAAAGAATAATGTAGAGGATGGACTGATACGTGATTGGGATAGGCCAGACTCAGGTGCTGCCAAGAATTTAGGCTATGCAGTTCAATGGTTTTTATTAGCAACTACAGCAATAATTATTTTCTTAGTATTGAATGTTAAACGAAAAAATACAAAAGTCTAATAGGCGTAAATTTTTATTACTTCTGGCACTAATGTGCGCACCAGTTGTAATTTCTTATGCTTTATATTTTCTGGAATATAAACCAGAAAGTAAACACTATGGTGATTTAATACCGATCGTTAAAGTGACAGGAAAAGCAACGAACCAAGCTGATAATACGATCCTTCGCATGAAAGATCTGCATGGGAAATGGGTGTTGGTGACAGTAGATTCTGGACATTGTGACGAAGCTTGTCAGCAAAAACTATATTTTATGCGGCAAGTGCGATTAGTGCAGGGAAAACAGAAACATCGAATTGAGCGGCTTTGGCTAATTAATGACGACGTCATTCCAGATGCAGAATTAGTTAAACAATACGAAGGCGCATTCTTTGTTAAAGCAAAGGATAGCGAGATTCTTGGTTTTATTGAAACCAAAGAAATACAAACAAAACATATCTATCTAATTGATCCGATAGGTAATTTGATGATGCGTTTTCCAGAAAACGTAGATGGAGCAAAAATGGGTCACGACATAAAGCGATTGTTACATGTTTCGCAATTAGAACATTAAGATTATTTTATATTCCTGCAGATAGGATCTGCTTAAATCAGTATATGAAATATTCAATGCAAATGAATAAGGAGATCAAAGACATGTCTACTAGTATGACTTGGCATGAAACAGCAACGCGCATTAATCAGTTCTACCGTTTAACAAAACCGCGTGTTGTATCGCTGATTGTTTTTACCGCAGTGATCGGAATGTTTCTGGCAGTACCCGGGGCAGTACCTTTGGATATACTAATCTTTGGTACGATAGGTATTGCGCTAGTGGCCGGGGCTGCCGCAGCGTTAAATTGCCTGGTAGAACAAAAGATGGATGCCGTGATGGCACGAACGAAAGGAAGGCCCCTCCCACAAGGCAAAGTAAGTGTTCCAGAAACCCTGTTCTTTCTATTGATTGTCGGGGGACTGGGACTTTTCATTCTGTATTACTGGATCAATGCGCTTACTATGTGGCTGACACTGGGCACTTTTGTAGGCTATGCCATAATTTATACCGTGATTCTGAAACCGCTAACGCCGCAGAATATCGTCATAGGTGGTGCCTCAGGCGCTATGCCGCCAGTGTTGGGCTGGGCAGCAGTTACGGGTGACGTTACGGCGGATGCACTGTTATTATTTTTGATTATCTTTGCCTGGACACCACCTCATTTTTGGGCGCTTGCGCTATACAGGAAAAATGAATATGCATCGATTGGTATGCCTATGCTTCCGGTGACACATGGCGATCAATTTACAAAATTGCATGTGTTGCTGTACACAATCATTCTGTGTATTGTGACAACCCTGCCTTATGTTACTCAGATGAGTGGATTGATTTATCTGGCAAGTTCGGTCGTGTTAAATGGCATTTTTATGTACTACGCAATAGAGATTTACAGAAACTATAGTGATCAATTGGCACGAGAAGCGTTCCGCTATTCGATTCTCTATTTAGCGCTGCTATTCGTAGCACTGCTAGTAGATCACTACTTCTTTTTTTAGAATTTAAGTTCTAAGTGTCAGAAATATTGCGCTTTTAATATGTGACGATTATGTGGTTGTCACATATTACAAGCGCAAATTAAACATAGCTCTCAGATTGACTCAGTTTTAGGAAACAATTTCCCGGGATTAAGAATATTGTTGGGGTCGAACAGATGTTTGATGCTCTTCATTAAATCTAACGTTGCATGGTCTATCTCTTTCGTTACAAAAGCACGTTTCTCGCTACCAATGCCATGTTCTCCTGATAAAGTGCCTCGAAGCTTGATAACCAAGTCAAATATTTCATCCAGACAGCATTCGGCTCGTGCAACTTCTTCCGCATCATCAGGGTTTATCAATAAATTGACATGAATATTGCCGTTCCCGGCGTGACCAAAATTTACATTGTGCAGGTGGTGTTGCGAACTTAGTTGTGTCAGGCCATGTAGGAATTGGGGCAGGGTATTGACTGGTACTACAACATCTTCATTAATTTTCTTAGGTGCAATTTCACGTAATAAAGGGGATAAAGCCTTGCGGGCTTTCCACAATGCTGTGGTATCGTTCACCTGGTTGGCGTGAATCAATCCATCGGTTTTGCATGCCGCAAGAATTGCGGATACCGCGTCAGGAATGTCATTCCTGGAACCATCAACTTCAATCATCAGCATGGAGGCTGTGTTCACTGGTAGCATGTCAGGATAGCGGTCACGTATCAGGTTTAGTGAACCGGAATCTAGAAATTCAAGAGCGCTTGGCAGTTGTGGTAGCGACATAATATTAACGATAGCTTCTGTACAACTTGAGAGATCGTGAAAATGTGCCGTAATGCCAGCGACGACACTGGGTAAAGCAGTTAGTTTAAGTGTTGCCTCGGTAATCACTGCCAGTGTTCCTTCTGAACCGATCAAAAGTCGAGTAAGGTCATAGCCGACGACACCTTTAGTGGTGTAGCAGCCGGTGGTAATGAAGTTTCCCGTACCGGTCACGGCTTTCAAACCCAAAACATGCTCTCGTGTCGTGCCATATTTAACCGCATGAGGACCGCCCGCACTAGTTGCAATATTCCCGCCAACACTCGAGAACATGGCACTGGAAGGGTCGGGCGGCCAGAAAAAACCAAATGGCTTGGCAGCATCTTGTACGGATTGATTCAACACGCCAGGCTCAACCACGACGACACGATTCGCAGGATCGACCGAAATGATGTTGAGCATGCGCTCCATCGATAAAGCAATGCCGCCAAATTCTGGCAAGCTACCGCCTGCCGTACCGGTACCACGTCCGCGAGGAATCAGTGGCACCTGATACTGATTGCACAACGTAACGATGTGTTGTACTTCTTCGCTGGTTAGCGGAAACAGTACGGCATCAGGCGGAAAGATTTTGCGGCTATTATCATAGGCATAAGAATAGCAGTCAACCGGATCAGTATAAAAGCGATCGGGAGGGAATGCCTCCTGCAAATCAGCTATCAAATTAGCTGGTAACATGAAATTAATTCAGATATTCGAATACTTTGACGACTTTCTTCACGCCAGATGTAGCACTGGCAATTTGCGCTGCGTTATCGGCTTCTTGTCGCGTAACCACACCGAGCAAATACACCACTTCATTTTCTGTCACAATCTTGACGTGATTAATCTGAAATTTACGTTCAGTTAAAAACCGCGTCTTAACCTTGGAAGTAATCAATGTGTCATTGCTGCGGGAAGCCAGAGAAGTATTTCCGGCAACAGCAATTTCATTGAAGATCTTGCGTACATTATCAACACCCATAATCAGTTTTTCAATATCCGCTTTAATGGTTTCAGTCGGTGCTTCTCCCGTTAACAGGACCATGCGATTATAACTGGTGATATTGATGTGTAATTTATCACCAAATTGTTGATAAATACGCCGTGCCCCTTTTAATTCAATGCCCTCATCTTCAATGAACATACCACTGGTTCTGCGATCTTCGGATATATATGCGCCGGTTCCTGCTGCCGTACCAATTGCAAACATCGGAACACAACCAACCAGAAAGGGGAAGATTAAAAAAAGAGTTAGCCAGGCTTGATTGAGATATTTCATTTAATTTACTCCACAGAATTCAAAATTTCATGCCTGATAATACAGTAAAATAGCCAGATCACGAATAATCAGTGGCCTAAAACACAGCGATACAAAGTGACTTAACAGGCATTATGAGCATAGAAGAATACCAACATACATTAACTGAGCAAATACAAAGTGCGGATAAAGGTGATGCTTCATCCGCCGTGCTGGGGGTGGCAGTGGGAGAGGATCGCTACCTGATTCCCATGACTGAGGTCAGTGAAGTCATACAAATACCCAAATTAGCGCACGTTCCGTTGACGCAACCCTGGTTTCTTGGTTTGGCCAATGTGCGAGGGAATCTCTACGGAATCACAGATATAGGTGTCTATCTAGGCGGAAATCCAACGCCATTCAACCTTAAATCACGAATATTACTCGCTTCTCCAGGGAATAAGATGTTCGGTGGTTTCATAGTCAACAGTATGCTGGGTATTAGAAATTTGTCTGAATTTACACCGGTCAAATCGGCCAAAAAGAAACTGCCTAAGGGTGTTATCGCAAATTATAAGGACACAGAAGGACGGCTATGGCGAGAATTAAGCCTATATGAATTGATTCGCGATGAAAAATTCTTGCATATCGCGCGCGAATGAATTGCTGTCTGAAGATCTGCCAATACGTTTTTATTAAAAATTATTTGATAAGTGATTGAAAGAATCATGTCGACTCCCCACTCCGTAGCAAAAGATAAAGCCAAAATTCTATCCGAAGCACTGCCTTATATTCAACGCTTTCATGGCAAAACCATTGTGATTAAATATGGCGGGAATGCCATGGTGGAAGAAAATCTCAAACATGGATTCGCGCGCGATGTCGTGCTGCTAAAACTGGTTGGTATGAATCCGGTGGTGGTTCATGGCGGTGGCCCGCAGATCGATGACATGCTCAAGCGTGTCGGTAAGCAAGGCGAATTTATCCAAGGCATGCGCGTAACCGATGCGGAAACCATGGATTTGGTCGAAATGGTATTAGGCGGATCGGTCAACAAAGATATCGTGAGTCTGATCAATCGCCACGGCGGCAAAGCCGTCGGTCTAACGGGCAAGGATGGCGCTTTTATCCGCGCTAAGAAGATGCTCATGGCAGATCGCGAAACAGCGGGGAAATGGATCAATATCGGTCAGGTGGGCGAAATTGAATCGATTGATCCCTCGCTCATTGCACTGCTCGATACGCAGGATTTTATTCCGGTCATTGCACCCATTGGTGTGGGTGCCGAAGGCGAATCCTATAATATCAATGCGGATCTGGTCGCCGGTAAGCTGGCTGAGATTCTCAAGGCGGAAAAACTGATTTTATTATCCAACATCCCCGGTGTGCTGGATAAAGCAGGCAATCTGCTGACTGGGCTTACCGCGGAAAGAGTGGATGAGCTATTTGCCGATGGCACCATTTCCGGCGGTATGTTACCCAAGATTGGATCCGCCCTGGATGCCGTCAAGAAGGGTGTCAAATCCTGTCACATTATTGATGGGCGAGTAGAGCATGCACTGCTGCTGGAAATATTGACCGATCAAGGTGTGGGTACTTTGATTAAGGAAAACTAGGAAAATCTTTGACTGACTGTCATTTCGAACACCGCGAGAAATATTCAAAGACTCCTCTCTGCGTTCGGAATGACCAATGTGAGTTTTTAGGGTTCCTATAGGTGCAAAGAAGCCTTGGGATGCTACCAGCGCTTACCCAAAGCCGTCAGAATGCCGCGCAGAATCTGTACTTCCTCTTTCTCCAGCCGCGCTCGTGCAAACAAACGGCGGATGCGCTGCATCAACAGCTTGGGTTTTTGCGGATCAAGAAAGTCGCTGGCAATCATCGCCTGCTCAAGATGAGCATAAAATAATTCCAGATCATTAAAACTAACTGGTGATCCAATCGGGGATGCAGGTTCTTCGTTTTCTATCAGCGCCATGCGCAACTCATACGCCATCACTTGTACAGCGCTTGCCAGGTTCAATGAAGTGAATTCCGGGTTAGCGGGAATATGAATAATGATCTGGCACTTATTCACCTCCGCAGTGGTCAGGCCGGAGGTTTCGGCGCCAAACAGCAATGCGACCGGCTGTTGCCGCGCATAACGCAATAATTCCCGTGCACCCTGCCGTGCATTGAACACATCATGCGAAAGGTCGCGTGGCCGCGCCGTCATCGCGGCAACCAGCACGGTGTTTTCCAACGCTTCATCCAGTTCGGTGCAAACCTTAATTTTATCCAGAATATCGCGCGCACTAACCGCACGGGCATCCGCCTCTCGATCCGGGAAAAGCCGGGGATTGATCAGATACAGCGCGCTCAATCCCATCGTTTTCATCGCCCGCGCAGCCGCGCCGATATTGCCGGGATGGCTGGTGTGGCTGAGAACGATGCGAACATTATCAAGCGGACAAGGAGCATTCATAGTGAGTGGATTTTATTGATGTGGAAAGTATGACTTAATGGATCAACCAATAGCGTGTCAGACTGCCAGCATCAAGAATTTGACAGAATTTCACCCAACAGCCTGATTCTATCAGAAGAAAGAAAACAATGATGTGATGCCCAAATGCTTTGATGCGATGCGTTTATTCACTGGTAGAATGGATCCATCATTAGTAACTTGTTGTTATAAAGTGGCGACCAGGCACAATCTCACCTTAGGAAGTTGAACGCAATCATGGCAGCAAACGAAGACAAGACAGCAGTGAACGGTTCAAACCAAAAGCCACAGCAGGAGACCCTGCTCGATGATGAATTCTCACTCGAGTTGCAAGAAGCATCGCCAGAAGCCGTGACACCGAGAAAATCATCCTCCGGAAAGCCTGTGCCCGATCATAAGAAAGGCAAAAATCAGTCTTCCGAAGTGCTCAGTTACCGACATGACGATAAGCGCACCAACAATCCGCATGTCGGCATGGTCGATACGCATTCGGACGGTGTGGAAGGAAAAACCGCTTGGCAATACGACCCGCATATCGATCCGGCGCTGAATTTCGATAGCAGCCGCTCAACGATTGAAACCTTGATCGATGATGCCCTCGCGTCCGGTGACAAAGACCGGATGCAAGCGGCGCTGGAACAGCTCAAGCGCATGCAGTCGCCGTATTTGAATTGGAGCGGCAAAGCCGAACGAACCAGTTTCTCGGTGGATACCGTGTCACTGCACGTGCACGAACGCATTGATCCAGCGACGATTCTGGCTGCGGTGCAGAAAAAGCTCAAAGACGGCAAAGGAAAACCCGGCGCCGCAATTCAGCCGGATTTGTTCCATGCGCCGTTTGAAAACCTGCCGCTGCGCGAAGCCATCGATTTTTACAAACACGACCGCGATTGGGCAAACCGTCTGATCGCCGGGGATTCGTTGCTGGTGATGAATTCTCTATTACAAAAAGAAGGCATGGCCGGGCAGGTGCAGATGATTTACCTCGATCCGCCGTACGGCATCAAATACGGCTCCAATTTCCAGCCGTTCGTCAACAAACGCGACGTGAAAGACCGTAGCGACGAAGATTTGACGCAAGAACCGGAAATGATCAAGGCCTTCCGAGATACCTGGGAACTGGGCATTCACTCGTATCTGACTTATTTGCGAGACCGGTTACTGTTGGCAAAAGAACTGTTGCACGATTCGGGCAGCGTGTTTGTGCAGATTTCGGATGAGAATGTGCATCATGTCCGTGAAATCGGAGACGAGATATTTGGAGTGAGTAGTTTTTTAGCAATAATCGCATTCCGTAAGACGACTGGGCAATCTGGTGATTATCTTCCAGACACGAATGATTATCTCATCTGGTATGCGAAAGATGTCAATAGAGTGAAATTTCGTTTGCTGTATCAGGAACGAGCTGGGTTCAATTGGGTCAACTACGATTTTGTAGCAGACAATCGTGGGCACCATCGCAAGATGACGAGAATTGAACGCATGACACCAGATACTGTTATCTCTAGTGGAGGTCGCATATATCGCCGATCGCCACTGACTTCAGCATCTAGTAGCGACGCTACACTTATGTCCGTTGAGTTTGAAGACAAAGTCTTCAAACCTGGCAAAGGTGGATGGAAAACCAACGTGACTGGATTCCAGCGCCTTAAGAGAGCAAATAGACTTGAAAACTATGGTGTGACTTTATCCTTCAGACGGTACGTTGGCGACTTTCCTTTTTTTCCGTTCTCCAATTCGTGGACAGATACAGCTAGTGGCGGCTATGGTGCCGATAAAGTCTATGTCGTTCAGACAAATGAGAAGGTCATCGAACGCTGTCTCCTGATGACCACCGGTCCCGGTGACTTGGTGCTCGATCCAACCTGTGGTTCCGGCACCACCGCCTTCGTCGCCGAGAAATGGGGACGGCGCTGGATTACCGCCGATACTTCGCGCGTGGCTGTGATGCTGGCGAAGCAACGGCTGATGACTGCAAGTTACGACTATTTTGAACTCAAATATCCGCACGAAGGCTTGCGGAGCGGATTTATTTATAAAACCGTGCCGCATGTCACGCTCAAATCCATCGCCAACAATCCGGAGATCGACGAGATTTATGTACGCATGCATCCGGCGGTTGAGACTGCATTGGCGGCATTGAATGCCATTCTTCCGGATTCAGCGTCATTCCCGCGCAGGCGGGAATCCAAGGTTTTTGTTGCATCACTGGATTCCCGCCTGCGCGGGAATGACGATTCAGCAGGTCAAGGCAGGAATGAGGGTGATTTGAAAGAATGGCAAGTGCCCTTCGATTTTCCCGTCGATTGGCCAGAAGCGGCGAGAAAACCATTCGATGCCTTTCATGCCGCGCGTCAGGCGATGCAGAAGCAAATGGACGCATCGATTGCCGCGCATGCGGGGCAGGAAATTCTGTATGACCAGCCAGCGGTGTCCAAAAGCAAATTGCGCATCACCGGCCCGTTCACCGTGGAAGTGGTGCCGTTTGCCACGGTGCTGGGGCTGGATGAAGCCGAGCAACCCAGGGAAGCGGATATTGCCGTGGCGCGCTCGGGTGCGACCTGGCGGCAAAGCCAATGGCGCGACGAATTACTGAAAGCGGGCATCCGCGGCAAAGGCGGGCAAAAAATCCAATTGCTGGATCTGGTGCCACTGCCCGGTGCGAAATATATACACGCCATCGGCACGGTGGCCGACACCGGCGATAAGGTGGCGGTGAGTTTCGGGCCGGAGCATGCGGCTTTGGAACAGCGGCAGGTGGAGATCGCCATGCGCGAGGCGGGGGAGCTGTTCCCGTTGCCGAAGATGCTGGTGNNCATTACGGCGCTGAGAGTGCAGATGAATACCGATTTGCTGACGGAAGACCTGAAGAAAGGGCGCGCCAGCAACGAATCGTTCTGGCTGATGGGACAGCCGGATGTGATCGTCAAGCAGATCAAGACCGGGTGCTATCAGGTGGAAGTGCGCGGCTTTGATTATTTTGATACCAAAACCGGCGAACTCAAGTCCGGCGGCAAAAAGAATATTGCGATGTGGGCGCTGGATACCGATTATGACAACCGCTCGCTGTTTCCGCGCCAGGTATTTTTCCCGATGGCCGGAAGTGGCGATGGCTGGAACAAGCTGCGCAAGGATATTCGCGCCGAGCTCAACGAGGAGTTGCTGGAGCAGTTCCACGGCACGGTGTCGTTTGAAGCCGGGGAGAACGAATGCATTGCGGTGAAAATCGTCGATGATCGCGGCATTGAGTCGCTCAAAGTGATTAACCTCGATCGGATAGCCGTTTGATGCCTGATAAGACACCATCTTCGCTGATTATCAATTCGCCGTACGAGAAACCTGCCCGTTATTGGGATCAGGACGAGAACGGCAAGTTATTAACGGTCACGCAAGGCCGGCGGCCCGCGGCGTATGAGTTGTATGACACACGCACCAATACGCGGCGTGTCGAAAAACTGGAGCTGGTCAATGCCATTCGCGAACGCGTGGATGCATGGCGTGATGCCGGTTGGCCCGGCGTGACCAGTGTTACCCGGCAATTATTGGAACATTGGCGTGAGCGTGGCGAATGGGACAGTGAGGGAAAATGCTGGATTGGCGGGCCACGGCAATATCCTTTTTATTTTTGTCAGCTGGAAGCGATCGAATCGCTGATTTGGTGGCTGGAAGCGCCGCAAGATCATAAACAAGGCATTTTCTTACAGGGCGACGGCGGGCCGTGGGAGCGCATTTGTAACAAAATGGCCACGGGATCGGGCAAGACGCCGCTGATGGCGTTGATCATCACCTGGCAAACTTTGAATGCACTGCATTACCCCAAAGATGCGCGTTTTTCCAAGGCGGTGTTCATCGTGGCGCCGGGGCTGACGGTAAAAAGCCGTTTGCAGGTGCTGTATCCCGGTGATGAAAAGAATGTCTATGATGAGTTTCGCCTGTGTCCGAACGAGGCGATGCGGCAAAAGCTCAACCAAGTCGAGTTATTGATTGAAAACTGGCATACCTTGATGCCGCTGAAAGAGCAGGACCGATCCGTCGTTAAAAAGGGCAAGGAAAGCGATGAAGCCTTTGCCCGCCGCGTATTGGGCAAGCTGTCGGCGTGCAAGGATCTGGTGGTGATCAATGATGAAGCGCATCATGCTTACCGCCAGCGCGCGGAAATGAAAGTCAGCAAGAAAGAAGCGGAAGAATTGGGCATTGATCTGGATGAAGCGACGCGATGGATTGAGGGATTGGATCGCATCCATAAAACCCGGCGCTTCCGCCGCTGTTTTGATTTGTCGGCGACGCCATTTGCACCGACGGGCAAGACGAATACCGAGGCAGGGTTATTTGCATGGGTGATTTCCGATTTTGGCTTGAATGATGCGATTGAAGCAGGGTTGGTCAAAACGCCGCGCATAGTCGTGCGTGATGACGCGATGTCCAACGCGAAAAGTTATCGCAGCAAGCTCTATCATTTATACCGCGAAGAAGAAGTCAGAGAGGATTTAAACCGTAAAGCGAATGCCACCGACCCGTTGCCGGATTTGGTGCAAAAGGCCTATGCCATCCTGGCGTATGATTGGCAACTGACGGCGCAGGAATGGAGCAAGAGCGGGCACGAAATTCCGCCGGTTTTATTAACGGTCTGCAACCGGACTGAGACGGCAGCGCGTATTGAGAAATTTTTTAACAGCGGCGATTGCCAGATTAAAGGCACTCAGGTACCGGATCAAACGTTGCGGGTGGATTCCAAGGTGCTGGAGAAAGCGGAACGCGGGGAGTCTGTCACTAAAGACAAAGACTACGATCAGCGCTTGACGGAGATTATCGAAGCAGCCGGTTTGCCCTCGGATAAAACGGAAGATTTGCTGACACTGAAGCAGCAGGAACAACTGCGCGCTTTGGTGGACACGGTCGGCAAGCGCGGTCAGCCTGGTCAGAAGCTGCACAATGTGATTTCGGTCGCCATGCTGTCCGAGGGATGGGATGCCGCGAATGTGACGCATATTATGGGGTTGCGTGCATTCACCAGCCAGTTGCTGTGTGAGCAGGTGATCGGGCGGGGTTTGCGGCGTGTGGCGCATGATATGGATGAACAGGGCTTGTTTTTGCCGGAATACGTCAATATTTTTGGCGTGCCGCTGTCGATCTTTCAGGATGTGGGGGAAGAAGGAGAAGCACCGCCACCGCCTAAACCGAGTGTGCGCATACAAGTCGAACCAGGCCGTAATCACCTTGAGATCCGATGGCCCAATATTCAACGCATTGATGCCGTGCTGAAGCAGGAATTGGTTATGGGTTGGGAGAATGTTCAGCCACTGACACTCGATCCGATGAATACGCCGCTCAATGCGGAAGTGGCACCGTCACTCACCGGGTTTGCGAATCTATCGATGGCATCTGAAATTGATCTGGAAAAAGCCGTGGATGATTTTAGGCTGCAAAATCTTATTTTCCGTGCTGCCAGAAAGCTGTATTTACAAAGTGCGGATAGCTTCGGAGGCGATAAGCAATTCCTCGCGGTACAACTGATTCGTATCGTGGAAGCGTTTCTCGACAGTGACAAACTGGATATTCCCAGCCTTTGGCATCAAGATCCGATACGCAAGCAGATATTGTTTGCACTGAATATGGATACGGTGGTCGCGCATGTGAGCCGGTTTGTCAGCGCGCAAAATACCGAGAAGCTTGAGGCCATTTTTGATGAATTGAATCCTATCGGCTCTACAGCGCGGATGCGCTCCTGGTTGACAACGCGGCCTTGTTTAGCCACTGAGAAGTCACAGATTAGCCATGTGGTTTACGACAGCGCATGGGAAAAAGCCGTGGCGGATCTTTGTGAGAAAATACCGCAAGTGGCTGCATGGGCGAAGAATGACCACCTGGATTTCATAGTGCGCTATCTGTGGCGCGGCTCTTCGCGTAATTTTGTACCGGACTATTTAATTCGCCTGAATAATGGCAAGACGCTGGTGCTCGAAGTGAAAGGTGTTGATAGCGAACAAAACCGGGCGAAACGCGCTGCGATGGAAACTTGGATTAAAGCCGTCAATGAACAAGGCGGTTTTGGTCATTGGTGTTTTGATGTGGTGTTTGAACCTGCAAGAACCCGGGATGTATTGGTGAGGCATGCGGGGATCGAATCAGCTATTTAAAGCGGTTTGATACATACTAGTCAATTTATCATTTTAGATTATCTAATCAACCTACTAGGTTCATCTTTAACTGGAAAATTGTGATGGACATACTGCTATTATAAATAAATACTTGAACTTTCTCAGGAAACGTGTATCTTACCTATGTCTTTTGGATTCAAGTTATTAAATTGTGATGCTTTTGGTTGACCATTTTTCCTTGATATTCGATGGCTACTATGGATTACCATAGACGTAAATTTTTAATTATTAAGGAAATAACATGGCAACAGGTATTGTAAAATGGTTTAATGACGCTAAAGGTTTTGGTTTTATTACTCCGGACAACGGTGGGGAAGATTTATTTGCACACTTCTCTGCAATCAATAGCAATGGTTTCAAATCATTGCGTGAAGCTCAACGCGTTACCTTTGATGTAACAACAGGACCGAAAGGTAAACAAGCTTCAAATATTGTGCCTGAATAAATTAGAGTATCAATTACAAAAAACCCCGGTTATCCGGGGTTTTTTGTTGGTGAATCAGATAGTCGCGCGTTTTTTATATTTCTTAAGCTTTTATACTTTCTCTTGCATCCTCGATTAGCACTGAATTCACTAAAAAGATCTACACCAGGGTAACCCAATCAGTGCGAATCTTGGACAGAACATCTTCAATACAAATCTCTTGAACTCACCATCCGCATTTTCACGCTTCTCCAATGGAATGAGCTTTTCGAGCAGTAGTTGATACAAAGCATCATGAACCAGCGAGCCTCGCATGATATTTTTTGTATCAAAAGGAGGCCCACTGGTGCCATCCCAAGCGTAATTTCTGGGAAATCCTGCTTGAGATACGGTAGCATAGCGTCATTTTCAAAATGATCTGATTATCTACTATGCCAGTTAATATTTCCCTTTTACTTCCCGAAAATTTATTGCCCGTTGCGGGCGTAGCCCTTGGTATTGCTGAAGCCGGTGTCAAAAAGGCAAACCGCAAGGATTTGCTGGTGATGGTGCTGGATGAAGGCGCCAAAGTGGCCGGGGTGTTTACGCAGAATCGCTTTTGTGCTGCGCCGGTGATGGTGGCGAAGCAGCATTTGGCGCAATCAGTCATTCGTGCTTTGGTGGTGAATACTGGGAACGCCAATGCCGGCACTGGCGAAGCGGGGATTCAACATGCTCTGGCAACTTGTTCTGAATTAGCGAGATTAGTGGATTGCACGACTCAGCAGGTATTGCCATTCTCGACGGGCGTGATTATGGAACCGTTGCCGGTAGATAGAATTATCAAAGGTTTACCTGCAGCCGTGGCCAATTGCAAGACGGATAACTGGTTTTCCGCGGCACAGGCGATCATGACGACGGATATCGTGCCGAAGGCGGCATCAAAGCAGATACAAATTGACGGAAAAACGGTAACGGTGACCGGCATCGCTAAGGGTTCCGGCATGATCCGTCCGAATATGGCGACGATGCTGGGGTATGTGGCGACCGATGCGGCCATCAGTCAGGCGTTACTACAAGAATTGGTCAGGTACGCGGCGGATCATTCGTTTAATCGCATTACAGTGGACGGCGATACGTCGACTAACGATGCGTTCATTGTCGTGGCAACCGGAAAAGCCGGGAATGTGGAGATTACCCAGCAAGACAGCAGCGAATTCGCTCAATTGCAGCAAGCCGTGACCGCGATTGCCGCCGACCTGGCGAAAATGATCGTGCGTGACGGCGAAGGCGCGACCAAGTTTATTACCGTACAAATCGAAGCGGGCAAGGATGCAGAAGAATGCGCCAAAGTGGCGTATGCGATTGCGCACTCGCCGCTGGTTAAAACCGCGTTTTTCGCCTCCGATCCTAACCTGGGCAGGATTCTCGCGGCAATCGGCTATGCCGGTGTCGGCGATTTGAATGTCGATATCATTCAGCTTTATCTCGATGATGTGCTGGTGGCGGAGAAAGGCGGGCGGGCAGCCCATTATCAAGAAGCGGATGGACAACGCGTGATGAATCAATCTGAAATCACCATCCGTGTCGTGCTCAATCGTGGTGCCGCATCGACCACCGTATGGACCTGCGATTTTTCCTATGATTACGTCAAAATCAACGCGAGTTATCGCAGCTAAGCCAATATCCCATGAATGATTTAGACAAGCTCTGTGAGCGGGCGGACAGGCTGCTCGATCACTTGGAAAAGTTTTTGCCGATTAAGCAGCCTGAGCCTGACTGGCAAACTGCGATTGCTTTTCGTTGGCGCAGGCAAGGGAATGCGGGGTATATCCAGTCGATTACGCATCCGCACCGGATTGCGCTCGATGCATTGTGCGGTATTGACGATCAGAAGCAGCGGATTGACCAGAATACGCAGCAGTTTGTGCAGGGATTTTCTGCTAATAATGTGCTGTTGACCGGTGCGCGCGGCACGGGAAAGTCATCGCTGATCAAAGCGCTGTTGAATAAATATGCAGGCGATGGATTGCGCCTGATCGAGGTGGAAAAGCATCACCTCGTCGATTTGCATGACATTGTGGAAAGGATTTATCAGCGTCCAGAGCGGTTTATTTTGTTTTGTGACGATTTGTCATTTGAGACCGATGAGCCGGGGTATAAGGCGCTTAAGGTTGTGCTGGATGGGTCGATCGCCACGGTTTCCGATAATGTTGTGATCTATGCCACATCGAACCGGCGTCATATGGTGCCGGAGTTCATGCGCGATAATCTTGATACGCGGCACATCGGCGAGGAAGTGCATCCGAGCGAGGCGATTGAGGAAAAAATTTCGTTATCGGAGCGTTTTGGTTTGTGGGTATCGTTTTATCCGTTCGATCAGGATCAGTACCTGGAGATCGTGTGCTATTGGCTGGCTTATTTTGGAATCCAAGAAATGACCGCATTGGCGCGTACAGAAGCTTTGCAATGGGCTCTGGAACGCGGTTCACGCAGCGGGCGGGTAGCTTGGCAGTTTGCGCGGGATCTGGCGGGTAGACAAAAATCAGGCTGTGCCAATTAAAATAGTTTATGCATCGTTTATCCGCACCACTCGCTGAATCAGTCCCAATCGTTGAAGTCGTCGCAGCTGTGATTTTACGGCCAGATGGCCAGTTCTTGCTGACGCGCAGACCCGGTGGCAAGGTGTATTCCGGTTATTGGGAATTTCCCGGCGGCAAGGTCGAACCGAACGAATCGCTATTGCATGCGCTCGAGCGGGAGTTATGGGAAGAGCTGGGCATTCACGTTCGTCTAGCCCATCCTTGGTTAACAAGAATTTTTACTTATTCGCATGCTACGGTGCGCTTGCATTTTTTTCGTGTGGTGGAATGGGAAGGCAAGCCTTCGCCCAGGGAAAAGCAAGGATTATCCTGGCAACAGCCACATCAAGTTGAAGTGTCTCCCATCCTGCCCGCCAATGGCCCCATTTTGCAAGCGCTTTTGTTGCCGCCGGTTTATGCTATTACCAAAGCTACTGAGATCGGAATCGAACCAGCATTGAAGCAGATTGAGCAAGCATTGCAGAATGGTTTGCGCTTGCTGCAGATTCGTGAGAAACAAATGGCGAAAGATGTGCTGCGGGAATTTTCCTTGCAGGTACTCGCGCTTGCGCAGTCTTATCAAGCGAGAGTGTTGATAAACGGCGATGCAGAACTGGCACGTGAGATGGGCGCCGATGGCGTGCATTTTACGTCATCGCAACTGATGGCATTGTCGTGCTGTCCTGATCCGGAATATGGATTATGTGGCGCATCTTGCCACAATGCCGAAGAACTTTTTGCAGCAGAGCAACTGGGGTTTGATTTTGTCGTTTTAGGGCCGGTGCAATCTACGCTCAGCCATCCGGAAATATCGCCACTGGGCTGGAAAAGATTTGCCACGCTGATTCGTGATTATTCGTTGCCGGTTTATGCATTGGGTGGACTACATCCGGAAGATTTGCCGATAGCGCAGGAAATGGGTGCGCAGGGTATAGCCATGATGCGTGGTATCTATAATTGATTGAAATGATGCAGTGGAAAACTGACTAATGGATTATTCCGTCATTTCATAAGTTGCCGGATTGGTGTAAACCGCTACCTGATTCCTGCCGCCATTTTTGGCGGCGTATAATGCTTTGTCTGCTCTGTCTAGCAGGGCTGTGCCGATAAATTCGGCATCGGGTGGTTGGGCGGTTAATAAGCTTCTCAAACTGGCCATACCAATCGAAATCGATACATTGAATTGTTTGTCATGAAAATTCAGGGTGGTGGAGTAAATTGCCTGGCGTAGACGTTCCGCGATTTCATGAGCAGCTTGTAGTGTCGTCGTCGGCAGTGCGACGACAAATTCTTCTCCTCCGTAACGCGCCACGATGTCACAGGATCTGACTTGCTCTTTGATTAAGCTGACCATGTGCCGTAACACCAAATCACCTGTTTGATGCCCGTAGGTGTCATTTACATTCTTGAAATGATCAACGTCAAGAAACATGCAAATCAGATCATCATCCCAGCGGATACATCTGGCAATCTCATCTTTGAAACGCAGGTCGAAATAGCGGCGGTTATATGCCTGTGTTAAGACATCCTGATAACTGACTTCTTTGATTCTTTGCTGGTTGAGGCAATTTTCTACCGCAACGGCAGTCATGGCTGATAGTTTCTGCAGAAAAAGCGTTCCAACACCATGTTGGTAGCGGTTGATGTCATGGCTTAACAACAGTAATGCGCCGATGATTCGATCGCTACGTAGCAGTGGCAAGAATGCAGCGCTTCGAATTTGAGCTTTATTTTTTAAATTGGCTGTCATCCAAGGGTATTTTTTTAATACTTCAGTACCCAACATCGGATGACTGACCAACGATTGGATGATCTCCGCATCTTTTAAGGTATCAAGAATCAGTAATTTGTTCTCAAAATTCAGACGCGCTTCTTCATCGTGATCAAAAAACAGGCGTTCGGTATCTCGATGATGATCGACGAGACATAACACAACATCCAGGAGTTGAAAGCGTGTTATGGTTTGAGATAATAGTAGATCTCGCAATTGTTTGGGTGTGCTGGCTCCGATGATTTCGAAACCAAAAGTTTCATATAATTCCTGCTTTTTTTCATTGGCTCTGGCTTGTTTGATTAGATGATCCAGCTTGCGCTGTAATTGGCGATTCTTCTCATAAATCGACTCATCCATTAGATAGACTCATTTGTTTTATTATCTTCCAGATTTTGCTCTGGTTCAGGAATTCGGTAAGATTCCTGAGCCCACTGTGACAAGTCATTTGTTTTGCACCGTTCAGAACAAAATGGGCGAAAGCGGCTGGCCGGTTCCCAGATTACACGCTTACTACATTGAGGGCAATTGACTATGCGTTGTTGCATAAAAGTGGGTCTTTGTTGGGTTGTTAAACAATAAGTACTTTGTTCTAGCAAAACATAAGTAGAATAGTTATAAAATCATTGCACACAGGCATTGATATTGGATAATCTAATATAAACCGCCACTAGGATAAATGAAATCCTTCTTCTATTCTTGCAGAAATTTAATATTGTTTCAGCTGTCATTGTGATATTTTTCTGTATTTTTAAAAAATAGCGCACCAGTTAGCTTTAATTTTTCAAATTACGTTTAATTATTACTTAAAGGTTGACAATTCTGGCTACTCGACAAGAACTTTCAGATTTCCTGGCTGAAGCTGAGAGACGCGCCTATAAACAAGCATTGTTTGCGGTTCGTGATGAACATGTGGCATTGGATATTGTGCAAGATTCCATGATGAAGCTCGCGCTAAAATATGCTTCGAAGCCGACGGAAGAGTTACCACTTTTGTTTCAGCGTATCATGCAGAATACTATTCGCGATTACTACCGACGGCAAAAGATTCGCTCATTATGGACTACACTGTTTTCAGCATTTACGCCCAATGATCAAAATAAGAATCAAGAAGATTTTGATATTCTTGAAACTTTACAAATAAAACCGGAATCCAATTTTGCTCAAGAACCTGATGCGCAGCTAGAAAGAGCGCAGCTGATAGGTTTAATAGAAAAAGCGATGGAAATTCTTCCAGCACGTCAACGAGAAGCCTTCATACTGCGTTATTGGGAAGAAATGAGTTTAGCGGAGACAGCTTTAATTATGAAATGCTCGGAAGGGAGTGTAAAAACCCATTGCTCGCGGGCAGTTCATGCATTAGCAACAATTCTCAGGGAGAAAGGAGTGAAATTATGAATGAGCAAGAACTGGGAAAAGAAATTGCCAGATTTTTAGACGCCGGTGCTGATGAGACTATTAAGCAGAGTACTTTGTACCGGTTGCAATCTGCCCGTAGAGCGGCTTTGGAAAATTGCCAGCCCACGTTGGAGATCATTAATTCAGGCGATGGTACTTCCGTTTACGGCGGACATGGCGAGCATTTCAATACTGGGAAGCTATTATTGCTCCTGGTAGCGTTATGTACTTTTGCCGTGGTGTCTGCAACTTATTGGCAATTCCTGGAAAAAAATAAATCATCTTTAGATACCACGGTGCTGGTTGATGACTTGTCGACAGATGCTCATGTGGGAAATGAGCCAGAGCTGGATGATGACTTATCGATAGATGCTTATATTGACAATGTGCTTAAGCTGGTTGATGACTTATCGGTAGACGCGGATATTGATAATGAACCTGAACTGATTGATGATATGCCGACAGAGGCGCGTATTGATGATGAGCCTGAATTGACTGACGAATTACCGACAGATGCTCATATTGATAATAATGAGCTTGATGAATGGTTGGATTCCAATAAATAGTTATTATCGGGTTGTTTTTTATTTTCATTTGATGCTTTATTATAGAATCCGGCGAACCTTTCTGGAAAGAATTAAAACCGCAGTAGCAGCGTGATCCAATCACAATACAGGGCTTGGTATCAATACGAGTAATTCCGGGAGGATCTAGAAGAGGTCTCAGACCTCGGCACACGGACGGTTATCAGCTAGTATAAAATACGCGCTTATTTGCTTGCGCCTCTCCACTTAATTTTCTAGAGAAACTCTTATCTTGTCTTTTCTTGCAGCTTAGCGAATGCAGCAAATCCAAAGTTTTTCACTGAATAATCTCCCATCAATCTGGGTCGAAGCACTTTCGTCACAATTAATCGCTGAAGAAAAAGTACTTGCCTGGCTTGAGATTGATCTCAATACACAACTCCATTTTTCTGCCGGCCTTGTAGTAGTGACCAATAAGCGCTTACTGACCAAAATGGCAAGCGATGAAATTTGGCAAGAATGGTGTTATCAGCAGGGCTTATCGCTGGCGCAACGGGATTACGCAGGTGTCGGTTGCCTTGAATTGTTTGATACACATGGTCGCCTTGCGTATTGGCGTTACCGTTTGGGTAACGATATAGCAGTGAGTCGACTCATCGAATGCTTTACGCAACAGCTTGACTATTATCTTACCGGTAAACTGCCAGTGTCGGAGCATATACAGGTTCAATGTCCGAACTGTGCTGCTTTTTTATCCTTTGAACAGGAGGAATGCCCGGTTTGCGACAAGCAAAGTCATACACCGCCTTCCACCTGGACATTATTGCGCTTGTGGCGCTTTGCAAAGCCTTACAAGGGGCGCTTGCTCATTGGATTTCTGTTGACCTTATGCAGTACTGCTGCAACGTTGGTGCCACCCTATTTAACCATGCCGCTCATGGATAATGTGTTGATACCGTATCAGAACGGTCAATCGATCAATACCGATTTGGTAACGCTGTATCTTTCTGGCTTGTTGGTTGCTGCGGTACTTGCCTGGATGCTAGGTTGGGCACGAACATATATGCTGGCACTGGTTTCGGAGCGCATCGGTGCTGATCTGCGTACTACAACTTACGAACACCTTCTNNACTGATCGTATTAATCTTTTTATTTCATTGCATTTGCTGGATTTTGCCACCGATGTCATCATGATCGTTATGACAGCCGTGATTCTGATTTCAATCAATCCGTGGCTGGCGCTAGTGACGCTTGTGCCTTTGCCGATCATTGCATGGTTGATTCATCTGGTTCGGGATCGATTGCGAATTGGTTTTGAGAAGGTTGATCGTATCTGGGCAGAAGTGAATAATGTGCTTGCGGATACTATTCCGGGCATCCGGGTGGTGAAGGCATTCGCACAGGAAAAGAGAGAATCGGCGCGTTTCCATGCCGCAAATCAGCGGAATTTGCAGATCAACGATCGTGTGAACAGAATCTGGTCGTTATTTACACCGACCGTTACGTTACTGACAGAAGTCGGGTTGCTGGTCGTGTGGGTATTTGGTATTTGGCAGATATCGAAGGATGAAATTACGGTTGGGGTGCTTACTGCCTTTCTTGCATATATTAGCCGTTTTTATATTCGACTCGATACGATGAGCCGTATTGTTTCCGTCACGCAAAAAGCCGCCGCGGGCACCAAGCGGATTTTTGACATTCTGGACCACGTTTCCAGCGTTCCGGAATCATCTAATCCTGTACACTTGCCGGAAATCCAGGGGCAAATTGAATTGCGCAATGTCGGTTTTCGTTATGGAACGCGCAGCATCACGCGTGACATCAATCTGATTATCAAGCCCGGAGAAATGATTGGCTTGGTTGGGCACAGCGGCTCTGGGAAAAGCACCTTAGTCAATTTGATCTGCCGTTTCTACGATGTTACCGAAGGAATGATTCTGATCGATGGGCATGATATACGCTCGTTACCGATTGCTGAGTATCGCAAAAATATCGGGCTGGTCCTTCAGGAACCTTTTCTGTTTTATGGCACCATTGCGGAAAATATTGCCTATGGTAAACCGGATGCAATACGCTCGGAAATTGTTTCAGCCGCTCGTGCGGCGCATGCCCATGAATTTATTCTGCGCCTGCCCCATGGTTACGATTCGCTGGTGGGGGAACGCGGTCAAGCGCTTTCTGGTGGCGAACGTCAACGTATCTCGATTGCTCGCGCACTATTGATTGATCCGCGCATTCTGATTTTGGATGAGGCGACTTCTTCGGTCGACACAACTACTGAAAAAGACATTCAGAAGGCATTGGACAATCTGGTGCGTGGCCGTACAACAATTGCCATCGCGCATCGCCTGTCGACTTTGCGCGAGGCCAATCGGTTGATTGTTCTTGACCGGGGTAGAATCGTAGAAATTGGAAATCATACTGAATTGATGGCGCGTGAAGGCTATTACTATCGTTTGTATCTGGCCCAGGCGCGTAATGTCGATACTGAGGATCGGGCTATTGTTTCCGTTGCGGAGCATAGTGCTGCGGGGGAACATAAATGAATGGTGCAAATAAGTATCGATTAAACCGGAATTCATACGGGCGATTGGTTTTTACCGACCGGACCGGCTTGATGCAAGAGGGTGTGGTGCCGGTACGATCATTTCCGATTACTGATCCAGACCAAGGTATTGCTTTGATTGATTCGCATGGCCATGAGTTGCTATGGATAGAGCGATTGGCTGATTTGCCGGAAGATTACCGTGCACTCATTGAATCGGAGCTTGCGAGTCGTGAATTTGTGCCCGAGATAAAACGTGTTCTTAAAGTCTCAAGTTTTATTACGCCGAATACCTGGCAAGTTGAAACGGATCGCGGTGAGTCTACTTTTATTCTCAAAGGCGAAGAAGATATCCGCCGTTTAACAGTGTCATCGTTAATGATTACAGATAGCTATGGCATTCATTTTCTGATTCGTGATCGTTTGGCGCTTGATCGTCATAGCCGTAAATTATTGGATCATTTTCTTTAATGACAGCTACAGTTTTGTAGTTAAAAAACAGGTGATTTATTTGCCAATGCAAAAATGAGAAAAAATTTCTCCAAGCAGATCATCAGCGGTAAATTGTCCTGTTATTGCCGATAAGGCGTATTGTGCAAGTCTGAGTTCTTCGGCGAGAAGTTCCAGCTGCGATTCATTCTCAGTGAATCTTTTGGCATACTCCAGATGTGCCTTGGCTTGTTTCAGTGCTTCCAGATGGCGTTGCCTGGCCATAAAAACTCCCTCTCCGGAGTGATTGAATTGCCAGCCGACGATGTCTAGTATTTTTTGGCGTAGCAATTCGATGCCTGCGCCGGTTTTAGCAGAAAGATGAATGCTGATATCAGTTTTTTCACCTTCAATTCTTGGTTGTTGATTCAGGAGGTCAATTTTATTGAATACAGTGACTAGGGGTTTGTCAAAGGGAAGATATTTCTGTATTTGATCTTTTATTTCAGGCTGATGCTGGCGGCTATCCACCAATTGAAGCACTATGTTGGCATTTTTAATCGCAGTATGCGTGCGTTCGATACCCTTTTGTTCGACAACATCACTGGTTTCTCTCAGACCTGCTGTGTCGATAATATGAATCGGTATACCGGCAATAGCAATAGTTCTTTGGATAGTGTCACGAGTGGTTCCTGGGATTTCTGTAACGATGGCGGCATCATCCTCAACCAGCTGATTCAATAAACTGGATTTGCCTACATTGGGTGCGCCTACGAGAACAATTTTAATCCCTTCCTGCAATAAGTTTCCTTGTTGTGCTACGACGAATATTTGCTCAAGTTGGGAACGGATATGACTCAGTCTTTCTTTAATTCGCGATGCCTGCAAATTATCAATCTCATCTTCGGGAAAATCGAGAATTGCTTCTATGAGCATGCGTAGCGTGATCAATAAATTTACCAGCTCATTAATCCTGGCAGAGAATCGGCCTTGCAAAGAATTAATCGCGCAACGTGCAGCTTCATGGGTGCTGGCTTCGATGATAGCAGCCACGCTTTCGGCCTGGATTAAGTCAATTTTATTATTGAGGTAAGCGCGTAGTGTAAATTCACCCGGTTGCGCTAAGCGAGCACCCGCAGAAAGGCATCGGTTAAGCAACAGATTGATGATCGCTGGGCCGCCATGTCCTTGTAATTCAAGTATGTCTTCGCCAGTGTATGAGTTTGGTGCCGGAAAATAAAGAGCAATACCTTGATCAATGATCTGCCCATCAGTATCCAGGAATTTGCTGAGGCAGGCGTAGCGCGGTTCTGGGATTTTTCCCAGTATCGTCTCTGCCAAGTGTTGCAGATTGCTGCCAGAAATACGTATTACGCCAATCCCGCCTTTGCCAGGAGGTGTTGCGATTGCTGCGATGATATCAGGGCTTACTATGAGTAATCTCCATGGTTACTACTTTAAATTACCGGTTATTCATGATGATGAATAACCGGTAAATGATGCTCTATTTTTTCTTTGTTTTCTTGCCAGCAGGTACGCTTTTTGTTTTTGCTGGTGCTTTATTTTTAGCGGGCACTGCTGCGGCGGGTGATTGCGGTTTTTCTTTCTGCTCAGTGTTTGCAGCAGATATTACTTCTTCCTTGACGGTGTTTTCGTCATCAGCAGCAGGAGGAGCAAGCAGTTGAGGTTTTTCTGTAACCGGCTCTGGTTTGTCCTTTCTTTTTTTCTTGTTTTTGTCCTTATTAGCTTCTTCTTCAGCTTTGTTTTCGTACATCCGCGTTATTTGCCATTGCTGGGTGATCGAAAGGATATTGTTACAGAGTGAATAAAGTACGAGTCCAGACGGGAAAAAGAAAAAGAAAATGCTAAACGCAATCGGCATAATCTGCATTACTTTTGCCTGCATTGGATCTGCAGGTGTAGGGCTGAGTTTGGATTGAATCCACATTGATACGCCCATAATTACTGGGAGTACATAATACGGATCAGGTACAGACATATCAGTGATCCATAATGCAAACGGCGCATAGCGCAGTTCAACAGCAGCCATTAATGTCCAGAACAAAGCAATAAATACAGGAATCTGAACTAAAATGGGTAAACAGCCCCCCATCGGATTAATTTTTTCTTCTTTGTAAAACTCCATCATCGCTTGGTGCATACGCTGGCGATCACTGGCGTATTGTTCACGTATTCGTTGCAATTTAGGAGTAACTACCCGCAGTTTAGCCATGGAGCGATAGCCGGCTGCAGACAATGGAAAAAATATCAATTTGACAGTCAATGTCAGGAGAATAATTGCTGCACCCCAGTTGTCTGTCCACGAATGATAAAAAGAAAGNNGCAAGTTTATTTTGCTCCTGAGGGCCTGCGTAGAAAGGCATTGTTATGTTTTTAGTTTGCCCTGGTTCAATCGTGCCAAGGGGCGCAATAACACCAGCTGTATATTGGTTAGGTGCCAGCTGTTTTGCGTAATACTCACGGGGTGTATTTTGTGCGGGTAGCCAGGCAGTCAAGAAATAGTGTTCCAGCATGGCTATCCAGCCATTATCTGCATTGGTTGGGTATTCTGCTTTATTTTTATCCAGGTCAGAAAATTTTATTTTTAGAAATTTATCCGCCTCCGTATACATTGCAGCGCCTGTATAGGAGTGAACCATTGTACTAGCATCTGTAGGATCATTTGCATCCCGAAACATCTGAAAATATGAGAATGGAATAATTGTAGTATCACTCTGATTCTCGATCTCAAATTTAACATCAATCACATAGCTGCCGCGATGGAAGGTGTAAATCTTGGCTACTTGTATACCATCCATTTCGGGTGCCAGGAGACGTATCACTATCTTATCCTGACCAGGCTCAAGTTCATAGCTATGATTATTCGAATCTATCGTATATTTTGTTTTGTGATTGGGTAATCCATCGCCGATCAATCCTGATTGCGCAACATGGAATCGTGCAGTTTTATCCAATAATAGTTCGTATGGTTTACTTTTATCTTCTCTGGATGGATGTTGGATTAAACCAAGTTGCCGTATATCGCCACCGGCTGTATCAATTTCAGCAACGATCATATCCGTTTTAATGTGAACTTTTTCCCCTATTGTGAATAGATTAGGCGTTACGGATGGGTTGCCGTTTTCTACTCCGGAAGAAATTCCAGGTTCTCCAGTTGACGAAGACAGTTCATCGCCTGGCACTGGTAACGGGTCATGACGCTGATTTGATGAATTCGAGGCCGCTCCGGGCATCACTTGTGAAGCAGGCGGGTATAGTTCTTTTTGCCACGCGTCCCAAAGAAAAAGTAACGAGGTGGAGAAAATGATAATAAGTACAAGTTTTTTTGTTTCCATTATTTATCTGATCAGGTTGGTTTTTTTCGACAAAACTGCTTGTGTGCGATGCGTGTCAGTTGATCGTGCAATTGGGTTCTTTGCTGTATTTTCATTTTATGGCAGAGCTACGTTGTCGATAGTTTCGTAGGTATAAAGTAGTAAATTTTCTATGTGCGATGGCGGAAATTAATACTTGATCAGGGAACCGGCTCGTAACCACCTTTACTCCACGGATTACATCGTAGTATGCGCCAGATACTTAATCGTGTTCCATGGAATAGCCCATATTTTGCGTATGCCTCACAGGCATATTGTGAGCAGGTTGGGCTAAAACGACATGAAGGTGCCAAAAGTGGGCTGATGCAGTACTGGTAGAATTTTATAAAGGCAATAATTAACCGTGACATTGCTGTAGCTGGTGCATTAATAATTGCGTTTCAGTGGCCAGTTTTATCGATTCATTCCTGGCAACAGGACGTCGTAATCGTATTACCCAATCTATTTCATTTGTTGGATCGTTGAGCCGGCTTCTACGAAATGTCTCTCGTAGTATACGTTTAATCCAATTACGCTTAACTGCGTGCTGTTCAATTTTCTTTGAAACAATTAGCCCAAGCCGCGCATAACCAAGCCCATTCGGCTTTATATAAATCTGGATTAAATCACCACTAACCTGATATTTTAAATTAATTATTGCAGCAAATTCTGTTGCTTTATGTAACCTGCAATTTCTCGGCAGCGTATGAATTTCAACAAATCTAAAAATAAAAATTTTTATCCAATAAAATTAAACACTCAATCGAGCACGACCTTTTGCGCGACGAGCGCGAATCACGGCAGCACCACCGCGTGTTTTCATGCGCACAAGAAACCCATGGGTACGCTTTCTTCTAGTAACTGAAGGCTGATAAGTACGTTTCATTTTCTCTCTCTCTAAATTTATTTAGTCAATGGAACCGCGTATTACAACTTGTTATGGGGTCTGGTGTCAATATCCTTTTTATGAATCAGTTACTGATTCTCATTAAATAGAGTGAATAATAAGCGCGAGTATAGTGGCAAACAATTGATAATTATACATTATTTATCGCTAATTTATTAATAATTGTGTATTTCAATAGTGAAACGGTTTCTTACTTGGTTGCAATTTCCAGAAAGCGACTTTACATTTTTATAGCTGTATGGTACTTAGAGTGGAAATGGCTATTTGTGATGAAAGATTCAGTATTTATTACTCAATAAGATAATTTGATCGGGGTAAAAAATAGCTGTTATTATTATATGAATAAATAATACATGTGGGGTTTTTATGGCTAATGCGACCGAAATTTCTAACAATCGGAATCAGGATCGTCGTCAAGATATGCCTTTTTTTTGCCTTTTTCATTTGGGAATAAAAACTGGCAGGAGAATCGGTGAACGTAGAGCAGTAGATAGAGGAGAGCCAGTGTATGTGGACTGCTATGCAGGATATTTGATGCTGTGTACCATCGCTATTCTATTCTTAAGTATTGGTGATGCTTTCTTTACTCTGAACCTCTTAGCTCATGGCGGTGAAGAACTTAATTGGTTTATGGCGATTCTTATAGAAGACAGTGTGGAAAAATTCGTTGTCTTCAAGCTGGCACTTACATCAATGGCGCTTATATTGCTTGTCATTCACCATAACGTTCAGTTGATTGGAGGAATGCGGGTGAGGCATCTTAAGTATATGGTTTTAATTGGGTACAGTGTATTAATTGGCTATGAGCTATATTTGCTGGAATTAGCTGCTACATATTAATGATGGCTAGGCAAGGAGGATAGAGAAGCTATCGAGAATTCCAGCAATTGATTTTTCATAGAGACGCAATTGGTCATATACCAGTAAATCACTTGTAACTGCTCTCGCTTTATCTAAAAAAGATCGATGGGGTAATGAAAGGGAAGAGAATGAATTTGGCTATGTAGT
>CXWL01105845.1_pt1 | contig 27317 bp, 31 predicted proteins | sample 590931 | NCBI WGS metagenome assembly CXWL01 (sample SAMEA3498368, study PRJEB10139) | groundwater metagenome | biome: water well; material: biofilm material | place: Germany | collected 2015-04-27 | reverse complement strand
AAATGAGTGGTGCGGGTCGGTGCCATTTCGTCCTCCTTGAGAGATTGGCGGGAACCATCACTTTAGGAGAATTTTGCGTTGCCGGCCCGCCCCGTTCATTCATAGTATCTGCGCGGGAGCGACGGTTTCTCCGTTAGGGGTGTTAAGTCCGTCTATCGCTTGGTACGGAAAAACCGCATCATCTCCCGGCTCGCATCCGGCCCCTTGCCATCCGTATAGCTGCCCCGCGAACTACCTCCCGACCACGCGTGCCCGGCACCGTGAATCAACCACTGCTCCGCGTGCGGCGTGCCATCGGCGTGCCGGTGCACGGTGCGGGTGTACGCGTGGCCGTCCGGCACCCGGCCCGGTTCGATCACAATCTCCTTCGCCGCATGATGCGCGCCGCGGGCGATCAGTTCGTCGCCATTGGCCGGATGCACCGTGGTGTCCTTGTCGCCATGGAACACAATGATCGGAATCGCCCGTCCCGGCTCCGGCCCGCGGCGAAAATTGCCTTTCATCGCAGCCAGCGCCGACGGCAAGTCTTGCGCCGAGGCGAACGGCAGCCCCGAGTGCACGCCAACTGCCGCGTACAGGTCCGGGTACAGCGTCCCCATGATGGTGGCCATCGCGCCGCCGGCCGACAGTCCCGCCACATAGACCTGGCTGTCGTCGATCGCATGGCTGGCCATCACGTCGCGCGTGATGCCGGCGATGATCGACGGCTCGCCCTGGTCGCGGGTCTGGTCGGCCGCGCTGAACCAGTTCCAGCAGCGCTGCATATTGGCTTGCTGCGACTGCGCCGGGTACACCACCAGGCATTGCATTTCCTCGGCCAGATGGTTCATCTTGGTTCCGCTGGCAAAATCCACCGGATCCTGGGTGCAGCCGTGCAGCATGACCACCAGCGGCACCGGCTGCTCGCCGGTATAGCTGCTCGGCACATACAGTTTGTAGCTGCGGGTGCCGGCGGCATTGGTGTGGCTGCCGTCCATGAATTTGCCTGGCAGCGTCTCGGCCGGGCCGCGTGCTCCAGGCAGCGCGCCGTTCAAATCGAACGAGGGCATGTCGAAATTGGGCATCTTGAATGCCGGGCGTGCTGCCCCTCCGTTGCGATCCAGGCTGGCCAGCATTTCGGGCACGATCCGGCTCAATAGTTCTGCCGCGTCAGGAATCGGCGCTGTGGCGGAGGGCGGAGGAGGTGGCGGTGGGGCCGCTGATTTGCGGGGCGGCTGCTGGTATGGCGGCGGATTGATGTCGCGCATCGGCGGGACCTTGGCGGCCGGCTTATTTGTTGCCTTGGCAGCGGCGCCGCCGCCTCTTAACACTTTCTGGATCGCCGATGTCGCGAGGGCCGGGCCCTGTCCGAGCAGGATTCGGGTTGCTGTACGCATTTGCGCCAACAGTTTGTCGTTCAGTTTCATAGGCGTTCCTTATATCAAGCGCATCAGAGGATGCGTTTGGCCAGTGCTGTCTTCACTGCGCTGCTGGCGTGCAGCGAGCCGAGCACAAATATCGATTCGATCGTCGCCAGGGCCAATTCGGCCGTTACGTCGCTGGCGATGCTTGCCATGCCGAGCACCTGGATGACCAGGCGTTCGCCGGCCTGTTGTGCCGCTTCCAGGTCGGCTTTCGAGTAGTAATGCAATCCGAGCACCAGGCTGCGGCGAGCAACGGTCTGCTTCACCACTTCGGCATGGGTGTTGAGCTGGTTTCGAATCGCGGTACGGATCAGGTCTGTGCGGTTCGAATAGAAGCCTTCGTTCACCAGCAGGTCGATTTGTCCCAGATCGATCAGGCCAAGATTAATCGTAATTTTTTCCGAATCGCAATTCTTCGGTTTCACTTCCCGTGTGTCCATAGTCCCCATGATCATCCTCGTGGCATCCATACACCATCTACATGGATGGTATTGTACAGGGGGACGCGGTCAGGTCAAGCGCGATTCGATTGAATGCGCTAATCTGCTCGCCATGAGTCCAGAATTACAACCCGGCGTCCGCTTCGAGTGGCGCTATACCGTCCCGGCGCGCGCCACCGTGCCGCAGCTTTACCACGACACGCCGTTTTGCCTCGACATGCCGGATGTGTTGGCAACCGGCTACATGGTCGGCATGATGGAGCTTGCCTGCGTGCAAGGAATGATGCCGTACGTCGACTGGCCGCGCGAACAGAGCCTCGGTACGATGGTGAATTTTTCCCACTTTTCTCCCACCCCGCCGGGCATGACCTTGCGCGTGGCGGGCGAGGTGATCGAGGTCGAAGGGCGGCGCGTGAAGTTCCGGGTCGAGGCCTGGGATGACGTCGACCGCATCTGCGAGGGCACGCACGAACGCGTGGTGATCGATCCGGCGCGCTTCGAAGAAAAGCTCGCGCTGAAAAAAGCACAGGGCGCCGCATGAACCCGGAACAGCAAACCCCGGTGCCGTCGCCCTGCATCAGCCTGTGCGAGATGGCGCCCGATACCGGCTTGTGCCGCGGCTGCCTGCGCACGATCGACGAGATCGTCCAGTGGGGTTCCGCGGGCGACGATTACAAACGCGCGGTGTGGGCCGAGATCCGCCGCCGCGAAGCCAACCTGGAGTTCCGCTAGCATGCAGTTCTATCAACCGTCCGGCGAGGTCACCGGACCCGCGTATGGCCGCGGATTCAAGGTCGCCGCCAGCCTGCTCACGCTGGTGCTGCTCGGCTATGGCGCCAGCATCGCGCTGCGCTTTCCGCTGCTGTCATACGGCTTCGGCGTGAAGGCGCTGCTGCTGGGCGCGGCCGCGATGCTGTTGCTTAGTTATTACTGGTTCCTGCGTTCGCGCACGACGATCGACGCGACCGGCATCCGCCAGAGCTGGGTGATCGACAAACGGGTCGACTGGCGCGACATGCGCGGCGCGAAGATGATCGGCATTCCCTACGCCGGCTGGCTGTTCCCGCCGCGGATGGTGGTGCGGACCGGGAATTCATTCACCACTTTTAATGGCGGCTCGCGCGAGCTGCTGGTGGAGTTCGCAAAAATCTCGCTGGCGTTCCAGATGAAGCGATGAGCGCCTTGTCGACACTTCCAGCGTCGATGCGGATCTTCGAGCGCGGCTGGCTCTCGGCCAACAATATCCTGTTCATCGGGCGCGACGAGACCGCGCTGGTCGACAGCGGCTACCTGACGCATGCCCCGCAGACGCTGGCGCTGGTGCGCCATGCGCTCGGCGGGCGCAAGCTCGACCGGCTGGTCAACACCCATCTCCACTCCGACCACTGCGGCGGCAACGCGGCGCTGCAGGCGCACTACGGCTGCTTCACCCAGATTCCGGCGGCGGAGGCGGATGCGGTGCGCGCGTGGGACGAGGATGCGCTCAGCTACAAGGCCACCGGCCAGCAGTGCGCCCGCTTCGGCTTCGACGGCACGGTGGCGCCGGGCGATGAGCTGGTGCTGGGCGACCTGCGCTGGCAGGCGCTGGCCGCGCCGGGTCACGATCCGCGCTCGCTGATTTTCTACTGCGCCGAAGAAGGCATCCTGATCTCGGCCGACGCGCTGTGGGAAAACGGTTTCGGCGTGATCTTCCCCGAGCTCGATGGCGAATCCGGTTTCGCCGAAGCGCGCGACACGCTGGCGCTGATCGCCAGTCTGGAGGTGCGGCTGGTGATCCCCGGCCACGGCGCGCCGTTCGCCGATGCGAAAGCAGCGCTGGCGCGGGCCAACTCGCGGCTCGACTTCCTGCAGGCCGACCCCAGGCGCAATGCCGAAAACGCGGTCAAGGTCATGCTCAAGTTCCTGCTGCTCGAACGCCAGCGCATCGCGCTGGACGAGGTGGCGGGAATGTTCGCATCGATCCCGGTGCTGGCCGGCGCACGCCGCCGCTTCCTGCACCGGGAGCCCGCCGAACTGGCCGAATGGGCCATCAACGCGCTGGTGCGCGCCGGCGCCGCGCGGGTCGAGGGCGCCATGCTGATCAACAGCGATCTTTAGTGTCGACGTTCTAGCACGATCGTTCTTTTTTGGTTCTATAATGGCCCCAGCTGTTCCGATCAATTCCTAGTTCGAGAGTCCGTCATGGCGCTGCCCGTCGCATTGCAAAACCTGTCCCTTCCCATCATCGGTTCGCCGATGTTCATCGCCAGCGGTCCTGCGCTGGTGGCGGCCCAGTGCAAGGCCGGCATTGTCGGCGCCTTCCCCGCGCTCAACGCGCGCCCGGCCGAGCTGCTCGACACCTGGCTGACCGACCTTCAGGCCGAGCTGGAGGCCTGGCAGGCCGCCAATCCCGGCGCGAAGGTGGGGCCGATCGCGGTGAACCAGATCGTGCACCAGTCGAACGACCGGCTCGAGCACGACGTCGAAGTCTGCGTGAAGCACAAGGTACCCATCATCATTTCATCGCTGCGCGCACCGCCCAAGGAGATGCTGGACGCGATCCACAGCTATGGTGGCATCGTGCTGCATGACGTGATTTCGATCCGCCACGCGAAGAAGGCGTTGGAGGCTGGCGTCGATGGCTTGATCCTGGTGGCGGCGGGGGCCGGCGGCCATGCCGGTGCGCTGTCGCCGTTCGCGCTGGTGGGCGAGGTGCGCAAGTTCTTCAGCGGTCCGTTGGCCTTGTCCGGGGCGATCGCCAGTGGCGACGCGATTTTGGCGGCACAGGCGATGGGGGCGGACTTCGCGTACATCGGCTCGCGCTGGCTGGCCACCAAGGAGTCGAACGTCACCGAAGCGTATCGCGATGCGATCGTGGAATCGGCGGCATCGGATGTGGTGTACACCAACCTGTTCACCGGCGTGCACGGTAACTACCTGAAGAAATCGATCATCAACGCGGGTCTGGATCCGGAGGCCTTGCCCGAATCGGACAAGAGCAAGATGAGTTTCGGCTCGGGCTCGGCCAAGGCCTGGCGCGATATCTGGGGCGCCGGGCAGGGTGTGGGATTGATGGATGATGTGCCGACGGTGGCCGAGATGGTGGCGCGGTTGAAGGCGGAGTACGATGCGGCGCGTGCAAGGCTGGCGCTGTAACGCTCCGCGGACCTCACCGTCCGCACTATTGTTAACCCGTCGTTCCCGCCTGCGCGGGAAGTCGTTTCTGCCAATGGCAGGAACGACGGTCTTTAAGGTGGTGCCGTTGTTCAGCTTTCGGGCGGCTTCAGGTCTTCCGGCCGAATCGCCCACAACCCCGGCAAATTGCGCCAGTAGCCGTCGACATCCATCCCGAACCCCACCACAAACCGGTTCGGTATGTTCACTCCCACGATGTCCGCCTTCACCGGCTTGCTGCGCTTGTGCGTCTTGTCCGCGAATACCGCGATCACCACTTCCGCCGCGCCCATCTCCATCAAGCGCTGCTTGACCTGCGCCAGCGTCTCGCCTTCATCCAGGATATCGTCGACCAGCACGATCGTGCGCCCCGCCACGTTCGGGCGTGGGACCACTTTCCACTTGCCCCTGGCGCCCTGTTCGTCTTCGTAGCGGCTGACATGGATGTAATCGAATTCGAGCGGAAAGCGCAGCTGCGGCAGCAGCTGGCCGGTAAACACGACCGCCCCGCCCATCACCCCAAGCACCAGCGGATACTGTTCATCTTCGGGATCGCCGAAGCGTGCGTTGAGCGCTTCCGCCACATGGGTCACGGCTTCCCTGGCCGCGTCTTCGTCGACGATTTCTTCCGCGTGCGCGAGCAGGGCTTTGGCGCGGGCTAAGTGAAATTCTTGCATGGTGATCTGCTCAAAAAAAGGAACCTCACCAATTATCCCGCATAACCCGCGCCGCAATCGCGCTTAGTTGGATTTGCGCCACAGCGGGCGCTCAGCTGTAATCGCGCTGGTCCTCGATCACCTTGCCGTCGTCGGGCAGGGCGCCCGGTGCTTCCAGCTTCACTTCGCCACGCAGCTTCGTCACGTCCCGGATCGAAGCGACGATCGCGTCGACCTGCTCCTGCGCCAGCGGCTGCGCCACTTCGCAATGCAAGGTCATCACATCGTTGGCCATGCGGCCGGACACCACCAGGCGCGCCTTGATGATGTCGGGATGGCGGCGCGTGATGTTGACCACCTGCGCCGGATGCACGAACATCGCGCGCACCTTGGTGGTCTGGTCCGCGCGTCCCATCCAGCCCTTGATGCGGACGTTGGTGCGGCCGCACGCCGACGCCGGCGCATCGACCAGCAGCGCCGACATGTCGCCGGTCGCGAAGCGGATCAGCGGGTAGTCGTTGTTGAACACCGTGACCACAATCTCGCCGATGTCGCCCGGCGCGACCGGCTCGCCGCTGCCGGGACGGACGATCTCGACGATCACGTCCTCGTCCACCAGCATGCCCGGATTGAGCACGCCGCCGCACTCGGTTTCGTAGGCGACGCTGCCCATGTCGGCCGACGCGTAGGTCTGGAACACGTGCGGTACGCCGTTATCGCGAAACCAGGTGCGCAGCGATTCGGGCAGCGCCTCGGCCCCCAGCAGCGCATGCTTTACGCTGCTGATGTCGGCGCCCATCTCGCGCGCCTTTTCGAGAATGATGCGCAGGAAGGAGGGCGTGCCCACGTAGGTGTCGGGGCGCAGGTCGACCATTGCCTGCACCTGCATTTCGGTTTGCCCGGCGCCGGCCGGAATCACCGCGCAGCCGATCCGCGCGGCGCCGCCTTCGATCATGAACGCGGCCGGCGTGAAGTGATAGGAAAAGCAGTTCTGCAGCAGCCCGCCGGCACGCACGCCGGCCGCATACATTGGCCGCGAAAAGCGCCACCAGTCCCTGCCGCGCCCCTCCGGATCGTAGATCGGGCCGGGCGAGACGTAGATATGGCGCAGTTCGCTGGTCGGGGTGGCGGCCAGGCCGCCGAACGGCAGCTCGCGCTGTTGCAGCGTTTTCAGGTCGGACTTGCGGGTGATCGGCAGCGCGGCCAGCGCGGCGCGGCTGTTCACCGCCGCCGCATCGACCCCATCGAGGATGCGCGCCCAGCCGGGCGCCTGCTGCGCGCGCGCGATCAGCTGCGGCAGGCGCGCCATCAGGTCGTGCTCGCGCTGCGCGGGATCGCGCGTTTCCAGCTCGTCGAGCGTGTCCGTCGTCATTCCCCGTCTCCCAATTCGCGCTGCAGCTTTTTGGTCAGCTTCGCGAACACCAGTTCGTACGAACGGCGTAACAGCTCGGCGGCTTCGCGGTCGTCCAGCGCATCGGCGTTCTCGATCTTCACCCACTTGGCGCGCGCCAAGTACGGGGCCGGGATGATTCCGGCCCGGTCGGTCAGTTCCAGGAAGCGCTCGTCCTCGACCTTGAAGCTCATGCCGGTCGCCGGCTCTTCGCTGCCGGTCACCGCGAACATCTTCCCGCCCACAGAAAACACCGCGTCGGCGCCCCATTTGATATCTTCGGTACTGCCCGCAAAACTGCGGCACAGGTCCTTCGCTGCTTCAAAATCCATCGTGTTCCTCAAGCCAGCCAGCGTTTGCGGCGGCGGTAAAATTTCATGTCCCTGAAACTCTTGCGTCCCGCCCCGGACACGCCGAGGTAGAACTCCTTCACGTCTTCGTTGGCGGCCAGCTCGTCGGCTGCGCCTTCCATCACCACGCGGCCGTTCTCCAGGATGTAGCCGAAGTCGGCGTAGCGCAGCGCCACCGTCGTGTTCTGTTCCGCCAGCAGGAAGGACACGCCTTCCTTCTGGTTCAGGTCTTTCACGATGTCGAAGATCTCTTCGACGATCTGCGGCGCGATGCCCATCGATGGTTCGTCGAGCAGGATCATCGACGGCTTGGCCATCAGCGCGCGCCCGATCGCGCACATCTGCTGCTCGCCGCCCGAGGTATAGCCGGCCTGGCTGGAGCGCCGCTCCTTCAGGCGCGGGAAATAGTGGTACACCGCTTCCAGCGATTGCTTCAGTTCCGCGCGCGACACGGCGCGCGTGTAGGCGCCGGTCAGCAGGTTCTCTTCGATGGTCAGGTGGCCGAAGCAGTGGCGTCCCTCCATCACCTGCGACAGGCCGCGCTTGACCAGCGCGTTCGGGGTCAGTTGATCGATGCGCTCGCCGTTGAAGCGGACTTCTCCCTTGGTGACGTCGCCGCGCTCGCCGCGCAGCAAGGTCGAAATGGTTTTCAGCGTGGTCGACTTGCCGGCGCCGTTGGCGCCCAGCAGGGCGACGATCTTCCCCTTCGGTACCTGCAGCGATACGCCCTTCAGGACCAGGATCACGTGGTCGTAAATGACTTCGATGTTGTTGACCGACAGGTAGGGCTGGCTGGCGTTTGTCATGGTTTCTTCAGGTGGCGAAAACCTCCCGGGCCGGCAGGCGCGGGAGGTCGTACATCACTGCATCAGTTCAAGCAGGCCGGGGTGATCTTCTTGTCGGCGGCATAGGCCATCGAAGACTCCTCGAGCAGTTTGCGGGTCAGCGCCTTGTCGCCGACTATCCAGTTCGGGGTGATCGCCTTCCAGTGCGTGCCGTCCCACTGCTGGACCTTGACCGCGCCCGAACCTTCATGGTCGTCGCAGCTGGTCTTCACGGTCGGGAACATGCCGAAGGCGCCCAGCGCTTTCTGGCGCGCTTCGTTGAGGTCCAGGTGCTCGAGGCCCCAGCGCACCTGCTCGCCGGTCATCACTTTGCCCTTGCCGAATTTCTCCTGCGCGGTGCGGATCGCTTCGGTCCACAGGATCCCCAGCGTCATGCCGCGCATGTGGTAGACCGAGCCGATACGCGATTGTTCGGCCAGGTTGCCCTTGCCGGCGGCGTAGACCTTCTTGCGGATATCGTCGATCACAGGGTAATTACCCGGCGTGTTGAAGGTCATCGAGGTGTAGCCTTTGGCGGCTTCGCCGGACGGAATGGTGTCCTCTTCGGAACCGGCCCACCAGACGCCCAGCATTTTCTCGCGCGGGAAGCCGTTGCGCTGCGCGGTCTTGATCGCGACCGAATTCATCACGCCCCAGCCCCACAGGATCACGTAGTCCGGCTTGGCCTGGCGGATCTGCAGCCACTGCGACTGCTGCTCGTTGCCCGGCGGCGCCACCGCGATCTTCAGCAGCTCGAAGCCGTGCTGCGCGGCCAGCGCGTCAAGCACCGGCATCGGCTCCTTGCCGAACGGCGAATCGTGGTACAGGTAGGCGATCTTCTTGCCCTTCAGTTTGGCGTAGCCGCCGTCCTTGTCGCCCAGGTACTTGATCATGCCCGCGGCCTGGTTCCAGTAGCTGGTGATGAGCGGGAAAATGTACGGGAACACCTTGCCGTTGGCGGCGTCCGAACGGCCGTAGCCGAGCATTGTCATCGGGATCTTGTCGGTGGCGACGCGGTCGAGGATGCCGTAGGCGATGCCGGTCGACAGCGGTTCGACCAGCGTGGCGCCGCCGTGCTTGGTCTTCAGGCGCTCGTAGCATTCGACCCCGCGCGACGGGTTGTACTCGGTCTCGCACTCTTCCCACAGGATCTTGACGCCGTTGATGCCGCCGTTCGCGTTCACCAGGTTGAAGTAGTCGATGGCGCCGCCGTAAAAACCGGAGCCGCCGGCCGCGTAGGCGCCAACCCGGTACGATGGCAGCGCCACGAACTGGTCGGCCGCCTGCGCCTGGGTGTATGCGCCGAACAGGGCCGCGCACAGCATGATCGATTTGAAGCCTTTCATTCTCGTCTCCTCATAGTCACTACGATAGATACCAGACTGCGATTGCGTCCCGAGCCTTAATGCGGAAACGGCCACAGGCGCAACTTCTCTTTACCCACTTGCCACAAGCGCGCGAGGCCATGCGGCTCCACGATCAGGAAAAAAATGATCAACGCGCCAAACACCATCAATTCGAGGTTCGATGCAAAGCTGGTCGGCAGGCCGAGGAAGTGGCCGAAAATGTTGAGCATCACCGGCAGCAGCACGATGAAGGCGGCGCCGAGGAAGGAACCCAGCACCGAGCCGACCCCGCCGATGATGATCATGAACAGGATCCGGAACGACAGGTCCAGGTTGTAGGCTTCCGGCTCCACCGTGCCGAGGTAGGCGAAGGCGTACAGCGCGCCGGCCACGCCGCAGTAGAACGAGCTGACCGCGAACGCCAGCAGCTTGGTGCGCAGCGGACGGAAGCCGATCACTTCGGCCGCCACGTCCATGTCGCGCACCGCCATCCAGGAGCGGCCCACATTCGAGCGGATCATGTTCTTCGCCAGCAGCGCCAGCACGGCCACGATCGCCAGCACCAGCAGGTATTTGCTGGCCGGCGAATTGAATTCGTAGCCGAAGATCTGCATCTTCTGCACCGTCACCACGCCCGAGGAGCTGTAGTTGGTCAGGTAGGGGATCTTGGTCAGGCACCAGACCACGAAGAACTGGGTGGCCAGGGTCGACGCCGCGAGGTAGAAGCCGCGCACCCGCAGCGACGGCAGGCCGAACACGATGCCGACCAGCGCCGCGCACAGGCCGCCCAGCACGAACGCGACCAGCATCGGGATGCCCGGCACCCGTGCGACGAAATTGAACGAGGCGTAGGCGCCGACCGCCATGAACGCGGCGGTGCCGAGCGAGAGCTGGCCGGCGTATCCGGTCAGGATATTCAGGCCCAGCGCGGCCAGCGCGAAGATCAGGAACGGAATCAGGATCGCCGACAGCAGGTAGGGCGAGGCGAACAGCGGCACGATCACGGCGGCGAACAGCAGCACGCTGGAGAGCGCGATGCGGTCCTGCCGGATCGGGAAGATCTGGTTGTCGGACTGGTAGCTGGTCTTGAACTGCCCTGCTTCACGGTAGAGCATCTATATCCTCCGGATGATTTTTTCGCCGAACAGGCCTTCCGGCCGTACCAGCAGGAACAGCAGCGCGAGCACGTACGGGAACCAGCCTTCGATGCCGCCGCCGACCATCGGCCCGAGGTAGACTTCGGCCAGCTTTTCGGAGGCGCCGATGATCAGGCCGCCGACGATCGCGCCCGGCACCGAGGTGAAGCCGCCCAGGATCAGCACCGGCAGCGCTTTCAGCGCAATGAAGGTCAGCGCAAACTGCACGCCATTGCGCGCGCCCCACAGCAGGCCCGCGACCAGCGCGACCAGGCCGGCCACCGACCACACCACGGCCCAGATCCGCTGCAGCGGGATGCCGACCGCCTGCGCGGCCTGATGGTCGTCGGCCACCGCGCGCAGGGCGCGGCCGATCTTGGTCTTGGAGAACAGCAGCGCCAATGCGGTCACCAGCAGGGCGCAGATGGCGGCCGCGGTCATGTCGAACTGCGAGACGATGATGTTGTAATGGTCCATCAGGTACTGGTTCGGCACATCCTCGATCGGCAGGTCCAGCTTGTGTACCTGCGAGCCCCACATCAGCTGCGCCAGTCCCTCGATGAAGAAGGCCAGCCCGATGGTGGCCATGAACAGCGTAATCTCCGGCTGGTTCACCAGCGGGCGCAGCACCACCTTTTCGATCGCCAGTCCCAGCGCGATCATCACCACCATGGTGGCCGGGATCGCCACCCACATCGGGACGCCGAACTTGTCGACCATGCCGACGCAGGTAAGGGCGGCGAAAAATACCATCGCGCCCTGGGCGAAGTTGAATACGCCGGATGCCTTGTAGATCAGCACGAAGCCGATCGCCACCAGCGCGTACATGATCCCGGAGAGCAGGCCGCCAATCAGGACTTCGAAGAAAAAACTCATGGTGGCATTCCTAGTGTGCGGCGCCCAGGTAGGCGCGGATGACCTCCTGGTTGGCGCGGACTTCATCGGGCGTGCCGTCGGCGATCTTCTTGCCGTAGTCGAGCACCACCACGCGGTCGGAGATATCCATCACTACCCCCATGTCGTGCTCGATCAGGACGATGGTGGTGCCGAACTGGTCGTTCACGTCGAGGATGAAACGGCACATGTCCTGCTTTTCCTCGACGTTCATGCCGGCCATCGGCTCGTCGAGCAGCAGGATGTCCGGCTCGGCCGCCAGCGCGCGTCCCAGCTCGACCCGTTTCTGCAGGCCGTAAGGCAGGCGCCCCACCGGCGTCTTGCGGATCGCCTGGATCTCGAGGAAGTCGATGATCTCCTCGGCCTTTTCGCGGTGCGCGATTTCCTCGCGCCGGGCCGGGCCCCAGTACAGCGCCTGCAGCAGGAAATTCGACTTCATCTTCAGGTTACGGCCGGTCATGATGTTGTCCAACACCGTCATGCCCTTGAACAGCGCGATGTTCTGGAAAGTGCGCGCGATGCCGGCCTTGGCCGCGCTGTAGCAGTCCATGTTCTTGCGGTGTTCGCCGCGCAGCACGATCTCGCCTTTCTGCGGGCGGTACACGCCATTGATCACGTTGAGCATCGAGCTCTTGCCGGCGCCGTTCGGGCCGATGATGGCGCGGATCTCGTGCTGCCGCACATCGAACGATATGTCGGTCAGCGCCTTGACGCCGCCGAACGACAGCGAGATGTTGTTCAGGTCGAGGATGACGGGACCGATCTTGCGCGCCGCGCCGCCTTCGAGTCCGTTCTGTTTCATGTCCGTCACGCTGCGGCCTCCACTTGGGGGAAGGTCCTGGCGTCGCAGATGCGCAGGTCGGCGCTGGCGGTGCCGACCCGGCCATCCTCGAACTTGACCTGGGTGCTGATGAACTGCGAAGCCTTGCCTTCATACAGTGCCTCGATCAGCACCGCGTACTTTTCGGCGATGAACTTGCGCCGCACCTTGCGCGTGCGGGTCAGCTCGTCGTCGTCCGGATCGAGCTCCTTGTGCAGCACCAGGAAGCGGTGGATCTGGGTATCGGCCATGCCCGGCTCGGAGGCCAGGTCGGCGTTGACCTTTTCGACGCAGTCGCGCACCAGCTCATAGGTCTGGCTGTGGCCGGCCAGGTCGGTGTAGCCCGAGTAGGCGATATTGCGGCGCTCGGCCCAGTTGCCAACCGCTTCCATGTCGATGTTGATGAAGGCGCAGACCTGGTCGCGGCCGTTCCCGAACGCCACCGCCTCCTTGATGAAGGGGAAGAACTTGAGCTTGTTCTCGATATAATTGGGCGCGAAGATCGCGCCGCCATTCAGCTTGCCGACATCGGCCGCGCGGTCGATGATCTTCAAGTGGCCGTCGCGGTCGAACATGCCGGCGTCGCCGGTGTGGAAGTAGCCGTCGGAGTCGATCACTTCGGCCGTCGCGTCGGGACGCTTGAAGTAGCCGTCCATGGTGGCGGGCGATTTGACCAGCACTTCGCCGTTGTCGGCCAGCTTGACTTCGACCCCGGGCGCCGGCAGGCCGACGCTGTCGAATTTGATGTTCCCATCCGGCTGCAGGCACACGTAGGCGCAAGTCTCGGTCGAGCCGTACAGCTGCTTGAGGTTGACGCCGATCGAGCGGTAGAAGCGGAACAGGTCGGGGCCGATCGCGGCGCCGGCGGTGTAGGCCACCCGCACGCGCGACAGCCCGAGCACATTCTTCAGCGGCCCGTAGACCAGCACCTGGCCGAGCGCGTACTGGACGCGGTCTGCCAGCGCAACCGGCTTGCCGTCCAAAATCGCCGAACCGCAGCGGCGCGCGACCTCCATGAAGTGGTGGAACATGCTGCGCTTGACGGCGCTGGCGTCCTCCATCCGGATCATCACGCTGGTGAGCATGTTCTCGAACACCCGCGGCGGGGCGAAATAATAGGTCGGGCCGATTTCGCGCAGGTCGGTCAGCACGGTGTCGCCGGACTCGGGGCAGTTGACGGTGAAACCGGCCACCAGCGCCTGCGCCAGCGAGAACAGGCAGTCGCCGACCCACGCCATCGGCAGGTAGGACAGGATGTCTTCACGGTCGGTCAGCTTGTCGAAGCCGACCCCGCCGGCGCCGGCCGCCAGCAGCGCGGCGTGCGACTGCACCACGCCTTTCGGCTTGCCGGTGGTGCCGGAGGTGTACAGGATGATGGCCGGGTCCGAGCCCTGGCCTGCTTCGACAGCGGCGTCGAACATGCCGGGGTTGGCCTGGTCCCAGGCGCGCCCGAGTTCCTGCAAGTGCGCCAGCGAGATCACGCCGGACTGGGTGTAGTGGCGCATGCCGCGCTCGTCCTCGAACGCGATATGGCGGATTTGCGGGCACAGGGCCGCCAGTTCGAGCAGCTTGTCGACCTGTTCCTGGTCTTCCACCACGGCGAAGGCGATCTCGGCGTCGTTCAGTACATGTGCCATGTCGGCGGCCGGCGCGTCCTGGTACAGTGGGACCGGTACGCCGCCCATGCTCTGCGCGGCCAGCATCGCCCAGTACAGGCGCGGGCGGTTGTCGCCGATGATGGCCAGGTTCGTGCCGCGCCGGAAGCCGAGTGACGCCAGCCCGCAGGCCAGCGCGCGTACCTCGCGGTTGACCTCGAGCCAGCTCCAGGTCTGCCAGATGCCGAGATGCTTCTCGCGAAACGCCGGCCGCGCTGGGCGCAGTTGACCGTGCGCCCGCAGGTGGCGCGGGAAAGTCTGCAATTGCGAGCGGTCCGAAGTGTGCACCCAGTCCCCTTGTGTATGTTGCGCCGTGTTTCCCAATCAAATGCCCGGGCGACGCGTTTTTTGTGTGATGATATTAGCTTGCGTTGGATTCCCGTGTTGTCTTTTGGGTGACAATTGGGAGACTTTCGATGTTGCACTGCACAATGACCACTCAACCACAGACACTGACAGAACACCTGCGCTCGACCATCTGGGGGCGCACTCTCAACGAAGCCGAAATGGCGCGCGTCGAGTCCGCCTGTTCCGAGCAGTTCGTGCCGAAGGGCGGCTTCGTTTGCCGCAAGGGCGAAGTGCTGGAAACCTGGGTCGGCATCATCGACGGCCTGGTGAAAATTAATAATTTCTCGCCGGCAGGAAAGAGCGTGACCTTCGCCGGCGTGCCGACCGGCGGCTGGTTCGGCGAAGGCTCGCTGCTCAAGGATAAAACCCGCAAGTACGACGTGATGGCGCTGCGCGACACGCGGGTGGCGCGGATGCCGCGCGAGACCTTCGAATGGCTGCTCGAAACCAGCCTGCCGTTCAACCGCTTCCTGCTCATGCAGCTCAACGAGCGGCTCGGCCAGTTCATCGGGCTGGTCGAAAACGACCGCACCCTGGACGTCGACACGCGGGTGGCGCGCTGCCTGGCCGCGATGTTCAACTCGCACCTGTACCCGGGGCTGGAAACGATGGTGCAGATTTCGCAGGAGGAGATCGGCTACCTGTCGGGCGCCTCGCGCCAGCGCGCCAACCAGGCCTTGCAGCTGCTCGAGAAGGAAGGACTGCTGCGGCTCGACTACGGCGGCATAAGGGTGCTCGACCTGGAAGGGCTGCGCCACTTCCGGGCCTGACGCAGATACTGTTAGCGGAACACAGTCCCGTCGTCCTCGCTTTCGCGAGGACGACGGTGGTTTTGCGCTCGTTGGGGGTATCATAGGCACATGTCAAATTCACATACCATTTCCGAGCGCGCCGAGGTCCTTGAACGGCTGCGCGCCGTCATGCGGCGCGAGCAGATCGACGCAGTCCTGATCCCATCGGCCGATCCGCACCTGTCCGAATACCTGCCCGGGCGCTGGAAGGGCCGCGAGTGGCTGTCCGGCTTCACCGGCTCGGTCGGCGCCTTCATCGCCAGCGCCGATTTCGCCGGCGTCTGGACCGATGCGCGCTACTGGGACCAGGCCGAGGCCGAACTGGCCGGCAGCGCCGTCGAACTGATGAAGATCCCGTCCGGCGCCAGCCTGCTGTACATCGACTGGCTGGCCGCCAACCTGCAGCCGGGACAGGCGGTGGCGGTCGACGCCCGCGTGCTCGGGCTGTCCACCGCGCGCCTGCTGGCCGAGGCGCTGGCCGCGCGCGGCATCCAGCTGCGCACCGACCTCGACCTGCTTGACGAGGTGTGGACCGCGCGCCCCGCGCTGCCGCTCGAGGCGGTATTCGAGCACGCCGCCCCGCACGCAAGCGTCAGCCGGGCCGACAAGCTGGCCGAATTGCGCGCCGCGATGGCGAAGCTCGGCGCGAACCGCCATTTCATCTCGACGCTGGACGACATCGCCTGGCTGTTCAACCTGCGCGGCGCGGACGTCAACTACAACCCGGTGTTCCTGGCGCACGCGCTGGTCTCGCCGCAGCGCGCGACGCTGTTCGTCGCCGAGGGCAAGGTGCCGGCCGACCTGGCCGAGCGCCTGCGCGCCGACGGCGTCGACCTGGCGCCGTACGACCAGGCCGAAGCGGCGCTGGCGGAACTGGGCTTTGATGCAGTCTTGCTGGTCGACCCGCGCCGCATCACCTCGGGCATGCGCGCCGCGGTGCCGGCCGGCGTGACGGTAATCGAAGCGGTCAACCCGAGCACCTTCGCCAAGTCGAAGAAATCGGAAGCCGATGCGGAGCACGTGCGCGCGACGATGGAGCAGGATGGCGCCGCGCTGTGCGAATTTTTCGCCTGGCTCGACACCGTGCTGGCCGACCCGCAGCGCGCGCCGCTGACCGAACTCGATATCGACAGCCACATTTGCGCGGCGCGCGCGCGCCGGCCGGGCTTTGTCAGCCCGAGTTTCGGCACCATCGCCGGCTTCAATGCCAACGGCGCGATCATGCACTACCGCGCCACCGAGGCCTCGCACGCGGTGATCGAGGGCGACGGCCTGCTGCTGATCGACTCCGGCGGCCAGTACCTGGGCGGCACCACCGACATCACCCGCGTGGTGCCGGTCGGGACCCCGTCGGCCGCGCAGAAGCGCGACTTCACGCTGGTGCTCAAGGGCGTCATCGCGCTGTCGTCGGCCCAGTTCCCGCGCGGGACCAGATCGCCGATGCTCGATGCGCTGGCGCGCGCGCCGATCTGGGCCGCCGGCATCGACTATGGCCACGGCACCGGCCACGGCGTCGGCTACTTCCTGAACGTGCACGAAGGACCGCAGTCGATCTCCGCCACCACCATGCCGGAGCCGCACACCGCGATGGAGCCGGGCATGATCACCTCGATCGAGCCGGGCATCTACCGGCCCGGCCGCTGGGGCATCCGGATCGAGAACCTGGCGCTGAGCCGCAGCGCAGGGACCACCGAGTTCGGCGAATACCTGCGCTTCGAGACGCTGACCTTGTGTCCGATCGACACCCGCTGCCTCGACCTGGCGCTGCTGCGGCCGGACGAAATCAAGTGGCTCAACGACTACCACGCGACGGTGCGCGCGCGCCTGTCGCCCTACGTCGACGGCGCCGCCAAAGCCTGGCTCGACGCGCGCACGCAGGAGGTCTGAATGGCCAGTCCACGCTCAACCCGCGGCAGCGCGGCCGTCGACCGCCTCAAGATCCGCAGCGGGAACGCGGGCTATTCGATGGCGCGCACCGGCGAAGGACTGTTCTTCCTGAGCGAAAAGGCGGGATCGCCGCCGCTGTGCGAGCCGCTCGAACTCGACGCCTTCGTCGCCTTCGTCAACAGCCTTGGTCCGCAGACCCCGAAGCGGGTCAGCAAGCTCGATGTAGCGTTCGAAAAACAGCTGGTCAATAAAAAACCATCGTAACCGCCACACCCGGGATTCGTCCCTGAAAGAGCACGTATGCCGACGTTTGAAATGCTGGCCGCCTACTGGTCTAAACCGGAAATGGCCACCAATGGGCTGATCCTGCTGAATCTGCTCGGCGCACTGCTGCTTGGACTGCTGGTCGGCTACGAGCGTTCCTACCATGGCCGCGCCGCCGGCATGCGCACCTACGGCATCGTGTGCATGGCCTCGGCCGCGCTGACCATCATCGGCGGCTACCCCGGGTTCTGGTTCGGCGGCCATGGCGGCGCGCTGGTCAGCGCGGCCGACCCGACCCGCATCATCCAGGGCGTGGTGACCGGCATCGGCTTCCTCGGCGCCGGCGTGATCATGCGCGAGGGCTTCAACATCAGCGGCCTGACCACCGCGGCTTCGATCTGGGCCTCGTCGGTGATCGGCATCATGGTCGGCGTCGGCTTCTACATGGCGGCGATGGGCCTCGCGTTCATGTCCTCGATGATCATGATCTACCTGCACAAGGCCGAGGCCTTCCTGCCGTCGCGCCACGCGCTCGCCATCACCATGCGCTTCAAGAAGGATTATGTGCCGCAGGAGTCGAAGTTGCGCAGCCTGGCGCTCGAACGCGGGTACGAAATCGCCGGCGGCACGCTGGCCATCGGCGCCAGCGAAGGCGTCCAGGAATGGCGTTTCGTGGCGCTCGCGCTGTCCCGCAAGAGCGGCGCGGCGCTGTCGGCACTGGCGGCAGAGCTGGCCAAATTCGAAGGCATCGACAGCTTCCAGCTGTCCCACGCGCGCAACTGAGGCTATCCGATGAACCCGCAAGAAGTGCTCGATTTCTGGTTCCTTCCGCCCTCGGCCGAAGGGTATGGCAAGCCGCGCAACGAATGGTTTCGCAAGGACTCGCGCTTCGATGCGGCGATCGCCGAACGCTTCGGCGGCGCCATCGCGCAGGCGGTCGCGGGCGGCCTGCGCGACTGGGACCGCGAAGGCGCGCAAGGCACGCTGGCGCGTATCCTGGTGCTCGACCAGTTCACCCGCAACGCGTTTCGCGGCACGCCCGAATCGTTTTCCGGCGATGCGCTGGCGCTGGCCGCCGCCATCGAACTGGAAGTCTCCGGCGCCGACCGCACGCTGACGCCGCCGCAGTGCTGGTTCGCCTACATGCCGTTCGAGCACGCGGAAGACGCGCGCATGCAGGAAAAATCGGTGATGCTGTTCGCCGGTCTGGCCGAATATGGCCCGGAATTCGCCGGCGCGCTCGATTACGCCCACCGGCACCGCGGCGTGATCGCCCGTTTCGGCCGCTTCCCGCATCGCAATGCGATTCTCGGCCGCGCGTCGACCCCGGAAGAACTGGCGTTCCTGAGCCAGCCTGGCTCGGGGTTCTGAGGTGGCGCGCACGCTCAATATCATCGGCGCCGGACACCTTGGCCGGGCCCTCGGCCGCTTGTTCGCCGCCAGCGGCGCCTTCGAAGTGCAAGATGTGCTGACCCGTTCGACCGGCAGCGCGCGCGATGCCGCCGCCTTCATCGGCGCCGGCCGCGCCATCGACGCGCTGGCCGGCCTGCGCCGCGCCGACGCCGTCATGCTGGCGGTGACCGACGACCAGATCGAGCCGGTATGCGCAGCGCTGGCCGCTGCATTTCCACTCGACGGCGTGCTGGTATTCCACTGCAGCGGCGCCAAGTCCTCGGCCGCGCTGCTCGCCGCCGCGGAGAAGGGGGCGTTCACCGCCAGCGTGCACCCGGTGCGCAGCTTCGCCGACCCGGAAAGCGTGGCGCGCGACTTCGCCGGCACCCTGTGCGGACTGGAAGGCGACCCGCGCGCGCTGGCGCTGCTCGAGCCGGCGCTGGCCGCGATCGGCGCGCGCCCGGTGCCGATCGACGCCGCCGCCAAGACCGTGTACCACGCCGCCTCCGTGTTCGCCTCGAACTACCTGGTGACCGTGCTTGATACGGCACTGCGCGCCTACCAGGCGGCCGGGATCCCGGAACAGGTGGCGCGCGAACTGGCGCGGCCGCTGGCCACCGAAACGCTGGAAAACGTATTCCGCCTTGGGCCGCGCGCGGCGCTGAGCGGACCGATCGCGCGCGGCGACTTCGACACGGTAGCGCGCCAGCAGGCGGCGCTGGATGCATGGGATGCGCCATCCGGCCAGTTGTACCGCGCGCTGGCCGACGCCACTACCGGCCTGGCGCGCCGCGATAAATAGATAAACAGACTCGAGGGGAATCGATGATCAGGAAAGCAGTAGCGGGAGATCGCGCGCAGGTGCTGGCGCTGTACAAGCTGGTGGCGACGGTGCCCGACGGGATCGCGCGCGCGCCGGACGAAGTGACCGGGGACTACGTCGACGGTTTCATGCACAAGGCCGCATCCAATGGCGTCGAACTGGTGTGGGAGGAGGGCGGCCGCATCGTCGGCGAGATCCATGCCTCGTGCCCCGGCATCAAGGCGCTGGCGCACCTGCTGACCGACCTGACCATCGCGGTGGCGCCCGACGTCCAGGGCCGCGGCGTGGGGCGCGGTTTGTTCCAGGCGCTGCTCGACGAGGTCCGGCATCGCCTGCCGCATATCAACCGGGTCGAACTGTTCGCGCGCGTCTCGAACCAGCGCGCGCGCAAGCTGTACCAATCGCTCGGCTTTGTCGAGGAAGGCCGCCTGCGCGCCCGCGTCAACAATTCCCTGGGCGTGGCCGAGGACGATACCCTGATGGGCTGGATCCGCCCCGCCGACGCTGCTGTTCGCACCGCACCAATGAAAGAACAAGAATGAACCTGACTGCCTGGATCACCCTCGCCGCGCTCGGCGTGTACGCCTGGACCATGTCGAATGCCGCGGTCGCGCGGGGCAAGTACAAGGTCAAGGCGCCATCGATGGACGGACCGTTGCCGTTCCAGTGCGCGATGCGCGTGCAGGCAAACACCCTGGAACAGTTGCCGTTGCTGCTGCCCCCGCTGTGGATGTGCGCCTTGTTCCTTGGCGACAAGTGGGCCGCAGCCGGCGGCGCGCTGTGGTGCGTCGGCCGCATCATGTACGCGCTCGCCTATTACAAGGATCCATCCACGCGCACGCTCGGCTACGTCATCGGCATGGCCGCGTGCGGCTTGCTGATCGCCGGCACCGGTGTGGGCCTTCTATTGCATTAATGCAAAAAAGATGCAACGAAGCATCGACAAACGCGGGAATTCGCAATAAGCTTAGCGATCGAGATGTTTTAAATGAGAAACTTGCGGGCGCTGTCAGGGATGGTAAAACTGGTCGGCCGGTCGAGCAGCCGCGCGCGGGCACCCGGGCGATGTCAAGGAGGAGAACACCATGCTGTTTTTGAAGAGTACCGCTACAACCAAGGCGCCGGGAATTTACGAGCTGGACGTCGCGGCCAAGCCGCCAGGCAAGACTTTCGGCATTTTCATGGCGACCGATCCGGTCAATCCGCCGACGGACGTGCTCACCAGGCTGGCCGAACTGGGATTCCAGAACACCTACCGCCAGGCCTACACCCACAAGGACAAGGGCAAGGTGCTCGACATGCACTTCCAGAAGAACGGCACCGACCTGTTCAACGGCTGGAAAACCGAAGAGTCCGTTGCCAACATGGCCGCCATCGAAGCGCTGTTTGCGGGCATCGGCCTGACGATCGCCCCGCGCGTGATGTCGCTGGCGGAAGCCTACGCCTGAGCCAGGAGGCGCAGGCTCAGGCCCGCACCTCGATGTGATACAGCGCCCACGGACATTCGCCGAAGCGCTGCGCAAGCGGTTTCGATGCGAGCTCCGGTATATGGTCCGCGTCGATCATTGCCCAAAGCGGACCCAGTCCGCCCAGCGGCATCGCCATTCCGTCCATCAGGGTCGCCACCATGAAGCGCTGGCGGCGCGCCTGGTCGACGCTGATGGTCACCGCGTAACCGTCCACCGCCCGCAACACCAGTTTGACCGCGTCCGCAGGCCGGGCGCCGGCGAACGCCAGCACGTCCAGCAGTAACGGCCCGCGCAGCACGTGCGGCTTGCCGTCGTACTCGAGCGTCGGCTTGATATGGACGGCGGGCATGTTGGTCAAGGTGGTGAAATCGAAGGTAAACGCGCGCTCGAAGCTGATCTTTTGCTTGTGCATCAGCTGGTCGAGCGCCGGATCGAAGGGGCCGCGGTTGGGCCGGCCGACCGCGCCGGTCACCGTCAGCAGGGCCGGACCCTTGCCGGTACTGGCCAGTGGCTGGCCGAGCACGGGAGCGGCGCCAGCCAGCGCGGCAGCGCCGAGGAATCCGCGTTTGTTCATGGCGCTCTCCGGTCTATGGCATGATTGCCATCATAGAACGTCATTCTGATCCATGGACTTGTTAACATCAAGCAAAATACTGACGCCGATCCCCGTGCCGGATGGCGAGCTGTCGTTCCTCGCGCAGCTCGAGCTGAGCCTGGGCAACGACGAGGTGCTGGACCGGCTGATCGCCGAGACCGCCTGGCGCAGCGAGCTGGTCACCGTCTGGGGCAAGCGGTACCAGCAGCCGCGCCTGACCGCCTGGCACGGCGAGGCAGCCTATACCTATTCCGGGCTGCGGCTCGAGCCGCAGCCGTTTACAGCGCTGCAACAGGAAATCCGGGACGCCGTGGAAGTGGTGAGCGGGCATCGCTTCAACAGCGTGCTGCTGAATTACTACCGGGATGGGCGCGACAGCATGGGCATGCACAGCGATAACGAACCGGAGCTGGGGCCGGAACCGGTCATCGCCTCGGTCAGTTTCGGCGCGGAACGGACCTTCATCCTGCAGCATAAGCGCAGCAAGGAGCGCGTCAGGCTCGCGCTGACCGATGGCAGCCTGCTGCTGATGGCCGGCACCCTGCAAGCGAACTGGTTACATGGGATCAACAAAGTCACGCGCAGCGTGGGGCCAAGGGTCAACCTGACGTTCAGATTGATCGCCTGAGTTCGTGGTGGACCTTACCGGCACGGAAAAAGAGCCCTCGCGGGCTCTTTTTTAGCCGCCGGCAACGGCGCTGGGCTGTTACAGGCGACAAGTTTCCAAGAAAATTGCTTACGCATTTTCAACAAATTCGACAGCGATGTGGGCGCCTGAGTAGGTTTAATTCTCTTCTTCATCGCCTAATTTTGCTCAATAGCGCCTTATTTACTCATGCATATAACTGAACGGCTGGTCAGATATTTGCCTATACCGCTTACATCTCATTACATTTCTTACTTAATCCGCACGGACTTGCACATTTGACGATGCTATCTTGGCTACCTCGCGATTCAATCTGGAATTGCGGGCCAGACGATTAACTTCATCAAAGGATTCCGTATGAAAAAGCTTATTTTTGCACTGATCGCTGCCGCAACCGCCATGGGTTCGGCGCAGGCTCAACAAGGTCGTCCTTACGTCGGTGTTGGCGTTGCCAGCGTTGACCACACCACCAGCCTGCCGGGCACCACCAACGGCCAGAGCGACGGCTACAAGGCTTCCGGCAAGATTTTCGGCGGCTACGATTTCGACAAGACCTGGGGCGTTGAAGCCGGTTACACCGACTATCGCAAATCGGACTACAGCTACACCAACGGTGGCCAAACCATCCGCGGCCAGTCCGAAGGCCACTCGACCTATATCGCTGGTAAGGCTACCGCGCCGATCAACGACCAGTTCTCGGTATTCGGCAAGCTCGGCGTGGCGGAAAACAAGCTCAAGCTGAACGACCCGATCTTCAAGGGCGACTCCAAGACCGAAGTCTACGCAGGCGTCGGCGGCCAGTACAACCTGAACCAGAAAGTCGCGCTGACCCTGGAATACGAGCGTTATGGCAAGTCCAAGGACGTCGGCCCGAAGGCTGATGTCATCACCGTCGCCGCAAAATACGCCTTCTGATAAGGGCATGAGCGGGACATCTCCCCCTGTCCCGCTAGCCTGGCCATCATGAAAAAGAGCCCGTTCGGGCTCTTTTTTGTATCCGTGCTCCACGCTCAGCGGGCTTCTGCAGTCCGGTGCGAGGCAGCCGCGAGCAGCCCATCGGGACCGGCCAGGCCGGCTGCGACGAAACGGTGCAGCGACGACCATTGCCAGTCGGCTGGATGGGTGCACAAGCCATGCCGCAGGGGATTGCCATGTACGTAATCGACCAGCCCGGCATATTCGCTATCGTTGGCGACGCGGTGATGCTGGAAGTGGCGCTCTCAGATGACATTGTCATGGCCGGCGCTCGCCTTGCGCAGCGCTTTCGAGAACGCGATCTTGACCGCGCGCCAGCGGCTGGCGCAATCGTGGTCGCCGGGCGGCAAGGTCCAGATCGCATGCGCATGGTCGGGCAGCACCACCCACGCATCGACATGGAACGGCCGCTTGCCGCGGGCCTGGCGCATCGCCTCGCCGAATGCGGAGAAGTGGTCGGTGAGCAGGGTACTGCCGCGATCCAGAAGGCGTACTGTGAAAAAAAACGTGCCCCCTGGAACACGGTTGAGGCGGTAGTCGGTCATGAAAGCAGTGTGCCAAGTTGATCGCCGATTCATATCGAATCGCTCAAACAAGAGGCTGTTTCAAACGACCTCATCAGCTCCAAATAGTACACAGCGATGCGCCCGGGCGCAGCACGATTGAATCGGCGCGCGCATGAAAAAAGCTCCCCGCGGGGAGCTTTCGGTGGCGCTGCGGCAGGCCTGCTTACACGGTGAGCGGCTTGTAGCGGATGCGTTTCGGCTTCGCGCCTTCTTCGCCCAGGCGCTTCTTCTTGTCGGCCTCGTATTCCTGGTAGTTACCGTCGAAGAAGGTCACTTGCGAGTTGCCTTCGAAGGCCAGGATGTGGGTCGCGATGCGGTCGAGGAACCAGCGATCGTGCGAGATCACCATCACGCTGCCGGCGAATTCGAGCAGCGCATCTTCCAGCGCGCGCAGGGTTTCCACGTCGAGGTCGTTGGACGGCTCATCCAGCAACAGCACGTTGCCGCCTTGCAGCAGCGTCTTCGCCAGGTGCAGGCGCCCGCGTTCGCCGCCGGACAGGTTGCCGACGATCTTCTGCTGGTCCGAGCCCTTGAAGTTGAAGCGGCCCAGGTAGGCGCGCGACGGCATGTCGAAGCGGCCTACGGTCAGCGTGTCGGCGCCGCCGGCGACGTCGTCGAACACGGACTTGGTGTTGGCCAGGTCGTCGCGGTTCTGGTCGACGATCGACACGCGGGCGGTCTGGCCGATGGCGACTTCGCCGCTGTCCGGCTGCTCTTTACCGGTGATCATCTTGAACAGGGTCGACTTGCCGGCGCCGTTCGGGCCGATGATGCCGACGATGGCGCCAGGCGGCACGATGAACGACAGGTCGTCGATCAGCAGGCGGTCGCCGAAGGCCTTCGAGACGTTCTTGAATTCGATCACATCGTTACCGAGGCGCTCGGCGACCGGAATGAAGATCTCCGAGGTCTCGTTGCGCTTCTGGTATTCGTGCTCGGACAACTCGTTGAAGCGGGCCAGGCGCGCCTTGCTCTTGGCCTGGCGGCCCTTCGGATTCTGGCGCACCCACTCGAGTTCTTTCGCGATGGTTTTCTGGCGCGACGATTCGGTGGCTTCTTCCTGCTTCAAGCGGTTGCTCTTTTGTTCCAGCCACGAGCTGTAGTTGCCTTTCCACGGGATGCCATGGCCGCGGTCCAGTTCCAGGATCCACTCGGCGGCGTTGTCGAGGAAGTAGCGGTCGTGGGTGATGCCGACCACGGTGCCAGGGAAGCGCAGCAGGAATTGCTCGAGCCACTCGACCGATTCGGCGTCCAGGTGGTTGGTCGGCTCGTCGAGCAGCAGCATGTCGGGCTTGGACAGCAGCAGGCGGCACAGCGCCACGCGGCGCTTTTCGCCACCGGACAGGATGCCGATCTTCGCGTCCCACGGCGGCAGGCGCAGCGCGTCGGCGGCCATTTCCAGCTGCAGGTTCAGGTTGCCGCCGTCGGAGGTCGAGATGATCGCTTCGAGGCGCGCCTGCTCGGTGGCGAGCGCGTCGAAGTCGGCGTCCTCATCGGCGTAGGCGGCGTAGACGGCCTCCAGCTTGGCTTGCGCTTCGAACACCTCGCCCAGGCCGGACTCGACCACCTGGCGCACGGTCTGCTCGGGATCGAGTTGCGGTTCCTGCGGCAGGTAGCCGATGTTCAGGCCCGGCATCGGGACGGCTTCGCCCTGGATATCGGTATCGATGCCGGCCATAATTTTCAGCAAAGTCGATTTGCCGGAGCCGTTCAGGCCCAGCACGCCGATCTTAGCGCCGGGGAAGAACGACAGCGAAATGTCTTTCAAAATCTGGCGTTTAGGCGGAACGATTTTGCCCACGCGGTTCATGGTATAGACGTAATTTGCCATTGAAGGGATCTCAGGGTGTNNGGTGTGACGGAAGGTGCACAGCATACCGGAAAACCGCCGCCAGACGGGACCGAAACGGGGTCAGACCCGTTTTTTTGGTGCGGTTTTTAGGTTTCAGCGGTGGGAAAAAACGGGTCTGACCCGGTTTTGGTTTCAGCGGTTGCGCCACAACCCTTCGGCCGCGTACAGCGCGAGGGCGCTCCAGATCAGCAGGAAGCCGACCAGCCGCACTTCGGTGAAGGCTTCATGGAACAGCCACACGCCGAGCAGGAACTGGATCGTCGGCGAGATGTACTGCAACAGCCCCAGCGCCGACAGCGGGATCTTGCGCGCGCCCGAGGCAAACAGCAGCAGCGGTATCGCCGTGATCGGGCCCGCCGCCACCAGCAGCCAGCGCGTACTGTTCGAAGGGCTGTTGATGAAGCTGTTGTCGCCATGCAGGCTGAGCCAGATGACATAAGCAAGCGCCAGCGGGAACAGCACCATCGTCTCGAACGACAGCCCTTCGAGCGCGCCCAGCTTGGCCGTCTTGCGCATCAGCCCGTACGCGCCGAAGCTGGCCGCCAGAAACAGCGCGATCCACGGCACCGTGCCCGCCTGCCAGGTCAGCCACGCCACGCCGAGCGCGGCAAGCGCGATCGCCGCCCATTGCCCGGCCCGCAACCGTTCCTTGAGCAGCAGGTAGCCGAACATGATGTTGACCAGCGGATTGATGAAGTAGCCCAGGCTCGCTTCGATCACATGGCCGTTGTTGACCGCCCAGATGTACACCAGCCAGTTGGCGCTAAGCAGGAAGGCGCTGGCGACGAAGCTGCCGATCACGCGCGGCTGGCGCATCACCTCGGGCAGCCACTTCCACTGGCGCCGCACGGTCAGCACGATGGCCAAGAACAGCAGCGACCACAGCACGCGGTGCGCCAGGATCTGGCCTGCCGGCACCTCGTGCAGGGCGTGGAAATAGAGGGGAAACAGTCCCCAGCAGAGAAACGCCAGGGTTGCATTGATAATGCCGGTGCGCATGGAGGACGATCAGTTTTTCTCTAAGCCGGACATTATCCTCCAATTGCGCCGCTGCCGCTGAGCACGGCTTGACCCGCTACTTGCCCACCGCGAACAACATCGCGTTGTTGATCGCATACACCAGCCCGTCCGCGCCCACCGCGGTCGGCGTGTACGATTCGCCCAGCCCGCTGGTCAGGCGGATGCTCTGGCTCAGCGTATTGGTGGTCAAATCCCAGCGGTACAGATAGCCGTCCTCGCTGTTGACCAGGATCGATTTGGTGAATGGGTCGACCGCGGCGGTGTTGATGCACCATTCGGTCACCCCGCCCGGAAACGCCGGGTCGGGCGTCGGCCCAAGGATGGTCAGCACTTCCTTCATCACCATGACGCCGGGGGAAACCGGATCGGCCTGGGTCGTGTTCGGGTCCAGCACCGCAATGCGGTTCTTCGAGTCGCCGCTGCCGGAACGGCCGTAGTTGTTGTACTTCGTCATCACCAGGTAGGTGGAGTTGCCGGTGTAGCCAGGCACCAGCACGGCCGGCACCACCGACGGGGTATCGTCCCAGCCGAACGAGCCGGGCGTTTTCAGCTGCGCCAGGGTGGCGTCGAAATGCAGCAGCCAGCCGCGCGAGTTGTGCATTCCTTGCTGCGTTTCGAGCAC
>CXWL01090676.1_pt1 | contig 27322 bp, 24 predicted proteins | sample 590931 | NCBI WGS metagenome assembly CXWL01 (sample SAMEA3498368, study PRJEB10139) | groundwater metagenome | biome: water well; material: biofilm material | place: Germany | collected 2015-04-27 | reverse complement strand
CACCGAAGGCAAGGGCGAGACCCAGCCTGTCGCCGACAACAAGACTGCCGAAGGCCGCGCCAAGAATCGCCGCGTGACCGTCGAAGTAGTCGGTTCGCGCATCGTTACCAAGTAAGCGCAAGCGTCGTCCCTGAAAAAGCCGCCCGGTGCAAGCCGGGCGGCTTTTTTTGCGCCAACTTTTCAACTCCGGGGTCAGGTCTGACACTCGGACATTTTTCACAATGTTGCCCTATAGGCCGGAGCAATTTTGTGACATTTGTCCGAATGTCAGACCTGACCCCGGTGCTTCCCACTTCCCGGTAATCCGTGAAGAACNNTCGACGAATAAGGTCCAACTGCTTGTTTCTCGAGGGTAAAGCAATCGTGCGGGCATTCGCGCGCGCAGCCATCTGCGCTAAACTATCGGCACTTTGTTAACCCAGCAGGTAATTACGACACATGATCGATAACAGTCAGTTTCGGCGCATCCTGGCGCGCAACGTGGCGCTGCCACTCGGCGTCGGTATTCTCAGCGCCGCCGTATTTGTCGGCATGATCGTGTACCTGATAAACGTGATGAACTGGGTGGAGCACTCGCAACGCGTGATCGGCGACGCCAACCAGATCAGCAAGATGTCGGCCGATATGGAGACCGGCATGCGCGGCTTCCTGATTGCCGGCGACGAGAGTTTTCTCTCGCCCTACCTGCTGGCCAAGCCCCGGATCGAAACCGATATCGCCGCCCTGTCGCAGGAGGTGCGAGACAACCCGGACCAGGTTGCGCGCCTGCGCAACGTGCTGTCCGCGCAGAAGCTGTGGGAAGCGTACTCGAATGAGATGATCGAACTGCGCCGCCAGGGCGGTGACTATGTGCCGTTGGTCAAGAGCGGGCGCGGCAAGTCGCTCACCGATGAAGTGCGGCGCCAGTTCAACGCTTTTCTCGATGTGGAACAACGCCTGTTGCAGGAACGCAGCGACGCGTCCAGGAGCGTCACCGGCTGGTCGGTCGGCCTGTTCTTGCTGTTCAGCCTGACGGTGGCCGGCTTGCTGGCGCTCTTCGGCCGGCGCGAACTGCTCGGCCTGTCGAACTCGTATGCCAGCGCGCTCGAGCAGCAGCGCGCCCACACCGAGCTGCTGGAGAACCAGGCCTGGCTGCGCAGCGGGCAGTCGGAGCTGGCGATGCGGATGGCCGGCCACCACGCGATGGGGCAACTGGCGCAGGCCACCCTGGACTACCTCACGCGCTACCTGGACGGCATGGTGGCGGCGATGTACCTGCGCGAAGACGGCGGCATGCTGCGGCGCGTGGCGACCTACGGTTTCGCCGAAGCGTGGACAGGGCAGGAGCAAGCGTTCCGCCCCGGCGAATCGCTGGTCGGCCAGGCGGTGCGGGAAGACCGCATGCTCGCGCTCGATGAGTTGCCTCCCGACTACATCAAGATCTCGTCCGGACTGGGCCGCACGGCGCCGCGCCAGTTGCTGATCGTCCCATTCCGCAATGAAGGCGAGATCAACGGCGTCATCGAAATCGGTTTCCTGCACAGCACCCGCGCGCGCGACCTGGAATTCCTGCAACTGGTCGGCGAGGGCGTCGGCGCCGCCGTGGCCGCGGCACGCTATCGCCAGCGCCTGCAGGAGTCGCTGGCCGAAACCCAGCAACTCAACGAGGAACTGCAGGTGCAGCAGGAGGAATTGCGCACCGCCAACGAAGAACTCGAAGAGCAGTCGCGCGTGCTGGAAGAATCCCAGTCGAACCTGGAAAACCAGCAGGCCGAACTCGAACAGACCAACGACCAGCTGGCCGAGCAGGCGCTCAGCCTGGACATCAAGAACGTCGCGCTGAACCAAGCCCAGGACCAGCTGCGTCAGCGCGCGCTCGACCTGGAACGGGCCAGCCGCTACAAGTCGGAATTCCTGGCCAACATGTCGCACGAGCTGCGCACTCCGCTCAACAGTTCGCTGATCCTGGCCAAGCTGCTGTCGGACAATTCGAACGGCAACCTGAATCCCGAGCAGGTGCGCTTCGCCCAGACCATCTATTCGGCCGGCAACGACTTGCTGCACCTGATCAACGACATCCTCGATATTTCGAAAGTGGAGGCGGGCAAGCTCGAGCTGGTGCTCGAATCGCTGCCGCTGCGCCGCGTGGTCGAGTCGCTGAGCATGACGTTCGAGCCGCTGGCGCTGCAAAAGCAGTTGCGTTTCACCGTGCAGGTCGAGCCATCCGTGCCGGCCACCGTCTGGACCGACCGTCAGCGCCTTGAACAGATCCTCAAGAACCTGTTGTCGAACGCGGTCAAGTTCACCGACAGCGGCGACGTGACCATGACGGTCAGCAGCACGCCGGGCGGACCAGTCCGTTTCGCGATCGAGGATTCCGGCATCGGCATCCTGCCCGAACAGCAACAGAAGATTTTCGACGCCTTCCACCAGGCCGACGGCACCACCAGCCGGCGCTTCGGCGGCACCGGTCTTGGCCTGTCGATTTCGCGCGACCTGACCGCGCTGCTCGGCGGCGAACTGAGCGTGACCAGCTCGCCCGGCAACGGCAGCGTGTTCACCCTGGTCCTGCCGCGCACCTGCCCGGCGGCGGCCAGCCCGGGCGAAGCGCCGGGCGAGCCGTACGTGGCGCCGGCGCCNNGGCGCCGGCGCCGCAGGCCAGCGTCGCCAGTTTCGACGACGACCGCGACCTGCCGGTCGCCGACGCCACGCGCTCGGTCCTGGTGATCGAAGACGACCCGAGTTTCGCCAGCATCCTGTTCCAGCTGGCGCACGAGATGGGCTACCGCTGCCTGGTCGGGCTGACCGGCGCCGACGGCCTGCAACTGGCCGCGCAGCACCGGCCCGACGCGATCCTGCTCGACATGCGCCTGCCGGACCGTTCCGGCCTGTCCGTGCTGCAGCTGCTGAAAGACAATCCGCAGACCCGCCACATCCCGGTGCACGTGGTCTCGAGCACCGACAACGGCGGCGAGGCGCTGAACCTGGGCGCGATCGGCTACGCCATGAAGCCGACCACGCGCGAAGACCTCGAGCAGGTGTTCCGCAAGCTGGAAGAAAAGTTCACCCAGAAGATCAAGCGCATCCTGCTGGTCGAGGACGACGAGCGCCAGCGCGACAGCGTGGTCCAGCTGATCGCCGACACCGACGTCGACATCGCCGCGGTCGGCTCGGGCGAGGAAGCGCTGGCGCTGCTGCGCACCGAGGTATTCGACTGCATGATCATCGACCTGAAGCTGCCCGACATGCAGGGCAACGAACTGCTCGAGAAGATGTCGGCCGAAGACCTGTGCTCGTTCCCGCCGGTGATCGTCTACACCGGGCGCAACCTGACGCGCGCCGAGGAAAACGACCTGCTCAAGTATTCGCGCTCGATCATCATCAAGGGCGCCCGTTCGCCCGAGCGCCTGCTCGACGAGGTCACGCTGTTCCTGCACAAGGTCGAGTCCAAGCTGTCGACCGAGCGCCAGAGCATGCTCAAGACGGTGCGCGGGCGCGACCGCGTGTTCGAGGGCCGCACCATCCTGCTGGTCGACGACGACGTGCGCAACGTGTTCGCGCTGACCAGCGCGCTCGAGCAGCGCGGCGCCAAGGTCGAGATCGGCCGCAACGGCTTCGAGGCGATCGGCAAGCTCGACGAAGTGGCGACCATCGATCTGGTGCTGATGGACATCATGATGCCCGGCATGGACGGCATGGAGGCGATGCGCCGCATCCGCGCCGACGGCCGCTTCGGGCGCCTGCCGATCATCGCCATCACCGCCAAGGCCATGAAGGACGACCAGGAACAATGCCTGGCCGCGGGCGCCAACGACTACCTGGCCAAGCCGATCGACCTGACCCGCCTGTACTCGCTGTTGCGGGTCTGGATGCCTAACCTGGACCGGATTTGAAACCACCGCTGCACGTCACCGACATCGAATTGCGGATGCTGATCGAGGCGGTCTACCTCCAGTACAACTACGACTTCCGCGATTACACCGGCGCTTCGCAAAAGCGCAGGGTGCTGCACGCGCTGCGCGAAATGGGCTGCGACAGCATTTCGGCCCTGCAGGCGCGCGTGATGCACGACCCGGCCGCTTTTTCGCAGCTGCTGCAATACCTGACGATCCCGGTCACCGAAATGTTCCGCGACCCGTCGTTCTACGCCGCGCTGCGCGAGCACGTGCTGCCGGTCCTGAAGACCTACCCGTCGCTGAAGGTCTGGGTGGCCGGCTGCAGCACCGGGCAGGAAGTGTATTCGATGGCGATCATGCTGCGCGAGGAGGGCTTGCTGGATCGCTCGATCCTGTACGCCACCGACATCAACCCGCAATCGCTGGAAACGGCCAGGCGCGGCGTGTTCCCGCTCGACCAGATGCAGCTGTACACGGAAAATTACCAGGCGGCCGGCGGCAAGCGCGCGTTTTCCGACTATTACACGGCCGCATACGGCGGCGCCCTGTTCGACAAGACGCTGGTCGAGAACGTCACTTTCGCCGACCACAGCCTGTCGACCGACAGCGTGTTCTCCGAAACCCACCTGATCAGCTGCCGCAACGTGATGATCTACTTTAACAAGCGCTTGCAGAACCGCGTGTTCGGCCTGTTCCACGAGTCGCTGTGCCACCGCGGCTTCCTCGCGCTGGGCAGCAAGGAAAGCATCGACTTCTCCGACTACGCCGGGCAGTTCGATCCGCTCGTCAAGCGCGAGCGCCTGTACCGCAAGGTGGCGNNGCGATCGTCGTGGCCGGCTCGGCCGGCGGGGTCGAGGCGCTGATGAAGCTGTTGGCCGATTTGCCGGCTGGCATGCAAGTGCCGCTGATCTGCATGCTGCACCTGCCGGCCAATCGCGACAGCCGCCTGGCCGAGCTGTTCGGCGAGCGCCTGGCGGTGCCGGTGCGCGAGGCGGCCGACAAGCAGCCGATCGCCGACGGCACGGTATACTTTGCCGGTTCGGGCTACCATCTGTCGGTGGAACAGGATCGTACCTTCTCGCTCAGTTGCGAGGCGCCGGTGCACTTCGCGCGGCCCGCCATCGACGTGCTGATGGCGTCCGCCGCCGATGTCTACGGCAAGGCGCTGGTCGGCATCCTGCTCACCGGCGCCAACCAGGACGGCGCCGCCGGCATGGCCAGGATCGGCGAGCGCGGCGGCCTGACGGTGGTGCAGGATCCCGCCGAGGCCCAGGTCGCGACGATGCCGCAGGCGGCCATCGATGCGCGCCAGCCCGATCTGGTGTTGCCGCTGGCGGCAATCCGTGAGTTGTTGCAGTTGTTGGTGGAGAGAACATGAAGTCGCAAGTCCTGAGCAAAGTGCTGATCGTCGATGACCTGGCCGACAACCTGCAGGCGCTGGATGCCCTGATCCGGCACGAGCGGCGCATCGTGTTCCATGCCGCTTCCGGCGAGCAGGCGCTGCAGTTGTTGCTCGAGCACGAATTCGCGCTGGCCATCCTGGACATCCAGATGCCCGGCATGGATGGCTTCGAGCTTGCCGAACTGATGCGCGGCACCGAACGCACCCGGCATATCCCGATCGTGTTTACCAGCGCCGCCGGGCGCGAGCTGAACTATGCCTTCAAGGGCTACGAAAGCGGCGCCGTCGACTTCCTCTACAAGCCGCTCGACAGCGATGCCGTGCGCAGCAAGGTCAACGTGTTCGTCGCGCTCGACCAGCAGCGCCACGAGGGCCGGCGCCAGGTCGAGGAACTCGAGCAAAGCCGCAAGGAACAGCAGCAGCTGCTGGAAGAATTGCACGTGACCCAGCTCGAGCTGCAGCGCTCGCTGCGCATGCGCGACGACTTCATGTCGCTGGTGGCGCACGAATTGCGCACCCCGTTGAATACGCTGTTCCTGGAAAGCCAGATGCGCATTCTGCAACTGCAGCGCGGCAATTTCGACGCGCTCGGCCCGGACCGGCTGCCGGCCATGGTCGCGCGCGACCAGCGCCAGATCCAGTCGATGATCCGGCTGATCGACGATATGCTGGACGTGTCGAGGATCCGCAGCGGCAGCCTGTCGATCCGCCCGACCGCGTTCGAACTGACCGGCCTGCTCAAACGGGTGATCAGCGACCTGTCGCTGCAGGCGAGCGGCTACGGCAGCACCCTGACCTTGCATCCGCATGCGCCGGTGGAAGGTTGCTGGGACGAGTTCCGCATCGAGCAGGTGATCATCAACCTGCTGACCAACGCCATGCGCTACGGCGGCGCCAGGCCGGTCGACATCGTCGTCGAGGCCGGCGAGCAGGAGGTGCGCATCGACGTCATCGACGCCGGCATCGGTATTTCAGAGGCCGACCAGCGCCGCATCTTCGAGCCGTTCGAGCGCGGCAGCGGCAGCGGCGAAGTCAAGGGCCTGGGCCTGGGCCTGGCCATTTCGCGCCAGCTGGCCGAAGCGCATGGCGGGCGCCTGAGCGTGTCCAGCGACGGCACCACCGGCTCGGTTTTCAGCCTGGCGCTGCCGCTGTTCGCCACGGCTGAAGCCGCAAACTATCGCGAGAGTAAATAAATACTATTTCAATTGTGATTCCAATAGTTCTATACTAGTCAACTCCCCCGAACTCTCTCAACAACGCAAGGAAACTGAACATGAAAACTGTCGGCGAAAAACTAGAAGCATTCAGCGTCCCGGCCGCCAAGCCAGGCTTTAACAATCACGAAGAAAATGGCGAGTCGGCGTTCGAGACGATCACCGAAGCATCGTTCCCGGGCAAATGGAAAGTCATCTACTTCTACCCGAAAGACTTCACCTTCGTGTGCCCGACCGAAATCGTCGAGTTCGCAAAGATGAAGGCCGACCTGGCCGACCGCGATGCGGTGCTGATGGGCGGTTCGACCGACAATGAATTCTGCAAGCTGGCATGGCGCCGCGAACACGCCGACCTGAACAAGCTGAACCACTACTCCTTCGGCGACTCGCACGGCAGCCTGGTCGACATGCTCGGCGTGCGCGACCCTGTCGCCGGCGTGGCCCTGCGCGCGACCTTCATCGTCGACCCGCACAACACCATCCAGCACGTGTCGGTCAACAACCTGAACGTCGGGCGCAACCCGTCGGAAATCCTGCGCATCCTCGACGGCCTGCAGACGGACGAGCTGTGCCCTTGCAACCGCAGCGTCGGCGGCGCCACGCTGTAATCGCGTCACGACCAACCCGCTTCGGCGGGTTTTAAAAACCTTACCGCATAGGATTTCTAAATGGATTTTCTAAATTCGATTAAAGAATTGATTCCCGACTACGCCAAGGACATTCGCCTGAATATCGACGGCACCATTGCCCGCTCTAGTCTCGAAGGCAACGACGCGGTCGGCGTCGCCCTCGCAGCGGCCTTTGCCGCCAAGAGCCGCAAGATCATCGACATCATCGCCGCCAGCGGCGCCTTGTCGGAAGAGGAAAAGAATGCGGCGCTGACGGCGTCGGCACTGATGGGCATGAACAACGTCTGGTATCCGTACGTGGAGATGACGGAGGACGCCGATCTCAAGGGCCAGCCGGCCCAGTTGCGGATGAATGCCTATGCCACCAATGGCGGGGTGGACAAGCGGCGCTTCGAGATGTACGCCTTGGCGGCATCGATCATCGGCAAGTGCCAGTTCTGCATCAAGTCGCACTTCGACCTGCTCAAGAAGGAAGGCATGACGTCGCAGCAGTTGCGCGACGTTGGGCGGATCGCCGCTGTCGTCAATGCGGCTTCGCAAGTCATCGCAGCGTCGACCTGATTAGTGAATGAAGATCGCGGCGCCGCGCAGCAGGTCGGTGGTGCATACTATATAGGCCGAAGCGCCGGCGAGCGCCATCTGAAGGCTGGTCCAGGTCAGTGGGATTTTGCTCATCATGGTAGTTCTCCTGAAAATTCGTTGCTTGCTTGTATGACTCCATCTTATGTCCTGCAGAGGACGGCTGACATCGGCCAAGCGTCCGCCAACGTGTAGGACGATGGCCTAAGAACTTGTATGACTGGTAATGGATGGGCTGGGGCGCGCCTCCTACGCCGGATGTAGGCCGTGTCCTATGGCAAATTCGACGCCTGCGTTCTACAGTTGTGCATATGACCAGCCACGACCCCCACCTCCTGCACCGGGGCTTGCGCGCGGTACGCCGCAATGCCATTGCCAAGCTGCTGCGCGGCGTCTTCGGCGTCGAGCGCTTGCGCGCCGGCCAGCAGGAAGTCATCGACAGCGTCCTCGACGGTAAAGACACGCTGGCGATCATGCCGACCGGCAGCGGCAAATCTCTCTGCTACCAGATACCGGCGAAAATGCTCAGCGGAACCACGATCGTGGTGTCGCCGCTGATCTCGCTGATGAAGGACCAGCTCGAAAAACTCGAACAGCTCGGCGTCAGCGCAACGCAGGTAAACAGCAGCCTGACGGCAGACGAACAGCACGCCGCGTTGCAAGGCATCCGCGACCGGACCCATGAAATCGTGTTCTGCACCCCGGAGCGGCTGGCGCTGCCCGACTTCCTCGAGGTGCTCAAGCAAGTCGAAATCGCGCTGGTGGTGATCGACGAGGCCCACTGCATCTCGCAGTGGGGCCACGATTTCCGCCCCGCCTACCTGGAAATGGCCGCCTCGATCGATGCGCTGGGCCGCCCGCCGGTGCTGGCGCTGACCGCCACCGCGACCGACGACGTGGTGGCCGACATCGGCCGCCAGCTCGGCCGCCCGCGCCTGAACATCATCAATACCGGCATCTATCGCCAGAACCTGCACTACCGCGTGCTCCAGGTCACCAACCGGGACGAGAAATACGCCCGGGCGCTGCGCATCGTGCAGGAGTCGGAAGGCGTCGGCGTCGTCTACGCGGCCACCGTCAAGGCCGCCGAGGAAATGCACCGGATCCTGCGCGACGCCGGCGAAAGCGTGACGCTCTACCACGGCAAGCTGGCGGCCCGCGAGCGCAAGGAAAACCAGGAGCTGTTCATGGAGGGCCAGCGCCGCGTGATGGTCGCGACCAACGCGTTCGGCATGGGCATCGACAAGAGCGACACCCGCTTCGTGATCCACCTGCAGCTGCCGGCCAACCTCGAAGCCTACTACCAGGAGTCGGGCCGGGCCGGGCGCGACGGCAAGGACGCCTGCTGCACCTTGCTGTTCCTGCAGGACGACAAGCGCATCCAGCAGTTCTTCCTGGTCAAGCACTATCCCGACGCGCTCGAACTGAAGGCGGTGTACGAGGCGGTGCAGGGCTTGATCGGCGAGGCTCCGGCGACTTTCGAGCGCATCCACGAGGCGGTCGAGGAGGTCGCCGCCAGCAAGGCCAAGATCTGCCTGAAGCTGCTGAAAGACGGTGGCCTGCTGCGCCAGAACCGCTCGCTGGCCTACCTGCCGGGCAAGGCCGGGCCGGGCGCCGCGCTGTTCGACCAACTGGCGCAGGTGTACGCCCAGAAGCAGGAGCGCGACCGCGAAGCGCTCGAGCAGATGGTGTCGTACGCCGTGAGCGGCTTTTGCCGCTGGAAGGTGCTGCTCGATTATTTCGGCGACGCCGTGCCGGGCTTCGAGAAGTGCTGCCGTTGCGATAACTGCCTGAATCCGCCGGCGACCGTGGAGCTGGCCGCAATCCGCGACGACGAGTTCGACCGCGAGCCCCAGGCCGCGCCGCTGTTCGAGGTCGGCGCCCGGGTCAAGGTGCCGAAGTTCGGCATCGGCACGGTGCAAAGCGTGGCGGGCGACGAGATCACCATCGAGTTCCCGGACCACGGCAGCAGGACCTTCATGGCGGACTTCGTGGCGCCGGCCTGACGGCAAAGCTCCCGCATGGCAGACATGGTGGTGGTCCGTTCGCGAAGGGCGAGGGGCTGCACTTTGTACGCTAGCGAACGGACGGACAAGCGAGCCCAGCGTAACTTACCGATACCCGCTGTCAATATTTAGCGCCGCTGTCCAACATCCAAGGAGAATATTATCAAAACTACACAAAAATTACTCGCCGGGCTGGTGTCAGTGATTCCACTGTTTTCCGCCACCCTCGCCACTGCGCCTGCACAAGCTCAGCAATACAACGCTCCTTCCGGCAATGCCTACATTCCGGTCATCCGCGGCTTCAACGTCGATGAAGTGCGCCGCCTGGTCCCGGGCGCGGAACTCAATTTCGACGTCTACGGCACGCCGGGCGGCCGCGTGTTCCTGCAAATCGCCGGCGCCAACCGCAACCTCCAACTGACCGAAACCGAACCGGGCCAGTATGAAGGCACCTACATCATCGGCAACCGCGACCGCATCAGCGCCAACAGCGCCGTGACCGCCAACCTGCGGGTCGGCAACCAGGTCACCAGCGGCGTGCTCAGCGAATCGCTGCTGCGCGGCGTCGGCCGCCGTGACCACCCGCGTCGCGGCGACCTGGCCACCATGCCGCGCATCGAACGCTTCGACGTGCGCGGCACGGATGACCTGCGTCCGGGCAACGAACTCGATTTCATGCTGAGTGGCACCCCTGGCGCCAAGGTCGACATGATGATCGCCGGCACCCGCGGCGTGTTCTTCCTGCCGGAAGTGCGTCCAGGCAACTATGAGGGTTCCTACATCATTCGCCGCGGCGACCGCATCGCCCCGAACACGGCGGTGACGGCCAACATGCGCATCAACGGCCGCGTCGCCACCGCGACGCTGGGCAAGCCGCTGCAACTGGTGTCGGCCCCGCCGGCAGGTACGCCGCGCGTGGTTCGCTACTGCAGCAACTGCGCCACCGTGGAAGCGATCAACGTGATTCAAGTGACCGGCGACGGCAACTACATCGGTACGGTTGGCGGCGGCGTCGTCGGCGCCCTGCTGGGCAGCCAGGTCGGTGACGGCAACGGCCGCACGGCGGCGCAAATCGCCGGCGCGCTGGGCGGTGCTTACGTCGGGCGCAATATCGATCGCGCCAATTCGAAGCAGACCAAACACTTCGAAGTGGTGATCCGCTTCCCGAACGGCGGCAGCCAGACCGTGCAGTATGCAAACGATCCGGGCCTGCGCGTGGGCGAGAAGGTCAAGATCAACGAAGGTGTGCTGACCCGCGACAATTAAACGAATCGTTCGTTTGATGCCTGATGCCGGCTCCCGCGAGGGGGCCGGTTTTCGTTTGCGCAAACAAAAGACCGCCGTGGTGCGGCGGGTTGGAGAGCCAGGCTTGCCAGGCTAAATCGTGGTCGCCAGCACCTGGTCGTCGCCTGGCTGCTCTTGCTCGGCCTTTTGTTTGGCCGCGCTGGTCTGCTTGGCGCGCGAGCGCGAAGGCGGCAGCCGGCGCAGTGTCTTGAGTGCCTCGGCGTCCTTGATGCCGATGGTGCGCTGGTCGACCGTGATCAGGCCGATTTCGTTGAAGGCCGACAGGGTCCGGCTGACCGTTTCCAGGGTCAGGCCGAGGTAGCTGCCGATTTCATGGCGCGTCATGCGCAGGTTGAACAGCTTGCTGGAATAGCCCATCGCGGCAAAGCGGTCGGCCAGCGTCACCAGGAATCGGGCCACCCGCGCCTCGGCGCTGAGGGCGCCGAGCATGCCGATCATGGCTTGTTCGCGCACCAGTTCGCGGCTCATCACCCCGTACATGACGTTTTCCAGCTCCAGGTGGACCCGGCCCAGCGCGGTCAGTTTTTTGAATGGCAGCAAAATAAGATCGCAGTCGGACAGCGCGACCGCTTCCGAGGCGTAATGGCGGGTATGGATGCCGTCGACCCCGAGCATGTCGCCCTTCATCGGGAAGCTCAGCACCTGCTCGTTGCCGAACTCGTCGATGAGCACGGTCTTGAGGAAGCCGGAATTGACGATGTACAAGGTGTCGAACGCCTGGCCGATGGTATGGACGCGTTGCCCGGTCTTGAACTGTACATGCTGGAACAACAATTCTTCGGTGTTGACCGACACTGCGGCGGTGATATGGAGCAGGTCGCAGACTTCTTTCAGGTTGGACCACAGCCGGCCCTGGCGTTGCCGGCCAGCTTCCATCGGGGAGGAATGCATGGTCGACGACGAGGTGGAACGTGGTTCTGACGTTTGCGTGGACATCATTCTCATCTCCATGTGAAGTTACTTTTAGTTTCAGGCTGCAGGCGATCACCGGTGGGAACAACGATCTGCGGACGGCATTGACCGGTGCTTCAACAGTGATGGAACAGCGCGCTGGGCCACACTCACGTGAATGAAAATTACCGCGAGCAAGTCGGATCGCTGGATTTAGTATGCCAACTCGAGTTCGGCATTGATATCAGCGAACGCTGAATCTGACGGTAGGAGGCGGCGCAAGTGGGTAGGTGGAGTCTTACGCTGCGGGCGGATCGTCAGAGTGAAAACCTTGCTTGCGGCAGAGTTGCGAACAGGGTGGTCCAGACTTGCCAAGTACAGCAAGAGTGACGCTTATCGGCACAAAAACGCGGCGCCGATGTCTAAAATTTTTCGCCGTTCAGGTCTTGAAAGGCGACAGGAGGCGGTGCGCGACGGCGTACTGCACCATTTCCGACAGGGAGGTCATCCCCATCTTCTGCATGATACGGGTTTTATGGGTACTGACGGTCTTCACGCTCAGGTGAAGGCTGTTGGCGATCTCGGTGATCGACTTGCCGCCCACTAACAGCGAAAACACTTCGAATTCCCGGTCCGACAGCTGCTTGTGCAGCAGCTGCTCGTGGGGCGTCATGATGTTGAGCGCGAGCTGCTCGGCCACCTCGGTGCTGATGTACGGCCGTCCGGACGCCACCTTGCGGATCGCGCCGACCAGCTGGGTGCCGGCGCTCTCCTTGGTCAGGTAGCCCTGGGCGCCGGCGCGGATCGCGCGCACGGCGTACTGCTCTTCCTCGTGCATGGTCAGGATCAGGATCGCCAGCTTGGGCGCTTCGCTGCGGATCTGGCGGATCAGGTCGACCCCGCTGCGCCCGGGCATCGACAAGTCGAGCAGCAACAGGTCGAACCCGCCCTGGCGCACGTGGGACAGCACCTCGAAGCCGTTGATCGCTTCGCCGACGATATCGATGTCGGCGGCGCCGTCGAGGATGCGCTTGAGCCCTTCGCGCATGATCGTGTGGTCGTCGGCAATGACAATGCGAATCATAGGTCGCCATCTTGAAAGGTGGAAAAGCCGCTCGATCGGGCCTGGCGTTTACAGTGAGCGTACTGCTAACTTGCCGGCGCGCGCAATACCGATACTACTAGCTTGACTAAACCCGTTCGATGAACTACGTGCCCGGCTCCTTGATCAGGCGGTGCACCAGCACCGGCTTCAAGGTGTGCGACAACACCTTGTTGGTGACGCTGCCGAGCAACAACTGGCCCCAGCCGCTGCGCCCGTGCGAGCCCATGAAGATCAGGTCGCAGTTGTGCTGCTCGGCGACCTCGACGATCTTCGCCGACGCCGAATCGGCGAACGCGGTGATCGCGCTGTGCGCCAGCCCGGCTTCCTGGGCCGCGCGCATGATCGGCCCGGTGTGCTCCTCGCCGGAACGCATCATGGTTTCGACGTATTCCTCTTCCAGCGGGTAGGACGGTGGGATGATCTCCACGTACACCGGATATTGGTACTCGGGTGCCACGAACAGGGCCAGCACTTCCGCCCCCATCTGCTGGGCAAACTTGACGCCCGCGCAGGCGGTGTGTTTCGACACCGCGGAACCGTCGGTGGTAATCAGAATTTTCCGATACATGGTGACTTCTCCCACAAAACTGTCTCAGTCTGTATTGTAGTAGGCAATAACACTATTGTAAGAACTAACACGATTGATCTTGCTCAATAGACCATGTAGGCACGACGACGTCGGCCAGGCGTAGCCGGGGGAGAAGGTAACGAAATACAACACTTGCTCTGGTAAAAGTGTTGCTAACCGGTGTTTTGCTTGTCTTTACCATAAGTTTCCGCCCTCAATTCGAGGCCGCTTGAGGTCAGAGATTTACCAACGGCAACTACGCTGCTAAACTCTGGGCATCGCGGCGCCTCGTCGCCTCTGCTTTGCCACGACCTCGCACAGCACCACTCAGACACGCAATGGTTCATTGCAAAATTAGCAAATATGGAGAAGCAGGGATTATGACCGACGCCGCTGATGATTTCGACGCACTATTCGATGAGGTGTCCGCGCAACGTGCCAGCACCCCTGTGCTGCAAGCCGCCGCGCCGGCCCCGGCCGCCGCGGAAGACGACCTGGAAGCGCTGTTCGACCAGGTCGCATCGGCGCGCCCGGCCGCCGCCGCNNCCGGCCGCCGCCGCCATGCCGGACGACGCCGCCGCGCCGGCCGAAGGCAACGCCGCCAACAACCCGATGTTCGAGCGCCTCGGCGGCATCGTGCGCCTGCTGCACGACTCGCTGCGCGAGCTCGGCTACGACAAGGCGCTGACCGAAGCGTCGTCGCAGATCGTGGACGCCCAGGATCGCCTCGAATATGTCGCCACGCTGACCGAGCAGGCCGCCAACAAGGTGCTCAACACGCTCGACGACGGCATGCCGGCGCAGGACGTGCTGTCGAAGAAGGCCAAGGAAATGGACTCGCGCTGGGCCGACCTGTTCGCCGGCAAGCTCAGCATCGATGAATTCAAGACCCTGGCCGGCGACTCGCGCCAGTTCGCCCAGACCGTGGCCGACGCCACCGAGGCCGAAAAGGCCCGCCTGCTCGACATCATGATGGCGCAGGACTTCCAGGACATCACCGGCCAGCTGATCAAGAAGGTGGTGACCATTACCAAGATCGTCGAGCACGAACTGGCCGAACTGCTGCGCGACAATGCCCCGCCCGCGGTGCGCGAGAAGCTGGCCGCCAAGCCGGCCACCCTGATGTCCGGACCGGCGCTGCCAGCGGTGGCGCTCGACCAGGACAATGTCGACGACCTTCTTGCCGATCTGGGATTCTGATGGACGACATGCTCAAGGATTTCGTCGTCGAGGCGATGGATCTGGCAGTAAACGTTGAAGAACACCTGTTGCGGCTCGAGCGCGATCCCGACAACAAGGAAACCCTGAATGCGGTGTTCCGCTCGTTCCACACGATCAAGGGCGGGGCCGGCTTCATGAACCTGCCGGCGCTGGTGGCGGCCTGCCACCTGACCGAGAACCTGTTCGACGCGCTGCGTAACGGCGCCGCGCCGGTCACCCCGCTGGCGATCGAAGCGGCGCTGCAGGCGTCCGGCTTCGTGGCCGACCAGCTGACCGACCTGTCGAATGGCGCCGCGCCGGAGCAGTTGGCATCGATGCCCGATTCGCTCGAACGCATCCTGGTCGACGCGATCGAAGGCAACACCCGTGCGCCAGCCAAGGCCGCGCCGGCGCCAGCGCCGGCCCCGGTTGCCGCCGCACCGCTGGCCGCGGCCAGCGTGCCTGGCGCCGATGGCCTCGACTGGGAAGCGATGTTCATGGCCGTAGTCCCGGCCGGGACCTATGCGCCGGCGGCCAGCCCGCGCAGCGAAGGCGTTGCCGCCGCGCGCGCCGCGGCTGGCGAGGCGGCGCCGGCCAAGCCGGCCTGGGACGGCGTCGACCGCCGCGAAGAGAAGGTGCAGGAGTTCCGCGCCGCCTCGGCGCCGGTCAAGGAAGACAGCATCCGGGTAGACGCGGTCAAGCTCGACGCGCTGCTCGAAGTGGCCGGCGAATCGGTGCAGGCGGCCAACCAGGCTGCGGTGCTGCTCGAGCGCCTGCTGCAATACAAATTCGAAGGCCCCGCCGCCAGCCTGATGGCGACCCTGACCGAAACGCTGGAACGCGCCTCGCGCTACTCGACCGAACTGCAGCGCGCCACCCTGGCGACCCGCATGCAGCCGGTGGGACGCCTGTTCCAGAAATTCCCGCGCCTGGTGCGCGAGCTGGCCAAGGACCTGGGCAAGGACGTCGAACTGACCATCGAAGGCGCCGAGACCGAAGTCGACCGCGTGGTGGTCGACAGCCTGTACGATCCGCTGGTGCACATGCTGCGCAATGCGCTCGACCATGGCGTCGAGTCGCCGGAAGACCGGGTCGCTTCCGGCAAGCCGGCCAAGGCCTTCATTTCGCTCAAGGCATGGCAGGAAGCGAACAGCGTGATGATCGTGCTGCAGGACGACGGCAAGGGCATGGACCCGGTCGCCCTGCGCAAGAAGGCGTTCGAAAAAGGCCTGATCAGCGAGAGCGGCGCGCCGTCCGACGAAGAAGCCTACCAGCTGGTATTCCTGCCGGGCTTCTCGACCAAGGAGCAGGCCACCTCGGTATCCGGGCGCGGCGTCGGCATGGACGTGGTGAAGACCGCGGTCGAGAAGAACCGCGGCGCGATCCATATCGAATCGGCGCTCGGCCACGGCACCAGGTTCGCGATCCGGCTGCCGATCGAACTGTCGATCGTGCCGACCATGCTGGTGTCGACTTCCGGCGCCGCGCTGGCGCTGCCGATGGCGGTGGTGCAGCGTGTCGTCGAGTTGCCGGAAACCTTCATGCAGGTCGGCGGCGCCCCGGTGCTCAAGGACCAGGGCCGTCCGCTGCCGGTGCGCTCGCTGGCCGGCGCGCTCGGCTACGAGGCCTGCTCGGAGCGGGTCGGCATCGTGGTCGCCGCGCCGCAGCCGTACATCCTCGCGGTCGCCGCGGTGGACGGCACCGCCGACCTGGTGATCAAGCCGATGACCGCCATTTCGGTCGAGGGCATCACCGGCACCGCCCGTTCGGCCGAAGGCGAACTGGTACTCGTGGTCGGGCTGTCGTTCCTGATGGACGGCTGCCGCTCCACGGTGAAGCTCGCCGCGTAAAAAAACGCACGAAAAGCGGGCGCCGGCGAAATAATCCGGCCAGCGCCAAACGACACGAAAAATGCCTGCNNGCCCGCTGCTGACGCAGTGCACAAATATGGCATAATCAGACTCGCTACTTGATATCGACCTCGACGCCATGATGAAAACGCTCTACGACAAACTCTGGGAATCGCATGTGGTGCGGGCCGACGAAGATGGCACCACGGTGCTCTACATCGACCGCCACCTGGTCCATGAGGTCACCAGTCCGCAGGCGTTCGACGGGCTGCGCGCGGCGGGCCGGCCGCTGTGGCGCACCTCCGCCAACCTGGCGGTGGCCGACCACAACGTGCCGACCACCGACCGCAAGGGCGGCATCGCCGACCCCACCTCGCGCCTGCAGGTCGAGACGCTCGACGCCAACGCCAGGAGCTACGGCCTGACCTACTTCAACATGAACGACAAGCGCCAGGGCATCGTCCACGTGATCGGGCCGGAGCAGGGCGCGACCCTGCCTGGCATGACGGTGGTCTGCGGCGACTCGCACACCTCCACCCACGGCGCCTTCGGCTGCCTGGCGCACGGCATCGGCACCTCGGAAGTCGAGCACGTGCTGGCGACCCAGACCCTGCTGGCGAAAAAATCGAAGTCGATGCTGGTGCAGGTCGATGGCGCGCTGCCGGCCGGGGTCACCGCGAAGGACNNAACATGGCGATCGAAGCGGGCGCGCGGGCCGGCATGATCGGCGTCGACGACACCACCATCGAGTACGTCAAGGGCCGTCCGCTTTCGCCGGCCGGCCCGCACTGGGACCGCGCGGTCGATTACTGGCGCAGCTTGCATTCCGATGCCGGCGCGCGGTTCGACCTGGTGGTCACCCTCAACGCGGCCGAGATCAAGCCGCAGGTCACCTGGGGCACCTCGCCCGAGATGGTCACCGCGATCGACGGCCGGGTCCCGGATCCCGACCTGGAAAAAGATGCGGTGCGGCGCGACGCGATGGAAAAGGCGCTGGTCTACATGAACCTCAAGCCGAACACCCCGATCGCCGACATCCGCATCGACAAGGTCTTCATCGGCTCGTGCACCAACTCGCGCATCGAGGATTTGCGCGCGGCGGCGGCGGTCGTGCGCGGCAAGCATCGCGCCTCGAACGTGCGCCTGGCGCTGGTGGTGCCCGGCTCCGGCCTGGTGAAAGACCAGGCCGAGCGCGAGGGACTGGACAAGATCTTCAAGGACGCCGGTTTCGAATGGCGCGAGCCAGGCTGCTCGATGTGCCTTGCCATGAACGCCGACCGGCTCGAGCCGGGCGAACGCTGCGCCTCGACCTCGAACCGCAATTTCGAAGGTCGCCAGGGGCAGGGCGGACGCACCCATCTGGTGTCGCCCGCGATGGCGGCGGCGGCTGGTATCACCGGCCATTTCGTCGACGTGCGCGCACTGCGCTGAACCACAATAAAACCACGACTCCAAAACATGAGAAAACTATTCGCCCTGACCGCAATCTCCCTGATCCTCACCGGCTGCAACACCATCGCCGGCATGGGCCGGGACGTCCAGAAGGTCGGCCAGGTAGTCGAAGGCGCCGGCAGAAAATAATCGCGAAAGAGCGGGCCCTGTGGTCCGCGCAAGAGGACCATGGATAAATTTACGATATACGAAGGCCTGGTGGCCCCGCTCGACCGCGCCAACGTCGACACCGACGCCATCATCCCGAAGCAGTTCCTCAAGTCGATCCACCGTACCGGTTTCGGTCCGAACCTGTTCGACGAGTGGCGCTACCTCGACCACGGCGAACCGGGCAAGGACAACAGCGGCCGTCCGCTCAATCCCGATTTCGTGCTGAACCAGGCGCGCTACCAGGGCGCCTCGATCCTGCTGACCCGCAAGAACTTCGGCTGCGGCTCCTCGCGCGAGCACGCGCCGTGGGCGCTCGACCAGTACGGCTTCCGCGCCGTGATCGCGCCCAGCTTCGCCGACATCTTCTTCAACAACTGCTACAAGAGCGGCCTGCTGCCGATCGTGCTGTCCGAGTCGCAGGTCGAGCACCTGTTCAACGAGGTCAAGGCCTTCCCCGGTTTTCGCCTGGTGGTCGACCTCGAACAGCAGCGCGTATCGACCTCCAACGGCAGCCTGTCGTACCAGTTTGAGATCGACCCGTTCCGCAAGTACTGCCTGATGAACGGTCTCGACGACATCGGCCTGACCCTGCGCCACGCCGACGAAATCCGCGCCTTCGAAGAGCGCCACCTGGCCAGCCAGCCCTGGCTTGCCAACGTCATCTGAATTCCAACAAAACGAGAAACCAGAACATGAAGATCGCAATCCTGCCGGGCGACGGCATTGGTCCTGAAATCATGGCGCAAGCGGTCAAGGTGCTGAACGTGCTCGGCGAGCGCTTCGAGATGGAAACGGCCGCCGTGGGCGGGGCCGGCTACGCCGCCAGCGGCCACCCGCTGCCCCCGGCCACCCTGGCGCTGGCCAAATCGGCCGACGCGGTGCTGTTCGGCGCGGTGGGCGACTTCAAGTACGACTCGCTCGAGCGCTCGCTGCGCCCGGAACAGGCGATCCTCGGCCTGCGCAAGGAACTCGGGCTGTTTGCCAACCTGCGTCCCGCGATCCTGTACCCCGAACTGGCCGGCGCCTCCACCCTCAAGCCGGAAGTCGTGTCGGGCCTCGACATCCTGATCATCCGCGAACTGACCGGCGACATCTACTTCGGCAAGCCGCGCGGCGTGCGCGAGTGCCCGGACGGCCCGTTCAAGGGCGAGCGCGAAGGCTTCGACACGATGCGCTACGCCGAAACCGAAATCCGCCGCATCGCCCACGTCGCGTTCCAGGCCGCGCAAAAGCGCAGCCGCCGCGTCACCAGCGTGGACAAGGCCAACGTGCTCGAGACGTTCCAGTTCTGGCGCGACATCGTCACCGACGTGCACAAGGAATATCCGGACGTCGAACTCGATCACATGTACGTCGACAACGCCGCGATGCAGCTGGTGCGCGCGCCGAAAAAATTCGACGTCATGGTCACCGGGAACATGTTCGGCGACATCCTGTCCGACTGCGCCGCGATGCTGACCGGCTCGATCGGCATGCTGCCATCGGCCTCGCTCGACGCCAACAACAAGGGCCTGTACGAGCCGTCGCACGGTTCGGCGCCCGACATCGCCGGCAAGGGCGTCGCCAATCCGCTGGCCACCATCCTGTCGGCGGCGATGATGCTGCGCTATTCGCTCGGGCGCGTTGAGCAGGCCGACCGCATCGAGAGCGCGGTCAAGGCAGTGCTGGCGCAAGGGCTGCGCACGGCCGATATTTTCGAGCAGGGCACGACCCGGGTCGGCACCGAAGAAATGGGCAACGCCGTAGTCAAGGCGCTCGGTTGAATTTTATTTAAAGAGAGAAGACGATGAAATTAGTAGGCCTGGTAGGTTGGCGCGGCATGGTCGGTTCGGTCCTGATGCAGCGCATGCGCGACGAGGGCGATTTCGACCACATCGAGCCGGTGTTCTTCACCACCTCGAACGCGGGCGGCAAGGCGCCGCCGATGGCGAAGAACGAGACCGTGCTGAAAGACGCGACCGACATCGCCGAACTGTCGAAGTGCGAGATCATCATCTCGTGCCAGGGCGGCGACTACACCAGCGAGGTGTTCCCGAAACTGCGCGCTTCCGGCTGGAACGGCTACTGGATCGACGCCGCCTCGACCCTGCGCATGAACGACGACGCGGTGATCGTGCTCGACCCGGTCAACCTGGACGTCATCAAGAACGCCATGACGCGCGGCGTGAAGAACTACATCGGCGGCAACTGCACCGTGTCGTGCATGCTGATGGGACTGGGCGGCCTGTTCCAGCACAAGCTGGTCGACTGGATCAGCTCCATGACCTACCAGGCCGCGTCCGGCGGCGGCGCCCAGCACATGCGCGAGCTGCTCACGCAATTCGGCACCATCAACGGCGCGGTGCGCGGCCTGCTCGACGACCCGGCTTCGGCGATCCTCGAGATCGACCGCGCCGTGCTGGCAACCCAGCATGGCATGTCGGCCGACGAAACCAGGCAGTTCGGCGTGCCGCTGGCCGGCAACCTGATTCCGTGGATCGACAAGGACCTGGGCAACGGCCAGTCGAAAGAGGAGTGGAAGGCCGGCGCCGAGACCAACAAGATCCTTGGCCTGGGCGAAGGCTTCGGCAGCGCCGCGATTCCGGTCGACGGCTTGTGCGTGCGGATCGGCGCGATGCGCTGCCACTCGCAGGCGCTGACCATCAAGCTGAAACGCGACGTCCCGCTCGACGAAATCAACGACATCATCGCGTCCAACAACCAGTGGGTCAAAGTGGTGCCGAACAACCGCGAGGCGTCGATGCGCGACCTGTCGCCGGCGGCCGTTACCGGCAGCCTGACGATCCCGGTCGGGCGCCTGCGCAAGATGTCGATGGGCGGCGAATACCTGTCCGCCTTCACGGTCGGCGACCAGNNCCGCCTTGCATCAAACCGGGTCGACCAGCGTCGGCCCGAGTCGTTTTTCGGAGGCTGTTTCACTGCTGCGCCATGGCAAAATGACAGCCAGGGATTTGCTGAAAAGTCGCGTTAAATGCGCATAGTGCTCAGATACCTTGCGTTGTGACCGGAGAAACACTCCTAAAGCTTGCATGCTCTAGAGCATGATGATATGTTGAGACCTCCGGGAAACCAGCCTTCTCCCTCGACAACTCTTACAACGCCGCCAACTATGCATTCAAAAACTCGCCCCCGGATCAAGTCGCTCGCGCTGAAGACACTTTACGGCGCCCTCGCCAGTGCGGTGTTTTTGTCCTCCGCGGCATGCGCGGCAGGGCTCGGCAAGCTGACTGTCCTGTCTTCCCTCGGCCAGCCGCTGCGCGCCGAAATCGAGTTGACGGCGGTGTCGAGCGAAGAGGCGAACGGCCTGGTCGCCAAGCTGGCGCCGCCCGATGCATTCCGGCTGGCGAACATCGACTTCAATCCGGCCCTGATGTCGCTGCGCTTCTCGGTCGAACAGCGCAACGGCCGCCAGTACATCAGCATCTCCTCGACCCAGCCGGTGAACGAACCGTTCGTCGACATGCTGCTCGAACTGACTTGGAACAGCGGCCGCCTGGTACGCGAATACACCTTCCTGCTCGATCCGGCCGAACTGCGCGCCACCCAGTCCGCGCAAGTGGCGGCCACCCAGGTCCAGCCGTCCGGCGCGCGCGCCAACGCGCCGGCCCGCCAGGCCAGCCAGCCAGCGCCGGCCGCCGCCCCTTCCGCGCCGCAGCCGCAAGCCGCGCAGCCGGCCCGCCCGAAAGTGGAAAGCCAGGATCCTGCCGCGGCGCCGGCCCCGCGCGCTGCGGCGGCGCAGGCCCAGTACAAGGTCAAGTCCGGCGACACGCTCGGGCGCATCGCCGCGCAGGTCAAGCCAGTCGATATCTCGCTCGACATGATGCTGGTGGCGCTGTACCGCGCCAACCCGGACGCCTTCCTCGCCAACAACATGAACCGCCTGAAGTCGGGCCAGATCCTGTCGGTGCCTGATTCCGAGGCGATTCGCGGCAGCGGGCAAGGCGAAGCGCAAGGCGTGGTGGTGGCCCATGCGGCCGACTTCAACGCCTACCGCAACAAGCTGGCAGGCCAGGTCGCCAGCGCCGCTCCCGCCAAGGAGCAGGACAGTGCCCAAAGCGCGGCCGGCAAGATCACCGCCAAGGTCGAAGAACGCCCGACTGCGGCGAACGAATCGAAAGACCAGCTCAAGCTGTCGAAGGCCGCTCCGACGGCCGGCGCGGCGGGCAACAGCGCCGCCCTCGGCGCCGAAGACACGATCGCCAAGGACCGCGCGCTGGCCGACGCCACCGCCCGCGTGAAGGAACTCGAACGCAACGTCAACGACCTCGAGAAGCTGATGGTCGTGAAGGCCAAGCCCGGCGTCGAAGCCACCAGGACGGCGATCCCGGATGGCGTGACGAAGGCGGCCACGCCGGACGTGGCGGCTGTGCCGGCCGCCGCGCCGGTCGCGCCCGCGCCGGCGCTGAAGAAGGCAGCGGCTCCGGTCGAGCCTACCTTCGCCGATATGCTGATGGATAACATCACCTACGTCGGCGCCGCCCTCGCGGTGCTGCTGCTGGCGCTGTTCGGCCTGTCGCGCCGCAGGAAGAAGGACGGCAATGCGCCGACCGAGCCGTCGATCCTGGGCGCGCCGACCGACCAGGCCCATTCGCTGTTTGCCGAAACCGGCGGCCAGAGCATCGACACCAGCAACAGCGTGTTCAATTCCAGCTTCGCGCCATCCGCCAGCCAGCTCGACACCAACGAAGTCGATCCGGTTGCCGAAGCCGATGTCTACATCGCCTACGGGCGCGATGCGCAGGCCGAGGAAATCCTGAAGGAGGCGCTGCGCACCCATCCGGAACGCTATCCGGTCCGCCTCAAGCTGCTCGAGATCTACGCGGCGCGCAAGGACCAGCGCGCGTTCGAAACCCAGGCCGGCGAAATGTACGGCATGACCAAAGGGCAGGGCGACGATTGGGCGCTGGCTGCCGCGCTGGGCCTGTCGATCGATCCGCTCAACCCGCTGTACGCCAACGCCGGCGACGGCGCCGCAGCGGTCGTGGCGCTGACGCCCGAAGCCCTGGCCGAGCAGGAAATCCTCAACCAGATGCACGACGAGGGCCTGTCGATGGAACCGGACAGCAGCCTGCTGGACCCGGAGCTGGCCGACAACGCGCCGCCTGAGCCAGTGGTCAGCGCCGCCGCGCCGAGCGACGACCATACCCTCGACTTCGACCTCGGCGGACTCGGTTTCGAGCCGATCGCCAGCGCCGAGCCGGCCGCCGCGGCCAGCGTCGCCGAAGCCGTGCACGACATGGAATTCACATCCGAGCCGATCGTCGCCGCGCCCGCGCCGAACGCCGAGGAACAGGCGTTCGACATGGCCTTCGACATGGACTTCGATACCCCGGCCAGCGCCGCCCCGGCGGCCGAGCCGAAGTCGCTCGACGACATCCGCCTCGATACGCCCGGCAGCGACCTGTCGTCCGATGTCAAGATGGCGGAACTGGCCCAGGAATTCGACCTGCCGAAGCTGCCCGAGAGCGCGCCGGCCATGGCCGATCCGCTGGCCGACCTCGACGCGATGAACTTCGACCTGCCGGCAACGGCGGCAGCCGGCGCCCCGGCGCCGGCCGACGACCCATTCGCGTTGCCTGATTTCCCAAGCGCCGCGACCGCGGCCGACGACCCGTTCGCGCTGCCCGACTTCCCGAGTGCCGCGCCGGCCGCGGCGCCGAGCCACGCGCCGGCGTCGAACTACGCCGCGGCCCCGCAATTCGACATGTCCGGCATCGACCTGGACCTGTCTGCGGGCGAGGCGGACGACAACGGCGTCGAAGAGATGGAGATGGCGATGGCGCCGGCCGGCCAGGCCGACATGTCCGCTTCCCACATGGAGATGGAAACCAAGCTCGACCTGGCCGTCGCCTACCAGGAAATCGGCGACAAGGAAGGCGCGCGCGAACTGCTCGACGAAGTGATCAAGGGCGGCAGCCATGAACAGGTGGGCAAGGCCAACGACATGCGCTCCAAGCTGGCCTGACGCGCAACCACGCTATTGGACATGAATTGAAGCGGATAGCACTTGGCGTCCAGTATGACGGTACCCCCTGGAACGGCTACCAGAAACAGCTAGATCGAAACACGGTGCAGGACCGGCTCGAAATCGCCCTCAAGGAGTTCGCGCGGGTCGACCTGGCGACCACCTGCGCCGGCCGCACCGACACCGGCGTCCATGCGCTCGAGCAGGTGGTTCACTTCGACACCGAACTGACCCGCGACATGCAGTCGTGGGTGCGCGGCGTCAATGCCTTCCTGCCCGATTCGATCGCGGTGCGCTGGGCCAGCGAACTGCCGGCCGACCCCGATCACGAATTCCACGCGCGCTTTTCGGCGCGCGCGCGCACCTACCACTACGTCCTGTACAACAACCCGGTGCGCTCGCCGCTGCTGGCCGGGCGCGCCGGCTGGACCTTCCGCCCGCTCGACGTCGCGCTGATGCGCGAGGCCGCGCAGCACCTGGTCGGCACCCACGATTTTTCGGCGTTCCGCTCCTCGCAGTGCCAGGCCAAGTCGCCGGTCAAGCAGATGCATGAAGTGAGCGTCGAGCGGCACGGCGAAGTGCTGGTGTTCACGCTGCGCGCCAACGCCTTCCTGCATCACATGGTGCGCAACCTGATCGGGTCCCTGATCTACGTCGGCAACGGCCGCCACCCGCCGTCCTGGATGGCGGGCGTGCTGGACGGCCTCGACCGCAACGACGCCGCGCCCACCTTCATGCCCGACGGCCTGTACCTGGCCAAAATAGATTACGATCCGAAGTGGGGACTGCCGCAAGCAGCGACCAGCCCCTTGCCCTGGTTTGCGCCGGGCCGATAAGCCGCCACCCACCACACCATGCAACGTACCCGTATCAAGATCTGCGGGCTGACCCGCGAAGAAGACGTCCGCTCGGCCGTGCAGGCCGGCGCCGACGCGCTCGGCTTCGTGTTCTATCCGGCCAGTCCGCGCTTCGTCAGCCCCGCCCGCGCGGGCGCCCTGATGGCGCAGATGCCGCCGTTCGTCACCCCGGTCGCGCTGTTCGTCAACGCCAGCCTGGAACAGGTGCTCGAGACGGCCCGGCTGGCCCCGTTTGCGCTGCTGCAGTTCCATGGCGACGAGAGCGCGGCAGAGTGCGCCGCCATCGCCGGCGCGCTCGGGCGCCCCTTCATGCGCGTGTTCCGGATGCGGCCCGACACGAGCGCGGCCGATTTGCTAGAATACGAGCATCAATACCGCGCCGCCAGTCCCTTGTTCTCGAGCCTGTTGCTCGACACCTATGTGGACGCCTACGGTGGGGCAGGAAAGGTTTTTGATTGGTCTCTCATTCCAAAAGAACTCGCGCCTCGGGTCGTTTTAAGTGGTGGCTTGAGCGTAAGCAACGCGACTGACGCGGTCGCCCGTGTTCGTCCCTTCGCGGTCGACATCAGCAGTGGTGTCGAGCGGCAGAAGGGGATCAAGGACGCCCGCAAGATCGCCGCCTTCATCGACGCGGTGCGGGCGGCAGACGCCACCATTGAAAGCGAAAATTCCCATGAAAGACGCACCTGAACGCGGCCCGGCCGCGCCATTGTTCCATGCCACCGACTACCAGTTGCCCGACGCGCGCGGCCACTTCGGCCCTTACGGCGGCTCGTTCGTCGCCGAAACGCTGAGTCACGCGCTTGCCGAGCTGAAAGAAGCGTACGCGCGCTACAGCGTTGACCCCGAATTCCTCGCCGAGTTTCGCTACGAGCTGAAGCACTTCGTCGGGCGTCCCTCGCCGATCTATCACGCCAGGCGCTGGTCCGAAGAAATCGGCGGCGCGCAGATCTACTTCAAGCGCGAAGACCTGAACCACACCGGCGCGCACAAGATCAACAACGTCATCGGCCAGGCGCTGCTGGCAAAACGGATGGGCAAGCCGCGCATCATCGCCGAAACCGGCGCCGGCCAGCACGGCGTGGCCACCGCCACCATCTGCGCCCGTTTCGGGCTCGAATGCGTGGTCTACATGGGCAGCGAAGACGTCAAGCGCCAGGCCCAGAACGTGTACCGCATGAAGCTGCTGGGCGCCACCGTGGTGCCGGTCGAATCGGGTTCGAAGACGCTCAAGGACGCGCTCAACGAAGCGATGCGCGACTGGGTCACCAACATCGAAAACACCTTCTACATCATCGGCACCGTGGCCGGCCCCCATCCGTATCCGATGATGGTGCGCGACTTCCAGTCGGTGATCGGCGAAGAGTGCCTGGTCCAGATGCCCGAGATGACGGGGCGCCAGCCGGATTACGTACTGGCCTGTATCGGCGGCGGTTCCAACGCGATGGGGATTTTCTATCCCTACATCGACCAGAAGGAGGTCAAGCTGATTGGCGTCGAAGCGGCCGGCGAAGGCATCGAATCGGGCCGCCATGCAGCCTCGCTCAGCGCCGGCATCGCGGGCGTCTTGCACGGCAACCGCACCTACCTGCTGCAGGACGCGAACGGCCAGATCATCGAGACCCATTCGGTGTCGGCCGGCCTCGATTATCCGGGCGTGGGGCCGGAGCACGCGTGGCTCAAGGACCTGGGGCGGGCGCAGTATGTCTCGATCACCGACGACGAAGCGATCCAGGCATTTCACGACTGCTGCCGCATCGAGGGCATCATCCCGGCGCTCGAGTCGTCGCATGCGATCGCGTATGCCACCAAGCTGGCCGCCACGCTGCCGAAGGACAAGATCATCCTGGTCAACCTGTCCGGCCGCGGCGACAAGGACATGCACACCGTGGCCGAGCGGATGGGGCTCGATTTCAGCTGAACCGGCGCTGAAACGACCATCTCCATCCATTTCCACGAAAGCAAAATAATGTCCAGAATCGAAGCTACCTTTTCCGCGCTCAAGGCGCAACGCAAGACCGGCCTGGTGACCTTCATCACGGCCGGCGACCCGGGTCCCGAGATGACGGTGCCGCTGATGCACGCGCTGGTGGCGGGCGGCGCCGACGTGCTCGAGCTGGGCGTGCCGTTTTCCGATCCGATGGCCGAAGGGCCGGTGATCCAGCGCGCCTGCGAGCGCGCGCTGAAGTTCGGCATCGGCCTGCCCGATGTCTTCAACTATGTGCGCGAGTTCCGCAAGACCAACTGCGACACGCCGGTGGTGCTGATGGGGTA
>CXWL01005068.1_pt1 | contig 27335 bp, 22 predicted proteins | sample 590931 | NCBI WGS metagenome assembly CXWL01 (sample SAMEA3498368, study PRJEB10139) | groundwater metagenome | biome: water well; material: biofilm material | place: Germany | collected 2015-04-27 | reverse complement strand
CACCATCAGCGCCACCGGCAACATCCTGCGCGACTACCTGACCGACCTGTTCCCCATCATGGAGCTGGGCACCAGCGCCAAGATGCTGTCCATCGTGCCGCTGATGGCTGGTGGCGGCATGTATGAAACCGGTGCCGGTGGCTCCGCGCCCAAGCACGTGCAGCAACTGGTCGAAGAAAACCACCTGCGCTGGGATTCGCTGGGTGAATTCCTGGCGCTGGCCGTTTCGCTGGAAGACTTGGGAATCAAGACCGGCAACGACAAAGCCAAGATCCTGGGCAAGACACTGGATGCCGCCACTGGCAAACTGCTGGACAACAACAAGAACCCGTCGCCCAAGACCGGCCAGTTGGACAACCGTGGCAGCCAGTTCTATTTGGCCCTGTATTGGGCCCAGGAACTGGCCGCGCAAACCGAGGACACGGCGCTGCAAACCCACTTTGCTGTCTTGGCCCAATCGCTGGCCGCCAGCGAGCAAGCCATCGTGGAGGAGTTCAAAGCGGTGCAGGGCAAGCCCGTCGATATTGGCGGCTACTACCTGCCCGACCTTGACAAGGTGACGGCGGTGATGCGCCCCAGTGCAACCTTCAATGCCGTGCTGGAGGAAGTGCACCTCTGACAATTGCCGCGAACGGCGCGCGAGCCGGCCGTGCTTTGCTGTTTTTCCCGAAGGGGCTGACATGAAGAGATTTGTGTGTTTGCTGGTCCTGATGCCCTTGCTGTCTTGGGCGGGTGTCGATGGGCTTTGGAAAGACGGCAAGGGCAGCTACTGGGTGCTGTTTCATGAGGCGGCAGGCGGGGCGCTTGCGGTGGAACTCGACGCGACGTTGACCCGCAGCAATGTGTGGACGGGCAGTGTCGCTGCCAGCACCTTGCAGTTGACCAGCCTGAGTGGCGCCACGGCCAGTCTCACGGCCAACAGCACCAGCACTGCGTTGAGTGGCACGGTAAGCGGGCAAGCCTTCAGCGCGGCCACTTTGCTGGCGCATTTCGGCGGCGGTTACGACGCCATCTACAGCGCAGGTGCTGGTCGTTACCTGGTCTATCTCACGCTGAAGGACGGCAGCGCCAGCGGCAACGGCGTGTTGTTGCTGGACCTGAGCTTTGGCGCCAACGGGCTCTCGCATCAGGTCTATTGGGGGCAGTTTGCCCCTTCGACACGCAAGCTCAGTGGCGCAAGTCTGACCAGTGCCGGAGCCACCGCCGATCTGACATTTGACGAGGCCGGTGCCATCAGTGGCCGACTGAGTGGCGCCAGCCTGAGTGCGACGCCTCTGATCTACCAGGTTCTGCCCGAGGGAGTGAGCGACTATCTCGGTTATTACTTGACCAGCCCGGGCTACAGCCTGTTGAGTGGAAAGGCAGTCAAGGTCGTCAACCTTCCCGAGGAAGAGAGCTTCTTTGCGGTCTACACGCCCGGCGTGGTCCAGAAAACCAGAGTCATGGTGGTGGTGCACGGCACCGACGGCACGCCCTACGAGGAGTTGAAGGACGAGGTGGATTACGCTAACCAATACGGCTACGTTGTGTTGGGCGTGCAATGGCACAACAAGGCTGCCGATACCTATGCGACACCAAAAAGCGTCTATCGCACCATCGGCAAGGCGCTGGACCATCTCAAGCGCACCACCGGCAATGATCTGACGCGCGTGGCTTACGTTGGTTTCAGTCGCGGCTCGGCGATCAGTTATGAAGTCTCCTGGCGTGATCGCGAAAGCCGCAAGCTGTTTGACCTCACGGTTTCCCATTCGGGCGGCATACCGACCGAGCTGCCGGTCGCCCCTCAGGGGGATGACCCGGGTGTCTTCTACAACGCCTTGACGAAAGGGACCTTGGGCGGCGCCCCAATGAGCGGGACCAAGTTTTTCCTCTATTGTGGTGAAAAGGACGAGCAGTTCGGCGCCCAGATGTGCCAATGGGTCAACAACGCCAAAACCCTGATCGAACGCAATGCAGGCAGCGTGGTGCGTCTGATTGACGATCCCGTCGGCAAGCACGCTGGCTATCGGGCGAATCCGTCAAATCACACGGCAGGCGTTCAGGCCTTCATCGATGCCACGCCGTGAACCAGGTGCGGGCCCGTCATGACAGGGCATGGAGTCCATCGACGCCTTTGTCAATGCCCAGCTTGCGCATTTTTTCCCACAGATTCTTGCGGCTGATGCCCAGAGCGTCGGCGCAGGCCTGAATTTGCCAGTGCTGGCTGTCCAGCGCGCGCACGATGAAATCACGTTCGCATTCACTCAGGTAATCGTGCAAGCTGCCCGCCACGTCTTGCTGTTCGCTCAACGCGGGAGCCGGGCGGTCAAACAAGTTGTCGTGTGAGATGGTTCGGCCGTCGCTCATCAGACTGGCGCGCTCCAGCGCGTTCTTCAGCTCACGGATGTTGCCTGGCCAGCGGTAGTTCTTGAGCGCGTGTTCGGCCGCCGGTGTCAGGCCTGGTGGTGGCCTGCCGCTCAAGGTGGCCATATCGGCCAGCAAGTGGCGCGTGATCGGCAGAATGTCTTCGGGGCGTTCGCGCAGCGGCGGGATGCGCAACTCCACCACGTTGATGCGGTAGTACAGGTCTTCGCGGAACGCGCCGCTGGCAACACGCTCCTGCAGGGCGTGGTGGGTGGCGCAGATCAGGCGAATGTTGACCATGATCGGCGTCTCGCCACCCACCCGCACGATGCTGCGCTCCTGCAGCGCGCGCAGCAGCCGGACCTGCATGGGCACCGGCATGTCGCCAATCTCATCCAGAAACAGCGTGCCACCGTCGGCCTGTTCAAAGACCCCCTTCTTGGTGCGGGCGGCACCGGTGAAGGCGCCCTTTTCGTAGCCAAACAGCTCGGCCTCCAGCAGGCTCTCGGTCAGTGCGCCGCAGTTGACCGCGATGAAGGGTTTGTCCTTGCCGGTCAGCGCGTGTAATGCCTGCGCCACGCGCTCCTTGCCGACGCCGGATTCGCCGGTGATCAGCACCGAGGCCTCGCTGGCGGCCAGCCGATGCAGCATGGCATCGATCTGTCGCATGGCGGGCGAGAGCCCCAACAGGTTGGGTCCCAGGTCGTCCGCGGGTGCGACGATGGCCTGGATTTTTTCCACCAACGCGTCCAGGTCAAAGGGTTTGGTGATGTAGTCGTGGGCACCCTTTTTAAGCAGGCGCACCGCCGTGTCGATGTCGCCGTGTCCGGTGATGAAGATGAAACGTGGCAGACGGCAGTGTTCGCCCAGCAGTTGCTCGAACAACTGGTCGCCGGTGATGTCGGGCAGGCGTATGTCGCTGATGACCANNAATGCCTTCCAGGTCGAAACGGTCGACCAGCGATTCGCCCATGATCTCGTCGTCTTCAATCAGGCAAATTTTGCGTGGCGCTGCTGTCATGCACGGGCTCCAGTGGGAGTTGAACGGAAAACCGGGTCAGCTCGGGGTTTGACTCGGCAACAATCGTACCGCCCAGTTGGGTGACGATCTGATAACAAATCCACAGACCCAGCCCGGTGCCACTTTCCGAGAAGCTGGTGAAGGGCTCGAACAAGCGCGCCAATTGCTCGGGCAGCAGCGGCTGGCCGCTGTTCTCGACGAGCAGCTCAAAACGCCGCTCGGTGGCCGACGCGCGTACCGCCACCTCGCCCCCTGGCCCGGCCGCCGCGATGGCATTGAGCAGCAGGTTGATGAGCACCTGGCGCACCAGGGTTGACGGCAGTCCGATGCTGCCCTTCAGTGCCACGCTCCAAGACAGGTGTGAGCCCTGTTTCTTGGCGGCGGGGGCCACCAGAATGCGAACGTCGTCAAGATCGGACGGTTCCAAGGGGCGGCTTCTGACCTTGGCCTCGACCAGTAGCGCCGCCACCGTCTCGCGCAGTTGCGACAGCCCGCGCTCCAGCAGCGACACCGTCTTTTGTGTGACGGGGTCCGGACTACCGTGGCGCTTGAGTGTGCTGATGGCGTTGAGCATGCCGCCCAGCGGGTTGTTGATTTCGTGGGCAATGCTGGCGGTCAAGCGGCCCACGGCGGCCATGCGCTCACTCTTGATCACCTCCTTTTCGAACTTGGCGCGTTCGCGTAANNGGGTAGAGCGTGGGGTCGACATCTTCGAGCTCGCCGCTGCCCATGCGGCTGATGCGGTCGGTCACCACGCGCAGCGGCAGCGTCATGCGCCGGCCCCAGTAAGCCGTGATCGGCAGCAACACCGCCAGCACCAGCAGGCTGATCCAAAGGGAACTGCTCAGAATCAGCGAGAAACGCCGCCACAGCAGCGACTTGTTGTAGGTCACGATCAAGGTGCCCAGGCGCACGCCGTCGTTGGCGATCGGCAGGGCCACATAGACATGCTTCGCGTCGATCTCACGGCGCACGAACACCGCTGCATCGGCGGACATGGGGAGCTCTCTGTGCAGGGCGGCAAAATCGGGGCCCAGGCTGGCCAAGGGTCGCAGCAGCGGGTGTTCCTGGGGTCGCGACGAGACATAGACCCGGTTTGCGCTGTCCAGCACGATCAGGCTCTCGGTCTGCGTCGTGCCGGGATTGGCGGCGAAGGGCAGCGACACCACTTCGAAGGCCTCCCACACGTCGTCGTGCAGCATCACCGGAAACAGCGCGTGCGCGGTGGTGCGGCCAATGTCCTCGGCGCTCTGCAGCAGATCGCGGTTCAAATTGTCCCAAGCCTGCAGCACATACGAGGTGGACAGCGCCAGCGCCGTGGCGACTATCAAGCCGCCGCTCCACAGCGGCAGCTTGAAGCGCAGGCTGAGATCGAACAGGCGCATCAGAGCTCGCCAAACAGCCGCATCATGTCCGCCACGCCGTCATACAGTTTGGGCGAGCCGACGATGAAGCCGTCGAGCTTGAGTCGGGTCAGCAGCGCGCGACCCTGCGCGTCGTCCTTCATGGTCAACAAGACCGCTTGCATTTGCGCGAAGTCGGCCTCGGACACCCCGCTGCTGGCCACCATCGGCGGAAAGCCGTAGTCCTCGGAGCGCCAGGCAATTCGGGTCTTGGCGGTGATGTCGGGGCGAACCTTGTTCAACATGTCCCACACATAACTGTCCACCGCGCCACCCTCCACCAGGCCGGCCGCCACGGCGTCGATCACCTTGCGGTGTGACCAGGTGAAGAAGGTGCGCTTGAAGTAGGTGGCGGGGTCGCCGCCGCCACGCTTGACTTCAAAGCGGGGCACCAGGTAGCCGGTGTTGGAATAGGGGTCGGCGTAGGCGAAGGCGCCGCCCTTCAAGTCCTGCACGCTGCGGGTCTGGGTGTCGCGCGCCGGCACGATCAAATACGAGCGGTAGGTCGGCTTGCCTTCGTTGACGGCCACGGCCATCAACCTAACCTGCTTCCTCAGCATCACATAGGGGTAGTCGCAGATCCAGGCGAACTCGACTTTCTGTTGTTGCAGCAGGTCCATGGTGTCGCGGTAACGGTCGCGCTGTACAAACTCGACCGGCCGCTTCAGGCGGGTCTCCAGATAACCCCGCCACTGCGCCAACAGGGCGTGCTGGTCGAGCAAAAAAGCCGGCGTCATCGCGAAACGGATGGTGCCGCCAGCGCCGTCGCCCTGCGCGTGCCCACCCGCCGAGGCAAGCCATACGGCGATGAGCAGGACCTTGATCAACTTCAGCATCTTGCTTCCTCGTTACCAGACGGTGACATCCGTCCACTGATCGGCTGATTGGGTTACCACCTGGTAACCCCCACTGGCGCGTGCCTGACGGCGAACCGAGGACCCGCAGCGGGTCGCTGAGAACGCAGTCAATTCTAGGGCTCCGGTTACCAAGGGGTAACGCCTGCAGCCAGCTCAATCGGCCACGCCAATCATCCCGCGAGGCGGTTTCCCAGGCGAGACTGGCTTGCGTGATGGGTCTGCCCTGCGTGGTGGCGCGAACATTGCTATCAATGCCTTGAATAGTTGAGCAAGTTGATCGCGCAAGCGACGAAGTTGAACCGCAAATCAGGAGCAAGTTATGAAGCTGACAAGACGGGTCTTTATTGTGGCATCGGGACTATCCGCCGGCACGCTGGTGACCGGCTGCGCCGGGCTGACCACGGCGCCGCTGCATAGCGCGCTGGTACCTCGCCATGCCAAGGCCAGCGGCCCGGCCGGCGGTGACTGGGTGGCCAGCACCTGCCAGGGCTGCACCCAATGGTGTGCCATCCAGATTCTGGTGCAGGACGGCCGCGCCACGCGGGTTCGCGGCAACCCGCTGTCCAAAACCAATCACGGTTATGTGTGCCCGCGCGGCCACATGATTCCGCAGCAGATGTACGACCCGGACCGCATCAAGGTGCCGATGAAGCGCACCAATCCACTCAAGGGCCGTGGCGTTGACCCGAAGTTTGTGCCCATCACCTGGGACGAGGCGCTCGACACCGTGGCCGAAAAGATGATGGCGTTGCGCCGGGCGGGTGAACCGGAGAAGTTCATGTACATGCGGGGACGCTACTCGCCCACCTCCACCGATCTGGCATACGGCACGCTGCCCAAGATCTTCGGCACCGGCAACTATTTTTCGCACAGCGCCATTTGCGCCGAGGCCGAGAAGATGGGTTCGGGCTTGACGCAGGGCTACTTTGGCTACCGCGACTACGACCTGACCCATACCAACTGCCTGGTCTGCTGGGGCACCGACCCGCTGGCGTCGAATCGCATGGTGCCCAACATGATGAACCAGTTCCCGGCCATCGTGAAGCGCGGCACCGTCATCGCCATCGATCCGCGGCTGTCGAATGTGGCGGCGAAGGCGCACGAGTGGTTGCCCATCAGCCCAGGCACCGACGGCGCGCTGGCCGGTGCCATCGCTCACGTGTTGCTCACCGAAGGCCTGTGGAACCGCGAGTTCGTGGGTGACTTCAAGGATGGCAAGAACCTGTTTGTGGCCGGCAAGACGGTGGACGAGGCCGCCTTCGCCGAGAAGGAAACCCATGGCCTGGTCAAGTGGTGGAACCTGGAACTCAAGAACCAGACGCCCGCCTGGGGCGAAAAAGAGTCGCTGATTGCTGCGGCGCAGATCGTGCGCGTGGCCCGCGCCATGGGCCAGGCCGCGCCAAAGACCGTGGTCTACATGGGGCCCGGCGTGGCCATGACGCCGCGCGGCACCTACGCCGCCATGGCCGTCTACGCGCTCAATGGTTTGTTGGGCTCGGTTGATGTGGAGGGCGGTGTCTGGCAAAGCCCAAGCGGCCCACCGCTGGCGGCGTTCCCCAAGGCGGATGCCTATGTGGATGACCTCGCCAAGGCCGGCGCCAAGGTCAAGAAACTCGATGGCCGCGGCGCCAAGGACATGCCGGCCATGATGGGCGCCAAGCCCGGCAGTGGCGTGGTCACCAACAACGTGGCCAACGGCATGCTCAAGGATCCGGGCGCGGTCAAGGTCTTCATTTCCTCCTGGTCCAACTTCAATTTTTCGTGCACCGGCGCGGACCGTTGGGACAAGGCCATGGCCAAGGTGCCATTCTTTGTGCACCTGGTGCCCAACGCCTCGGAGATGACGCAGTTTGCCGACATCGTCTTGCCCTCCACCTTCAACTCGGCCGAGGGCTGGTCGATCATCACCAACATGGGCAACGGGCATGGCTACGCGTCGCTACAGCAAGGCGCCGTCAAGCGGCTGTGGGATGTCAAGCAGGAGGAAACCGAGGTGATGTGGCTGCTGGCTGAAAAGCTCAAGGCCAAGGGTTTTGCCAACCTGTTCGACTACTACGCCAAGGAGTTCAAAGACCCCGAAACCGGCAAGGCACCCACCACCGCGCTAGAGTTTGCCGAGATCGCCGCCAAGATGACCAGCGCGCCGATCTGGATGGCCAAGGAGCCGCTCAAGGGCGACGCGCCGATAGCAGGCTGGGCCGAATTCAAGAAGAAGGGCATGTTCAGCGGACCGAAGTACACGCTCAAGAAGGGCTGGGGCGGTAAGTTCGCCACGGCGACCAAGAAGTTCGAGTTCTACAGCGAGACCTTGAAGAAGGGCCTGCTCGAACACGCCAAGAAGTACGAGACCACGGTCGATGACATCCTGAGGGTGAGCGGCTACACGGCGCGTGGTGAATTGGCGTTCGTGCCCCACTATGAGCCGGTCAAGCGCCATGGCAGCGTGGCGGATTACCCGCTGGCTTTCATTGACTACAAGTCGCGCCTGAACCGCGAGGGCCGTTCGCAGAATCTGCCCTGGTACCAGGAGTTCAAGAAGGTTGATCCGGGGGATGTGTCCTGGAGCGACGTGGTCAAGATGAACCCGATCGACGGCGCCAAGCTGGGCCTCAAGACCGGCGATACGGTGACGATCACGTCCGTGATTGGCACGATCTCTTGTCAGCTCAAGCTGTGGGAGGGCGTGCGCCCCGGCACCGTGGCCAAGTGCTACGGCCAAGGCCACTGGGCTTACGGCCGCGTGGCGGCCAAGGACTATGCCAAGGCCACGCCCCATGGCGGCAACAACAACGACGTGCTGGTGGATGACTACGACCGGCTGAGCGGCGCGACCGCGCGCAATGGTGGTTTCACGGGCGTGCGAATCCAGAAGGCCTGATCGACCACAACCTGCAATAGGAGTAAAGAATCATGACAAGACTTGGAATGGTCATTGACCTCGCGAAGTGCAACGGTTGCGGCGCCTGCGCCTTTGCCTGCAAGACCGAAAACAACACCCGTGACCGGGGCAACGGGCAAAGCCACAATTGGGCCGATTTCCTGATACACACCGAAGGAACCTTCCCCAACACCCGGCACTTCGTGATGCCGGTGTTGTGCAACCACTGCTCGGACGCGCCCTGCGTCAAGATGTGCCCAGGCAATCCGGAGAAGGCCGGCAATCCCGACAAGTCTCCCAACGGCAAGCCCTACAAAGCGCTGTTCAAAACGCCCGAGGGCATCACGCTACTCGATGCGGCGCTGTGTGTCGGCTGCGGCGAGTGCCAGAAGCGCTGCCCCTACAGCCATGAGAAACTAGACGCATCGAGCCTCACCGGCGCCAGCTACAGCGTGATCAGCCTTAACCCGATGGACGAGGACCCGCAACCCCGCTGGAGCGACAAGACCTCGGCGATACCCGGCTGCACCTCGTCCGGCGCCGAGGTCGCGGCCCTGGCCGGCGCCAAGCCGCCGATGTTGAACCGCTGGAAGGGCGGCGACTTGCAGCCGGTGCGCGGCGACGACGTGGCCGAGAAGTGCACCTTTTGCTACCACCGCGTGCTCAACGGCTTGCAGCCCGCCTGCGTGGATGTGTGCCCGGCCAAGGCCCGCATTTTCGGCGACCAGGACGACCCGAACTCGCAGATTTCGCAACTGCTGAAAAACGAGAAGTCCTTCCGGCTGCAGGAAGACAAAGGCACCAAGCCCAATGTGCACTACATTGGCAAGTACAGTCCCCGGGCCTGAGTGGGTCCGGGCTGACCGGCCCCGTTTTCCCGAGGAGCAATCATGTCCAACTATGACCCCGACGAGGCGACCGCGCGCGAGGACCTGTGCCGCTTTCTGTCCGCCTGTTACTACGAACCTGCACCTGAGTTTGCCCAGGAGAACTTGTTCGACTCCATGCGCGTGGCTGCCAGCCGCCTGGACCCCGAGCTGGCCGAGCAGGCGCGCCGACTGGGTCAGGCCTTCGATGCAGAGGACTTGCAGACCTTGCTGGTGGACTACACCCGACTGTTCCTGGGGCCGCTGGAGATGCTGGCGCGGCCCTATGAATCAACCTGGTTGGCGGCGGGCGCGCCGACCGACGAGCATCCCGCGCCGACGGTGTTGGCGCTGTACGGCGAGTTCGGGTTCGAGGTGGATGCCGAGGTCATGGAGTCGCCCGACCATGTGGCCGTGGAGCTGGAGTTCTTGTACCTGCTCACCTTCACCAAGAACCGGGCCACCCAGGCTGGCGATGACGACAAGCTCGCCGCGACCGAGCAACTGTTGCAGCGCTTCATGGACCAGCACTTGGGCGTCTGGCTCGGTCCCTTCTGCGCGGCGGTCAGCGCTGGCGCCCAGACCGCGTTCTACCGCGAACTGGCGGCGTTCACCAATCGCTTTGTCCGCATGGTGCCCGTGACCGCAGTCGTTCATTGAGGTTGCCATGAAGGTGTTTGGCATCGCCGGCCACTCCGGCATGGGCAAAACCACCCTGCTGGAGCGTCTGGTGCCGGCCATCACGGCGCGTGGCATGGTCGTGTCCCTGGTCAAGCACAGCCCGAAAGACATCGAGATTGATCGCCCCGGCAAGGATTCCTACCGCCTGCGTGAGTCCGGCTGCACAGAGGTGCTGTTGATGGGCAATCAGCGCTGGGCCTTGATGCACGAGCTGCGCGGGGCGCCGGAGCCCACGCTGGACTACCTGCTGGATCGCTTGCAGGCTTGCGACCTGGTGTTGATCGAGGGCTTCAAACATGGCCACTTTCCCAAACTGGAGGTCTGGCGCGCCGCCGTGGGCAAGGAGACCTTGTGGCCGGATTGGCCGGGCATCCTGGCCATCGCCAGTGATCGGCCGCCCACCTCGGCGGCCCAGATCGCGGTGACACCCGGCTTGTCGCACCTCGACCTGGCGGATACGGCCTCGATCACCGAATTTGTGCTGGCCCACGCGCAGTTTCGCCCGCAAGGCGTTTGATGAGCGGTAGTCACGCAGCCTCGCCAACCCGCGTTCTGGTTGCCTGTCTTTGCGCCGCATGGTGCGGCGTGTGCCGTGATTTTCGAGGGCGTTTCGAACAATTACAGGCCAAGTTTCCGCAAGCCACGTTCATTTGGATCGATGTGGAGGACCAGGCCGACTTGTTGCATCCGCTCGACGATGTGGATGACTTTCCCACCGTGTTGCTGGGGCTCGGCAACGAGCCCCGATTCTTTGGCCCGGTGCTGCCCTCCGTCGAGGCGCTGGAGCGCTTGATTCGTGCGCAGGCGCTGGAGACCGGCGCGACCACCGTCAAAGCGGCTGCCGTCGCGCAATTGCTTGAGCGGATTCGAACCGCGCATGCGCGCGTGTAGTGCAGTCGCCGACGGCAAAGGTGACTGCAAAGCGCGACCGGCTCAAGGGCGGCGTGCAATGCCCAGCAGTGCACGCGCCTCATCCGGTGTGGCCACGGGTCGGTCCAGCTCCCGGCTGATGCGGGCGACCCGCGCCACCAACTGCGCGTTGCTGCTGGCCAGTTCGCCCTTGCGGTAATACACGTTATCTTCAAAACCGACGCGCACATGGCCGCCAAGCAGGATCGCCAGCGTGCCCAGGGGCAACTGCGCGGCGCCGATGCCGGCCACGGTCCAACTTGAGCCGGGTGGCAATTGCGCGATGAGGTACATCAGCGCCTCGGGGGTGCCGGCCATGCCGCCAGAGATGCCCAGTACCAGGTCGAAGTGCGCCGGGCTGTCCAGCAGACCCTTGTGGAGCCAACGCTTGGCGGTGGTCAGCATGCCGGAGTCAAAAATTTCGAGTTCGGGTTTGACGCCGTGCGTGCGCATGGCCTGCGCGAAGACTTCCATGTCGGCGGGGTGGTTCATGAACACATCGCCGCCAAAGTTGACCGAACCCATGGACAGCGTAGCCATCTCGGGCACCAAGGTTACGGGCGCCAGGCGCTCGTGGGGTGTCATGCCCACCGCGCCGCCGGTGGAGACCTGCACAATCACGTCGCAACGGGCCCGCACGGCGGCGATGATCTGGCGGTAAACCTCTTTGTCCTGCGTCGGGCTGCCGTCGGGGTTGCGGGCATGCACGTGCACGATGGAGGCCCCGGCGGCCGCGCATTCGGCGGCAGCGATGCCGATTTCCTCGGGTGTGATCGACAGGGCCGGCTGCTGTTCGCGGGTGACCTCGGCGCCCGTTAGCGCGGCGGTGATGATGAGCTTGTCCATGCTCAGCAACTCAAGGGTTCGCGGGGGATGCGTTGACAGTGCGCCGGCACCACGCAAGTGCCGGAGGCCCTGCACACCACGATCGGCTCGGCCAGCACGTCGGCAGCGGAGGGCTGGCCGGCAATGCCGGCGGGCACGATCACCTTGCGCGCCTCGAACACCATCTTGCGCGAGGTCTTGCCCAGGGAGACGATGCGCCCAGTCGCTTCGATGTAGTCGCCGGCATAAACCGGCGCCAGGAACTCGATACTGTCGTAAGCCACGAATAGGCCCTCGTCGCCATCGCTGCGGATCAGCAGCTCGGTGGCCACGTCGCCAAACAGGTGCAGCATCCTGGCGCCGTCGACCAGGCCGCCGGCGTAGTGGGCGTCGTGGGCGGCGATGCGTAGGCGGATCACGCTGGTGTAGTTTTCCATCTTGTTTCCTAATCAGTTGGGGTCAGAGCTTGGGACATTGCCCGAAGTCAGTTACGGTTCAAGGCACCCACGTGGAAGTTGCAGGGTTCGTCATTGCGAGCGTAGCGCGGCAATCCACCGTGGTGCGCCGCCGACATGGATTGCCGCGCTGCGCTCGCAATGACGGGGGACTACGCTCGCCATGAAGAAATTCGACGCTCGCCATGACGGGGTTGTGTCATGTCTTGTCGACTTGTCATCAGGCCACCTTTCGATTGATCCACTCGTGGATGGCGAAGGATGCCACGTCTTCGGCGTAACTCTTGGTGCCAAAGCCGGCGTCGTAGCCCAGCTCCTTGGCCAGCTCGTGGCTGATGCGCGGGCCACCGACCACCAGAATGACCTTGTCGCGCAGGCCTTCGGCTTCCAGCAGGTCCGACAGTTTGGTGAGGTTGTCCAGGTGGATGTTCTTTTGCGTCACCACTTGCGAGACCAGAATCACGTCGGCCTTTTCTTCAATGGCGCGCGTCACCAGGTCCTCCGAGTCCACCTGTGCGCCCATATTGATGGCACGGATTTCGTGGTAACTCTCCAGGCCCTTGTGGCCGTTGAATCCCTTCATGTTCATGATGGCGTCAATGCCCACGGTGTGGGCGTCGGTCTCGATGCAGGCGCCCACCACCACCATGCGGCGGCCCATCTTCTGGGCGATCAGCGCGTTGATGGCATCCTTGTCCATCACCTCGAATTCGGGTTTGACCACCTGGAAACTCGACAGGTCCACCTGGTGTTTGCATTGGCCGTACACCACGTAGAAGCTGAAGCCCTGTCCGGTGTCTTCGCAGTGCACCACAGCCGGCTCGTCCAGGCCCATCATGGCCGCCAGGCGTTTGGCCCCTTCTTTCGAGGTTTCGTCCAAGGCAACCGGCAGCGTAAAGGACAGTTGCACGCGCCCGTCGCCGAGCGTGTCGCCGTAGGGTTTGACCCATTGTTCGGGCGGGTTATTGGGGTCAGACACCAATTTCGCTGCGGCGCGGAGCGCCACACCCGCAGGGGGTGCCGAAGGCGCCGCGAACTTGGGCTCTGACCCCAAAAACCCAGGCAGCATCAAATGGGGGAAGGGGTTGTAGTAGTTGTCGGCTTTGCGGATCACGCCGTCCAATCCCTTGCCGCCGGTCGGCGTGCGCGAGATGTCAGCGAACATGCCTTTGCCAATCGCGCTGGGCAAACCCATGGTCTCGATCTGCGCCAGCATGGCTTCGGTCTCGGCCAGCACGGCTTGCGCGCGCTGTTCGATCTTGCCGCCGCGTTTGAACTCGATCTCGCTGTGCAGGTCCTTCATGGTGCCAAACACGTATTTGGCATTCTGAATCGCCAAGAAACGGTCCTGGATGAACGGCGTGTGAATCGCCTCGGTCATCATGCCCAACAGGTGGATGTTCTGCTGCGTGACGGTGCTCACGATGTTGAATAAGGTGTCCTGTACCTGGCCTTTGAAGATGTTGCCGGTCATGTGTTTGGTGGGCGGCATGTACTTGAGCGAGGCGTCCGGGAACACCTGGCGCACCAGTTGCGCATGGGCCAGTTCCCATAGAAAACCGTTTTCCAGCTCGGGGTGGATCTCGAAGGCGTGGCCCAGGCCCATTTGCTCGGGCTTGAGACCGGACAATTCGGCAAACTGCTCGTTGATCAGTTGCGAGGCCAGCACGGTGTGGGCGGCGTCATAAGCGTCGGCGGTGGTGAGGTAGTTGTCCTCGCCAGTGTTGATGATGATGCCGGCATAGGCGTTGACCATGCGCGAGAAAAACTGGTCGATGAAGGTGCGCTTCATGTTGATGTCGCGAAAGATGATGCCGTACATCGAGTCGTTGAGCATCATGTCCAGCCGCTCCATGGCGCCCATGGCGGCGATCTCGGGCATGCACAGACCCGAGCAGTAGTTGGTCAGGCGGATGTAGCGGCCCACCTTGGCGCCCACCTCGTCGAGCGCGGCGCGCATCAGGCGAAAGTTTTCCTGCGTGGCGTAGGTGCCACCAAAACCCTCGGTGGTGGCACCAAAAGGCACATAGTCCAGCAGGCTCTGGCCGGTCGAGCGGATCACGGCAATGATGTCGGCGCCCTGTTCGGCGGCGGCACAGGCCTGCACCACGTCTTCATGGATGTTGCCGGTGGCAACGATCAGGTACAGCCAGGGTGTGTTGGCCTCGCCCACTGCTCTGATCTGCTCATCGCGGTGGGCACGTTGCGCGGCGATGTGGGCGCACATGTGGCGTGCCTCGGCCTCGGCGGCCTGGCGTGCGGCGGCTTCGTTCCGGGGGCGGGTCAAAGTCAGCGTGCCCTGAGACACCGCCTGCGCGACTTGTTGGGCGCTCAGACCGTGTTCGTGCATCGCGCCGGCCAGGATGGTGGCAGCGCCGTATTGCAGCAGATCGTGGTCCTGCAAATGCGCAACCACCCGGTTGGGCAAGGGAATGCAGTTCTCGTCCACGCCATCGATACCCAGCAGGCGCAGCGTGGCGCGCTCCACGGTGGTGGTGGTGAACTGGGCCATCTCGTCGAACCCCTGGCGCGCAATGCGTCGGGCCGAGTCACGGGCGCGGTCGATTTGCGCCTGGTCTAGATTCAGTTGCGTCATGTCAGTCTTTCACTTTTCTTGTAAACGCTGGAGCGCCGCCAATGCGTGGTCAGCGCGACCGGAGCTATCCGTCATTGCGAGCGCAGCGCGGCAATCCACACCTGCCGACCACGAAGATGGATTGCCGCGCTGCGCTCGCAATGACGAGGTCGTGGAATCGTCCCGTTGCGCGCCCAATGACGAGGTCGTGGAATCGCTGGGCTGCGCGTGCAACGACGGCTCGACGGCAATGCCTTGTTCTTCCAGCATCACGTCGCTCACGCCGTAGTTGCCAAACGCCAGGCGCGCGGCGGCTAAGAACTCAAACGCGTCAAAGCTGCCCCCCATCGGGGAGAACGGGTTCAGCGTGATGCCGGTCAGATTGATGCCGCGGTAGGCCAGGATGTGGGCACCGAGTTGGCCGAACTGCACCAGGTCGGTGGCGTCGACGAACAGCTTGGTGCCGTCGGCCACCACCACGGTCAGGCCGGGTCGGTGGGTGGCTAGCGTGCTCAGGGCGCGCCACAAGGAACGCCCGACGGCACCGCTGACGGCAATCGTCGCCACATAGGACCTTGCAAAGGGCAGCAGTGTTTCGGCGGCATTGAGTGTTGCAATCTGGGCCAGCAGCAAGTTCTCGCCGGCGCCGTCCCACAGCCCCACACCGCCGCCGGTGAACGCCTGCCCGCACAGGGCGCGCGTGGCATCTGGGGCTTGCGCAATGCCCAGAATCGCCAGCCGGTCACGCGTCTTGCGAATCACATCCGCAATGCCACCACCGATGGCCGCCCCGGTGGCCAGGATCACGCCGTTGGCAATGGCTGGCGAGGCGTGGTGGCTGCGGCCCAGCGCGCCGTCCAGCAGCACCAGGGACGCGCCGCACTGCTTGAGCCGGCCAATCACCTTGAGTTGGTCCGAGCTGCGCGAGGCACCGGCGATTTCCATCTCGCCGTACTCCAGCACCTTCACCACCAGCACCTCACCCATCGGGCTGTCGATGCCGGTCGAATCGATCAATTTGTAGCGCACCTTGGCGCGTTGCAGCGTGGCCTGCGCAGTGGCCACCAAGGTGCCGGGCCAGACCAGGATGGGCGGTTTGGGGATGAAAAACACCAGGTCGCGGTCTTCACCGTCGCGCCCGATGGAGGTGACCCCCACCGCCACCTGCGCCGTGGCCGCCTGGGCCAGCAAGTGGTTCAGCGCCACGGTCTTGCCGGTGTTCTTGGTCATGCCCATCACGGCCAATACATCCAAACCCTGGGCCTGGATGCGTTGCCACAGCGCGCTGTGCGGGGTGCTCATGCCGGTCGGCCTCGCTGCCTCAGACGTAGAGCCGCTCGAACAACGCACGCAGCGTGGCGCTTTCGCGTAGCAGCGCCAGGGCGTGCTCGGCGTGGCCGGTGGCGTAGCCGTTGCCGACGATCATCTCGACATCCTTGCCCACCCCCTCGGCGCCGAGCGCGGCGGCGGTGAAGCTGGTGGCCATGGAGAAGAAGTAGATCTTGCCGTGTTGTTTGGTGGCCAGAATGCTGCCCATCTCGGTGTTGGGGATGTTGACGCAGTTGATCACCACGTCGGCCAGCTTGCCATGGGTCACCTTGGCTACGGCTTCCATCAGCGCCAGGGCGTTGGTGGCGTCCACCTGTAGCGCATGGTCGACCCAGCCCAGATCTGTCATGCGCTGGCAATCCTTCTCGAAAGGGGAGACGCCAATCACGCAACCCGTGGCGCCGGCGCGCTTCCTGGCCTCGTACACACACAGGGTGCCGGACTTGCCGCCGCCGCCAATCACCACCACGGTGTCGCCTTCCTTCACCAGACGAGCGGTCTGAGCGGGCGCACCGGCCACGTCCAGAATGGCCAGCGCCATCTTCTCGTCAATGTCGGTGGGCAGCTTGGCATACAGGCCGGTCTCGAACAGAATCGCCTGGCCTTTGATGTCCACCTGGTCCTTGTGCAGATGAACCTTGTTGATGCTGTCGATGCGCAGCGGCGTGAGCGAGAGCGACACCAGCGTGGCAATCTTGTCGCCTACCCTCAGGTCAATCTTGCTAGCCAGCACCGGGCCTATTTCGGCCACGGTGCCGATCAACATGCCACCCGAGCCGGTGACCGGGTTGTGGTGCTTGCCACGCTGGGCCACGATGCCTTGGACGATCTCAGCCACCCGGGCTTCCTCGCCCCCGGCTTCTTGTTTGATCTGGGTGAAGCTGGCCGCGTCGATGTTGAGTGCCGAGACGTCGATCAGGATCTCGTTGTCGAAGATCGCCATCGTGTTGTCGATCTTCCAGGCCGGCTGGGGCAGAACGCCAAGGGGTTTGAGCACGCGGTGCGTGCCGTAGGGGGAGCCGTGTTTGAGCATTGCGAGTGACAAGTTTCGTCATTGCGAGCGAAGCGCGGCAACCCACGATTCCTGTGCGCGACCATGGATCGCCGCGCTTCGCTCGCGATGACGCGGAAAGGGTAATCTGGCGATTGTGACGTCAACTAATTGCTGGTGGTGGGCAGGCTGAAGTCCTGGCCCAGGCCGGGCATCTCTACTGTCATGCCCTTGTAGTTGCGGCATTTCACGGTGGTGCCGCTGCCATCCGCAAGGGCTTCCTCACGCACATAACTCGGGATGATGGGCAGCTTGCCCAGGCCACCCAGGCCGTCCACGATGAAGGTGGGTACGGCCGGACCGCTGATCCAGCCGCGCAGGCCTTCATACAGTTCGAGCATGCGCCGGTGCGGCACGATGAAGTGGTGCGCGCCTTCGACCATGTCGGTCGAGTACACGTAGTAGGGGCGCACGCCCATCTCGATGGTCTGCATGAACAGCTCGCGCATCACTTCCACGCTGTCGTTCACGCCCTTGAGGCACACCGTTTGCAGGCCCAGCATGATGCCGGCCTTTTGCAGCATCTTGACGCGCTGACGCAGCAGCGGCGTGATTTCCTTGTGGTGGTTGATGTGGATGTTGACCATCTGCACGCGGTGCTTTTCCAGCACGGCGCACAGCTCGGGCGTGACGCGGGTGGGCAACTGCACCACCATGCGTGAACCCATGCGCAGAAAGCGCACGTGTGGCGCGCGCGCGCGGATGGCGCCCAAGATTTCGTCGAGCCGCTCGTCTGTGAAGGTCAGCGGGTCGCCACCTGAAAGCAGCACGTCTTCAATGTTCTTGTTGTTGGCGATGTAGTCGATCGAGCGTTCGATCTCGTCCTTGTGTACCGAACCATTGGGCTGCGACACCATGCGTTTGCGGGTGCAAAAGCGGCACAGCGTGGCGCAGGTGTTGCTCACCAGAAACAGCACGCGCCGAGGGTAGCGGTGCACGATGCTGGTGCCGGGAACGGTGTCGCCTTCCTCGCCCAACTGGTCGAGCATGGTGGCGAAGCCGGGCTTGGTTTCTTCGTGGAAAGTGGGCAGGTACTGCAGGCGGATCGGACAATTTGGGTCATCGCGGTCCATCAGCTTGGCCATGTAGGGGGTGACTGCGATGGCGAACTTGCTGTACACCGTCTCGTTGACGTTCTCAATGTGGTTGAGAACGCCGTCGAGCTGCGAGTGGTGCGTGTAGCGCCGGGCGAACTGCTTTTGCCAGGACTCCGATTCGGGGTCGTAGGCTTGCAGCTCTTCATGGGTCAACAGCGTTTTGGGCGTGGCGAAATCTACTTTTTGCAGCATGGGGGTCTCCTGATACTTTGCGGAACAGACCGCAGCCACGCGTAGCGGGCCAGCTCTGTCCTCAACCGTCTAGTTGGCTGGGGTTAGTTTAGGAACCCCGGCTGCCGAAGCAAACTAGCAAAGTGACTGAAATAAGTGGCAAAATTCAGTCAACTTGTTCGAGTCTGAGTCACTATGCCGAAAACACCTCTTGCCGCCAATCTCGACGCGCTGGACCGCCAGTTGATCGAACTGCTCAAGGTGAATGCCCGCCTGCCCATGGTCAAGCTGGCCAAGGCACTGGGCTGCGCGCGCAGCACCGCGCAACTGCGGCTCAAGGCGCTGGAAGACGCGGGGGTGATCACCGGTTACACCGTGGGTGTCACGTCCAACCGGTCGGCGGCCAGCATCCGTGCCATGGTGTTGATCTCGATCGAGTCGAAGAACGAACACGACGTGGTGCGCGCCCTGTCCCGGCGCCACGAAATCATCAAGCTGTATTCAGTCAGCGGCCGCTACGACCTGTGCGCCATGCTGCTGACCGAGTCCACCCACGAGCTCGACATGGTGCTGGACAAGATCAGGGCCGTCAAAGGCGTGGTCGATACCTTCTCCACGGTTCTGCTGTCCACCAAGCTGGAGCGGCCCGAATAGGGCTGTCTCAATCTCTCAGGGCTTGCCCACGCCGGGCAGCAGGTGCTTGTCCAGAAACTCCAGAATGCGGCGGTTGGCCTCGATCTGGTTCTTCTTCTTCGAGAAGCCGTGGCCTTCGTCTTCAAACACCACGTACTCGACCGGCACGCCGTTCTTCTTGACCGCCTCGACGATCTCGTCACTTTCGGGCTTGATCACACGCGGGTCATTGGCGCCTTGCACCACCATCAGCGGCTTCTTGATCTCCTTGGCGTGAAACAGCGGTGAAGTCGCGACCAGAAAGTCCTTGTCCTTCACCGGATCGCCCACTTCGGCGTACAGCGCCAAGCGGAACGACTCCCAATACGGAGGAATGCTCTCCAGAGTGCGTACCCAGTTGCTTACGCCGAAGATGTCGACCCCAACCTTGAAGGCCTCGGGCCGAAACGCCATCGCCGCCAGCGTCATGTAACCGCCATACGAGCCACCCATGATGCCGATGCGCTCGGGGTCGATGTGACCCAGGCTCGCCAGGTAGACCTTGGCCTCGATGCAGTCCCACAAAGGCTCGCGGCCGTGTTTGCCGTCGTCCGCCGTGTTGAAGCTCTTGCCATAGCCCGAACTGCCGCGGTTGTTGATTCCCAGCACCGCATAGCCATGGTTGACCAGGTACTGCACCTGCGACGAATAATTGCGCGTGGTCTGACCACCGGGGCCGCCGTGCACCATCACGATCGCCGGCACCTTGTGGTTGGCCGAGGCCTCCTTGGGCTGGTAGTAGATCGACGGGATCACCATGCCGTCGAAGGACTTGAAGCGCACCACCTTCGACTCCACCAGGTCGGCTGGGTTGATCTCCTTGGACAGGCTTTGGGTCAATTGCTTGGCTTGCTTCGAGGCGAAGTCGTAGACGTACAGGTTGCTGGGCGCGCGATCGCCGTTGAGGTAGAAGGCCAGCTTGGCGCTGCTGCGCGAGAAGGTGATGCCGCGGATTTCGCCGCCCGGCAGTTGCGGCATGGCCACTGCCTTCTCCTGCGCGCCCTCGACGATCCGGATGCGGGTGCTGGCATCGGCATTCACGCCAGTCACCCGAAAGCGGCCGTCGCGCGAGTAGTAGCTGTAGACGATGTCCCAGTCCGCCTTCTCCAGTTCGCGCGTGGCGCCGCTGTCCAGTTCGTAACTCTGCAGGCGGTTGAATTCGCTGCCCGCATTGCTGAGCAGCAACAAACGCTTGGAATCGGGGTCGAAGGTGGCGGCCGAGTGCGACGCCACCCCCTGGTGCGGGGTCAGATGCTTGAGAGCCTGGCTGTGGGTGTCGTACAGATAGACATCGGAGTCGGCGGTGGTGTTGGCCTTGTCCAGCGCGATCCAGCGTCCGTCCCGGCTGATGTCGGACACCTCATGGCCCTTCTCGTTCTTGTAGACCAGGCTGCGCTGGTAGCTCTTGGCGTCGTACCGGTAGAGGTCGAAAAACTTGGGGTCGCGTTCGTTGGTGATGACGTAGAAGGCGCCGCCGTCGGGTGTCCAGTCGAGAAATGAGGCCTTGAGTTTGTCACCCGGCGTCAGGTCCTTTTCGCTGCCGTCGAGCTCGCGCACGTACAGGTGGTTTTGTTCGTTGCCGCCCTGGTCGCGCGTGAACAAGACGCGATCATCGTTGCGGAAATAGCCTACCGCATAGTGGCTGTCCTTGGTCGATTGGGTCAACGCCACCGGCTCGCCGCCCGCCACGGGGACGCTGTAGACGTTGTAGATGCCGCTGGCATTGCTGGAGAACAGGATGCGCTTCTCGTCGGCGCTGAAGGAAGCGCCGCGCAGGGCAGTGGTCGCCATGAACTGCTCGATGCTGTAACGCTTGGCCGCCTTGACGACCTTGACGACCTTGACGACCTTGAGTGCCGCGGTGCCGCCGGGAGCGGCCTTGACCGTCGCCGCCGGGGCGCTGTGGTGTAGCGTGGCGGCGCCCAGGCCCATGGCCATGGTGGTGGCCAGCACGGCCAGTCGCGGCCGATTCGGATTGCGCATGGTGTTTCCTCATTTTGTTGCGCCGGGGACGGTCCCTGGCGAGACGCCAGTGTAGGGTCGGTACGGCTCCAGCGCCGTCACGGTGCGACGAACTGCAGTAACACGGGGCTGGGTAGCCGTGGTTCGATCACGGCGCGGCGGGAACTGCTCGCTTTGCACAATTCGGCCAGCGCTTGGTGCCGTGCCCGCACGTTGCGTGGCGCTATGGCAAGGTCTCGCGCGCCGGCTGCCGTAGCCAGACGGTGAAATCGGCAGCGGGCATGGGTTTGGCGAACCAGAAGCCTTGCCCCTTCTTGCAGCCTTCGGCGCGCAGGAAGTCGCGCTGGGCCTGGGTTTCGATGCCCTCGGCGATCACGCCAAAACCCAGGCTGTTGCCCATCGCCAGGATGGCGCGCACGATGGCCACATCGCTGCTGTTGCCAGGCAATTCGCGGATAAACGCGCGATCAATCTTCAGGGTGTTGATGGGCAGTGCCTTGAGGTAGGCCAGCGATGAATAACCAGTGCCGAAGTCGTCGATGGCGGTGGTGACGCCGAGCTCCTGGATGGCGTCCAGAATCTTGCGGATCTCGGCCGGATTCTCCATCATGAAGGTTTCCGTCACCTCGATCTCCAGCGCGCCGTGGGCGATGCCATGCTGCGTCATGCACTGCCGCAGCGTTGCCACGTAGTCACTGCGGTAGAGCTGCGGACCGGCCACGTTGATCGCCAACCGTCCGGGATCGAGGCCGGTATCGAGCCAGGCCCGGATGTCCTGGCAAACCTGCTGCACCACCATCTCACCAATCGGCAGGATCATGCCGCTGGCTTCGGCCAGGGGAATGAAGTCAAGCGGCGAGACCAAGCCAAGTTGCGGGTCGCGCCAGCGCAATAAGGCCTCGGCGCCCAGGTAGCGGCCTGAGTTCAGGTAAATCTGCGGCTGGTACCAGACTTCGAATTCGCGGTTCTTGATCGCTCGGCGCAGGCCCCGCTCGTTGGCCAGCCGCTGTTGGGCCAAGCGGGTCATTTCGATCTGGTAGAAGCGATAGGTGTTGCGCCCGGCGGTTTTGGCCTCGTACATCGCGGCGTCGGCATTGCGGATCAAATCATGGGCGTTGTCGCCATCGTCCGGAAAAACGGCGATGCCCATGCTGCTCGTCACCAAGGCGGTGTGATCCTCCACGGTGAAGGGCTCCTGCGCGCTGAGCAGGATTTTGCGGGCCACCTCGATCGCATCCTCGCCGCGCTCCAGGTTGGACAACACCAAGGCGAATTCGTCGCCACCGAGGCGCGCCACCGTGTCCTCCACCCGCACGCATAGGCTTAGGCGCTTGGCCACCATTTGCAGCAAGCGGTCGCCCACCGGATGGCCCAGGCTGTCATTGATGGTCTTGAAACCATCCAGATCCAGCAGCAACACCGCCACCCGATGTTGGTAACGGCGGGCCTGCTCGAACGCGCGTGTGGCCCGGTCGTGGAACAAGATCCGGTTGGGCAGATCGGTCAAGGGGTCGAAATGGGCAAGGTGTTCCAGCTCCGCCTGCGAGCGTTTGATGGTGGAGATGTCGGAAAACACCGAGACAAAGTTGCTGATCTCGCCGCCAGGGGCGCGCACCGGGGAAATCGTCAGCCACTCTGGATACAGCTCGCCACACTTGCGCCGGTTCCAGATCTCGCCTTGCCAAACGTCCCCCGCCAGCAGCTTGGCCCACATCGCTTCATAGAAAGCCGTGTCCTGGTGCTCGGATCTCAGGATGCTCGGTTTGGCGCCAATCGCGTCCTCGGCGCTGTAGCCGGTGATCTGCTTGAACGCTCGGTTGACCGACAGGATGGTGGCTTGTGCGTCGGTGATGATGATGCCGTCGGCGGTGTTGTCAAACACGGTGGCGGCCAGTCGGCTTTCGCTCTCGCTGCGCTTGCGCTGGGTGATGTCGGTCGAGACGCCCACCACCGCCCAGGCGGCGCCTGAGGGTGAATACAGAGGGCTCTTTACCGTCAGGTAGACGTGCGGGCCGTCCGGCTCCAGGTTGTTCTCTTCGAACGAGATCGGTTGCCGGGCGGCCAGCACTTGCAGGTCGTTCTCATAGTGCTCGCGGGCGATATGGGCGGGCAGGAAGCTGCCACGGTCCTTGCTCAACAGGTCGGCGCGCGTGTGCCCCACCGCCTTCTCGAACTGCCGATTGCACAGAATCAACTTGCCTGAGGCGTCGAACACAAACACCAGGGCTGGGGCGTGGTCCACAATCGCGTGCAGCAGTTGCTGGTTCTCAGCCACCTGGGCCTCGGCGGCCTTGCGTTCGGACACGTCACGCCACACGCAATAGATGACCGGGCGCCCCTTCATGGTCATGCGCGACAAGGTCACCTCGGCCGGGAAGTCACTTCCGTCCAGGCGGGTGTGTATCCACTCGAAGCGATGCAGGCCGCGCTCCTCGGCCAGACGCATCATGCGCTCGGCCTTGGAAAACGAGGCTTCGCCGTCCGGCTGGAATTCGGGCGACAGCCGCGACGGATGGGTGTTGCGAAGGTCTTCCTTGCTGTGGTAGCCCAGGATGGCCACTGCCGCCGCGTTGCAGCTCACGAACTGGTGCCCGTCGATGATCCAGGTGGGGTCGGGCGATGTCTCGAACATGGACTCAAAGCGCGCCTCCTGGGCCGCCAGCCGCTGCTCGGCTTGCTCGCGGGTTGCCAGCGCCTGCGCCAGGCGCCCGGTCTGTGCCTCGCTGGCCCGCTGGCCCCACCACAGCAGCCCCAGCAAGCCCGCCAGCACCAGCGACAAGGCGATCAACAGGCCGTCCAGCCGGGCGATGGACAGCCCCGCCAGCATCACCACCACCCCAAGCAGCAGCGCCGCCAAGCCTGGGCGCAGGCGTTGCAGGGTGTTCTTTACATCAGGCATGGCCACACATTCAAGCGCGTACCGCGATGGACAGCAAGCGGGAGAACCCGGTCAACTACTCGTGCGCCGTCGCCATCAGAGCCGCAAAGCCAATGAACACGCCACCCGTGAGGCGGTTAAACGCTCGCATCACCGTTGCGCGGCGCAGGTAGACCGACAAACGCTTGCCACTGACGGCATAGACAAAGTACCAGCTCACTTCGATCACGGTGAAGCTGCCCAGCAAAATCATGAACTGCCCAAACTTGGCTGCTTCGGGATTGATGAACTGTGGAAAGAAGGCCGCCGCAAACAAAATCGCCTTCGGGTTGCTGGCCGCCACCAGAAAGCCCTGGCGGTAAGTGGCGCCGGATCGGGCCATGGGCGTCGCGTCCCGTGACGGTTCGTCCGCCTTGTAACCGGTCTGGTCCCGCACGGGCGAGCGCCAGCACTTCACGCCCAGGTACACCAGGTAGGCCGCCCCGGCCAGGCGCAGCGCTTCAAAAACGGTGGGGAAGGTCTGCAACAGGGCGCCCAGGCCCGCCGCCGAGAGACTCATCATCGCCAGCAGTGCCGTCATGCAGCCCAGCATGGCCACCACCGCCGCGCGCACGCCGTGGCGGGCACTGACGCTCATCACGAACAGCATGTTGGGCCCCGGCGTGGCGGAGACCACGAAGGTCATCAGGATGAACAGCCACCACGTGGTCAGGGTCATGGGAAATTCTCGGTTGGGGGAGGTGTCAAGGCTAGCAGATTGCGGATGTCTTTGGGCCCATCACAGCAAGGTGAATGCCCCGATCGCAACCAAGGTTGGCAGCAGCGCACCTAGCAGCAATTCACCCGCACCAATGGACTCGTCGGCGAACCCCCTGCGCAGCAGTGCCACGCCTGCCGGGTTGGGGGCGTTGGCGATCATGGTCAGGCCGCCTCCCGCAACGGCTCCCGCCACCAGGCTGTACTTGGCTTCATCGGAGATGCCCGTGATGAGCGAGCCCAGGTAGGTCAGCGCGGCGTTGTCGGTGAGCGCCGTCAACGCGGCGGCTCCGAAGAACAGCACCTTCGGGGACATGCCGGACACCACGGGCTGCAACCACCACTGCTGCATGCCGCCCAGTACCACCAGGCCCGCCAGGAAGAACGCCACCAGCAGGGCCTCCTTGATGATGAGTGGACTCTGGTGGCGCTCATAGGCCTGCGTGAAGCCCAGGAACATCAGGAACAAGCCCAGAAAGGCAACAGGATGGTGTGCCAGTGCCACGACCCCGGCCAGGAATGCCAAGTGCACCAGTACCAGGGGGGCAGGCACCTTGGCGTCAACGCTCGCGTTTAAACGCGCCGGTGCATCGAGCAAGTGGCTGCGCAGCACGAAGACGGCGATGGTCGCGTTCACCGGCACGGCGATGGCGGCTTTCCAACCGAAGGTGGCCAGCATGAAAGCAGAATCCCAGTTCCAGGTCGACGCCACCATCAGCACTGGTGGTGCGGCGAAGGAGGTCAAGGTCCCGCCGATGGAGACGTTGACAAACAGCACCCCCAACGCGAGGTACTTCACGCGCTCCGGCACGTCCGGCCTAAAGACCTGCGGCGCCAGCATGAGCGCGGCAATGGTCATGGCCGCAGGCTCGGTGATGGCTGAGCCGAACAAGGGCACCGCGGCCAGACCCAGCCACGCCGTGGCGAGTGCATTGCGTACCGGCATCCAGCGGGCGATCAGGTTGACGGTCGCCATCACCACCTGCAGGATGGGCCGGGAGGCCGCGACCACCATCACGACGAACACAAATAGGGGCTCGGTGTATTGGCGCGACTCCGCATAGGCGANNAACCAGCACGATGGCCCAGAAGCCAAACACGACCTCCACCTCGCCCAACAGGTGGAACAGGCCGGCGTGTCGGGGGAATCGGCGCGACAGTTGTTCGAACTGCTTGGCAGCGAAGGTGTGCAGCAGGGCGACTGCGAACAGGGCGGCGGCAATCAGCTCAATGGAAAGGTGTGGCATCGGTATCGACCGTAGGTAAGCCGCGAGGCGGCCCGACCATCGCATGAACCTGCCACATCACAGCGGATGGACACCCAAGGTCCGGAGTATGACCGCTATATCCCAAGGCTTTCAAGCACAACAACACCTCGGGGCGTGTCCAAGGTGGCGGTGAGGTTGGCCGGGCCCAGTGCAACAGGGATTTCGGCGAGTCCAATGGAATCGTAAGCGGCTCGCAGTTTGACAGCGTCTGGATGCGTGACGGTTAGGCCCCGCAAGGTCACGCCCGAACGCGGCAAACTGTTGCTGGGGTGCCGACGCAAGGGTTCGGCGGAAAGTGGTTCGCCCCACTGAATCAAGGTTGGAAGCGTTCCGTTGAAGAGACGATGCCCATCGTCGCGTGCCGTAATTCGCCATTGCAAAAGGCGTCGACGTGTATGCCGGTTGGCGTGCACTGCAGGACCACAATCCTGGCCCAGCGCCATCAGGGCAGCGCGAGCCGCGTCAATGTCGCTGCTGGTGACCAAAAAGTTGACAAGCTGCGGTGCCACGGCTACCGCTGCTTGCAGCGCGGCATCATCCATGTCAAACCAGCGCTTCGGCATCGCATTCACGGAACGCATGGCACCGGGATTGATGGCGATGATGTCAAGGTAGGCCAAGGGATGCGCCGGCGTGGCAATTTTGAACAATCGATTGTGCGTGCCAAATTGCACGTGCTCTCCGCCCGGTCCTGGCGAGATGCCCATGGTGGCCTCGCACCATTCCTCCCCCAATTTCAACGTCTTCGCGACAATGACCAAGTGATCAAATTGTGTCTTCATGATCTGATCATGTTATCCATTCGCGTTGCGGCCGACGCCAAATTGACCTGGGTTGTCGGAAATCTGTACGCATGCCGTTGAAACTGGCCACTCAAGGCATTGTCCCAATGCTGGACCGTTGACACGGATCGCAGATCAGTTGAAGTTTCAGTTTTCGGTGACTGCTCTGGCCAACCGACTGCGTGTCATTGCTGACACGTCGCGTCCAAGGGAAAAGTTGTTGACCGGGAACTCCACCAACCTGGCGATCATCCATGCCCCCCGGCGCGTTCCAGCATCGCATGCAACAACACATTGCACCCCGCCGTGATGTGCTCGGGCTTGGCGTCTTCGATCTCGTTGTGGCTGATACCGTCCTTGCAGGGGATGAAGATCATGCCGCTGGGCGCCAGCTTGGCCATGTAGACGGCGTCGTGGCCGGCGCCGGAGACAGCGGGCATATTGGAATAACCGAGCTTGGCCGCCGCGCGGGCCACCGCACCCTTGCAGTCCTCGTGAAAAGCTTGCGCCGGATAACTCGACACCATCTCGATCTTCACTTCCAGCCCGCTGTCCT
>CXWL01012014.1_pt1 | contig 27349 bp, 25 predicted proteins | sample 590931 | NCBI WGS metagenome assembly CXWL01 (sample SAMEA3498368, study PRJEB10139) | groundwater metagenome | biome: water well; material: biofilm material | place: Germany | collected 2015-04-27 | reverse complement strand
CCGCTGAACGCAAATGAGCCCGAATTTGCCGAGCCGCCGATGGAATTGAACCCACTCCCGCCGGAAACCCACGTTCCGAACGCGCCCGACTCGAACCCCGGATCGAGAACCACGTTTGGCGCGGCGATCGCATCGATGCCCAGTGTAAGTGAGGCCGTTGTTGCAAGCAGCATCGCTCGCGTGCGCATGTTCATTGGCGGTTGTCCCCTCTGGCGCGAATCGCTTTCGCACATCTGGGGACAGTCTGGAGCCACCACACAACGGGTCAAGCAATCGGCCCAGCCGGAAACGAACACCGTTCCGGCTGAGCGTCATTGCGGTTACAGGGGCTCAAAGAAAACGGCGCAGCACCTGAAAATGCCGCGCCGCCATTTTGGAACGGAACGTCTACTTACCAGGTCACGCGCAGGCCAACTTCGCCCGCGTGAATTTCCTGCGTGTCCCCGAAGTCGCCGTTGTAGCCGGCGTAGAACGACGCCTCGTCGCTGACCGCAAGCTCAAGGCTGCCGCCGACCACGAGCGAATCCTCATCCGGCCGCGCCGCGCCAGCGACGCCGGTGAACGACACGGGTCCCGTGGTCTCTGTGAACACCACGAAGCGGTCCTGCTCGAACTCGTGCGCCCAGCCGACCTTGCCGCCCAACTTGGCGCCCCGGCCGATGTCGAGATCGAGCGCTGCGCGCAAACCAAGGACCGATCGCGCCGCATCGAAGTCGCGGCCGCCGACGACCGCCGGCACCAACAGCGAGCCGGGCGATGGAACTTCGCTATAGGCATCCTGATCGATTGTAGCGCCGTCGATGCGCGCGAATGGCGTCAGCATCAAGTTCTGAGACACCGCCCAATCCCAGCCGAGTTCGGCGCTGCCGAACCACTGCGACGAGTCGACCTCCTCAGCCCCTACGGAGCCGAGGCCCAACAGGCTCGTCCGCGAGAAGTCGTTGCTGCTCTGACCGTAGCCGCCGATCAGGTTGACATAGATCGGCATCGACGACGCGCTCCAGTGCGCGTAGACCGCGCCTAAGACTTCTTGCGCTTCGCCGTTATTGCGCGTGAAGACCGTCTTCGTGTCAAAGTCCGCATGGCTGAGCGAGATTGCGATGCCGAGGTCCAGCGACCCGCCTATGTTGAACTCAAACCCAGCACTAAGACCGCGACGTTCGGACGAAGCTGACGAGTCGTCCCAATCGCCTTGGCTGCCGAACGCGCTCATGAACGCGCGATATTTGCCGCCGGCGTTGACGTAGGTCATGTCGCCGGCCGACGCCACGACGGTCTCGCGTACGCTCGCCATTTGAATCGGCGACCCTGCGTGATTGAAACGATCCTGCAACCGATCGAGGAATTCGCGCGAAGCTTGCACAGCGACGGTCTGCGCCGCTGCTCCGATGTTGTTGCCCTCGCCATCGTCGACCAAATCAAGCGCGACATCGTCGATGTGATCGAATGAGGGATCGTTCCGCATGCCGAATACAAGATTCGTCGGACCGCCCGACACCGCCGAGATGTAGGAGTACTGCGTGTACGGAGCGGCTGTCGTGTTCGTACGATCAAAGACGGTGTTGTTACCGAGGCTCACAGCCACGCGGTTCGGCGTAAAGCCGGTCGCATGATAGAAGAATGAACCCTGGTAGATGCCGGGCTGAAGGTTGATCGTCTGCCTCGCGGTGCCGCCACCGGAGACCCCTGTAGATCCAACGACGACACACGACGCTCCAACACACCCACCCTCGAAGGAACGCGCACCGGTGTGCGGCGTGCCCGTGTAGCCGGTGAAGCCACCGCCGCCAAACACCCAATTGGCATTGGCCTCAAACCCCGGATTGAGCACCACGTTCGCGTTCGCGCTTGCAATCAGCGTGAGCACGGCCGTTGTCGCGAGCAGAGTCGCGCGCACCTGCGTCTTACCCATCTTCGTTAAACCCCCATCGCGCCGCATTCCCAGGCGTCGCGTCTCGTATTTTCGGCCGCAAGCTCGACCAGTCAAGGAAAACGGGCTCACTCGACCGCATTGGGCCAGGGTCGCGGTTTCTGGACCACACCATTTTGTCCGGAAATCGGCCAATCCGCCTAAGGTTTTACCCAGGATGCGACTTCTTCCTGGATCGCCCCGCGCAGCATCGCAAACTGCCCAATCTCATCGGGACCGATTTCGTATTCCACGACCGCCCCGCCGGCCAACCGGAGCGCTACCGTGCACGTCATGCCGATTTCGCTCAGCGTATCGGGACGATAGCACCGGCCGGCATAGAGCGCCGCCAATTCGGACGGATCGCCCGTTTGCGGTTCCGCAGTGAGCAGTGGCACCCACGAAGAGCGCACTGACTCCAAACGTACCAGCTGCCAGTCTTCGCGGTGCACAGCGAAGCGTCCAGTCCACTCGCCCCGCGCTGCCCACGCATAAGCAAGTTGCTGAAGGTGCTGGGCCGGCGGCAGGTACGACGGCCAAAAGACCGCATCGAGCGCCACTCCGCGCAACGCGGCATCGGCGTCCGTACCAAGCGACCGTGCAGCAATGCGCAAGTTCAGCGACCGCTCACGATCACAAATGGTGAGGCGGGAAACGGTGGGCAGCACACCCGCTTCGCGCGCATCCCAGCATCCCGCAGCGCGCATCATATCCGCACGCCACCCTTCGCCCGCAACAAAGGCGCGCGGGATCAAATACGTGGTCGCCCCGGCCCTCACCGCGACGTCCGCGTATTTCGAGTGCGTGCGATCGACATAGGCTTTGAGCCCGATCAAGCCCAAACCCACCGCGCACCAAATGATGAAGGCGAGCCTCAACGCATGCCCTGTCTATCCCAGAGCAAAAGCTAGGCGCCAACGAAAGGACGAGGCAAGTTGTGTTGTTATTGCGCGGCGACAGGCCGCGGCGTTTTGAACCGCTCGGCGCGGATTCCTTCGGATACCAGAAAAGCGAGTTCCAGTGCCTGGTTCGCGTTCAACCGCGGATCACAGTGCGTGTGATAGCGCGATGACAGGTCTGCATCCGTAATCGCCGCCGCGCCACCCGTGCATTCGGTGACGTTTTGACCGGTGAGTTCCAGATGCACGCCGCCCGCATGCGTACCCTCGGTCCGGTGCACAACGAAGAAATTCTGCACTTCCTTCAGCACGCGGTCGAACGGCCGCGTCTTGAAGCCGCTCGAGGTTTTGATCGTGTTGCCATGCATCGGATCGCACGACCAAACGACCTTGCGTCCCTCCCGCTTGATCGCGCGAACGAGGCGCGGCAGATGTTCCTCGACCTTGTCGGCGCCAAAGCGCGCGATCAGCGTCAAGCGGCCCGGCTCATTCGCGGGGTTCAGCACGTCGCACAGGCGGATCAAATCGTCGTTCGACAGCGACGGCCCGCATTTGACCGCGAGCGGGTTCTTCACGCCGCGCGCGAATTCGATATGTGCGCCTTCCAACTGGCGCGTCCGGTCGCCGATCCACAGCAGATGCGCGGAACAGTCGTACCAATCGCCCGTCGTGGAATCGATGCGTGTCATCGCCTGCTCATAGCCGAGCAGCAGCGCCTCGTGGCTCGTGTAGAAATCCGTCGTGCGCAATTGCGGTGTCGAGTCCGGCGTAACCCCGCACGCTTCCATGAACTCGAGCGTCTCGGAGATGCGGTCCGCCAACGCGCGGTACCTCTCGACCGACGGCGACCCTGCAATGAAGCCAAGGTTCCACCGGTGCACGTTGTGCAAGTCCGCATAGCCACCCTGGGCGAACGCGCGCAAAAGATTCAGCGTCGATGCAGCCTGCGAATAGGCCTGCATCATCCGCTCGGGCTCCGGCGTGCGCGAAGCCTGGTCGAACGGCGAAGCGTTCACGATGTCACCGCGATAGGCAGGCAACTCCACGCCGTCCTGCACTTCCGTATCGCTGGAACGAGGCTTGGCGAACTGTCCGGCGATGCGACCGACCTTCACGACCGGCATGGCGCCGGCAAAGGTCAAGATGATCGCCATCTGCAGAATCACGCGAAACGTGTCGCGAATGTTGTCCGGATGGAATTCCGCAAACGACTCGGCACAATCGCCGCCTTGCAGCAGGAACGCGCGGCCTTCCGCGACGTCCGCGAGCGAGCGTTTCAGGTTGCGCGCCTCCCCCGCGAAGACCAGCGGCGGAAACGACTTCAGTTTAGTCTCGACGCGTGTTTGTGCGTCGGCGTCCGGATAGACCGGCACCTGAACGACCGGCTTCGTGCGCCAGCTTGAAGGGCTCCAACTCATGGAGGGTTAAATAGCCCGCACGTCCGCGTATTGCCAGTTTCACAATGCCGCGCGGTTAATCCTGCGTCACGCCGGCTAGCGACGCGGCGGTTCGATAACCCGGACCCCGCCGGCGGTGCCAATGAGAGCCGCACTCGCCAACGACAAAAACAAGCCGTGGTCCACCACGCCCGGAATTGCCTCCAGCATCCGCGCCAGTCGTTCCGGATCGGGAATGCTCTCGGCCGCACAGTCGGCGATGAAGTTGCCGCTATCCGTCTTGAAAGGGTGGCCTTCGCCGCCACGCAAGCGCATGAGGTTCTGCGAACAGCCGCACCGCGCCGCGGCCTCCGCGATGCGCTCCATCGTGACGGTATGCGCAAACGCCACGATCTCAACCGGCAGCGGAAAGCGCCCCAACGTATCGACAACCTTCGCCTCGTCGGCAATCACGATCATGCGGTCGGACGCTGCAGCAACGATCTTCTCTCGAAGAAGCGCACCGCCGCCGCCCTTGATCAGCGCGAGGTTGGGTCCGACCTCGTCCGCACCGTCGATGGTAAGATCGAGATGGCGCACCGTATCGAGATCGCCGACCGCGATCCCAAGCTCCCGCGCCAACGCCGCCGTACGCTCCGATGTGGCAACGGTCGTAAGCTTCATGCCCGCTTTAACGCGCGGTGCCAGCACCCGAACGAAATGCTCGGCCGTGGATCCCGTTCCGAGCCCCAAGCGCATGCCTGGCTTCACATATTCGAGAGCCGCCTCGGCAGCGGCGCGCTTTTGATCGTCGATGGTCGGGTTATCGCTCATACCCGCACTATAGGCCGCATCTGCGCGCGACGGCAAAGGGCGATATCGGAATTCCCTGTGAACGAACCGGAAATCGTGCGCCGAACCTATGGGATCGATACCTTGATCATAGGCCCCAATGCTCTCAAATCGTAAGCGTCGCGGTACGCACTTCGGACCTCCGCACGCAGCGCAACAAGCAACACCGATTGTTTCAGCGCTGTCGCAAAATTAGGCCCGAGTTCGTGAAGTGATAGCGGTCACGCAGAAGCGCACAGGATTCTGTTGGTTAAGCGGACGTGAATCCCGTCACAACAAATCGATGCGCATTGACCGTTCCTGAACCAATTGATGGCAGTGTGTCACAACCGCGTGTTGGAGTGCGTGGATCACGCGTTCCGCCACGTTTTGGTCAAGGTGCCGGAGTGAAGTGGTGTCATGACGATCGAGAGCGACACTAGGAATGAAAGCCTCTTCCCGAGCTACTCGCGCGGGGAAGTTCTGGCCGACGCCGCCGCCCATGTCACGGGCTTGGCCTTCGGGTTCGTCGCCACGATCGCACTGCTGATCACCGCTTCCCACCAGAGTGAAGGCCTGTTGATCCTTGGCGCCGGGCTCTACGGCTTGGGGCTACTGGCGATGCTCACATGCTCGGCCGGTTACAATCTTTGGCCGCCGTCGCCCACGAAGGAATTGTGGCGCCGTTTCGATCATGCCGCGATTTTCATCATGATCGCCGGCACCTACACGCCGTTGCTTTTGAACCGCTTGGGCGGCGACTGGGGCTTCGGCCTGCTGGCATTCGTGTGGACGGCAGCGCTTGCCGGAGCAGCGCTGAAACTTGCGTTCCCGCGCCGGTGGGAATCCGTCACCATCGTCCTCTATCTGGGCCTCGGTTGGTCGATCGTGGTCGCGTTCAACCCGCTGCTGCAGGCAGTGTCGATGAACAGCCTCTACCTGATCGCCGTCGGCGGCGTGCTCTACTCGATCGGCGTCGTGTTCCATCTCTGGGACCGCCTGCCCTACCAGAATGCCATCTGGCACTGGCTCGTCCTCGTCGCGGCTACCTGCCACTACTTCGCGATCTTCAACGAAGTCGCCATCGCCGCGAACTAACACTCCGCGCAACTGCCCTTAGCTGTTTGGCATCCGCTTGGTATTCAGTGCGCCCGCAATCCCAACCGCCACAAGAATCTCAAAGATCACAACCACCGCCAGCATTGCGTATCCGACCAAGCCTTCGCCAAAGGGTGGGAAGATACAATCGACAACGATCATCTCTGGAGACGGGCTGACACTGGCCCCCAACACCTCGGTCGCAGGCCCTTCGAACGCGCGTGCCTGGACAACCAGATATGCAAATGGCCCAAGCACCGCGGCAAGTAGTGCAAGTGTAAGAAGCAGGTACCTACCAGCCCGCGGGTACTCGCCCTGCCAAAGGAACCGCACGAAGCACCGCGCTGCGAACACGAGTATCAACGCGTAGGCAATAGTAGCGATACTGAAAGGTAGCACTATCGCTTGCTCTCGCACCCAATAGAACAAAGAAGGCGGGTACTCGCGGTGCAAAACAACTATGAAGAAATGCGCTGCCAAAAAACCGACGGCCAACCCTATGGACGCCAATAGCAACTCGCGCCATCGCGTTGCTGACGCTCCGAGCGGCAGCGCACAGATTACAGCAGCCGACAGGTCCGGCGTTCCGAGCAACAACGGTGGATCGTACAGGCACACGCGCGGTTCCCTTTGCGCGAAGAGAAGCTACTCCACCGTCACCGATTTAGCCAAGTTGCGCGGCTGATCCACGTCCGTGCCTTTCACGACAGCCGTGTGATAGGCGAGCAGCTGCACCGGGATCGCATAGAGCAGCGGGGCTACGAACGGATCGACCGCCGGCACTTCGATGCGCGCCCAGACCTTATCCCCTGCCAATTCCAGACCGCGCTTGTCCGAGATGAGCACCACCTTGCCCTTGCGCGCCATTGTCTCCTGCATATTCGAAATCGTCTTTTCGAACAGCGCGTCGTGCGGCGCGAGCACGACAACCGGCACGTCCTCGTCGATCAAGGCGATCGGCCCGTGCTTCAACTCGCCGGCCGCATACCCTTCGGCGTGAATGTAGGAAATCTCCTTCAGCTTCAAGGCACCTTCGAGCGCGATCGGATAGGCAAGGCCACGTCCGAGGTAGAGCACGTCCCGCGCCTTCGCGAGTTCGTGCGCCAAGCCTTGGTAGACCGCATCCTGGGCCAGCAGCGTCAGCATATGACGCGGCACCTCCATCAGCGCCTGCGTCAAGCGCGCTTCGTCGCTTGCACTCAAGCACCCGCGCGCACGTCCGGCCGCGATTGCCAGCGAAGCCAGCACCGCCAACTGACACGTGAACGCTTTCGTCGAGGCGACGCCAAGCTCCGGCCCCGCATGCGTCGGGAACACGATCTCGGATTCGCGCGCGATCGAACTCATTGGCACGTTGACGATCGAGGCGATGTGCTGCCCCTGATCCTTGCAGTATCTGAGCGCGGCAAGCGTGTCGGCCGTTTCACCCGACTGCGACACGAAGAGCGCCAACCCACCACGCGGCATCGGCGCCTCGCGATAGCGGAATTCCGACGCGACGTCGATCTCCACCGACATGCGTGCAAGCTTTTCAAACCAATACTTGGCAACAAGCGTCGCGTACGACGCCGTTCCGCACGCAACCATCGTGAGCTTCGGCAACGTCGCGAAATCGAACGGCATCTTCGGCAAGGCGACTGCCTGCGCCACCAAATTGATCACGCTGTGCAGCGTATGTCCCACGACTTCCGGCTGCTCGAATATCTCCTTCGCCATGAAGTGGCGGTGCGAACCTTTGTCGACCAGGCTGGCCGATACCGTGGTCGTCTGCACCTCGCGGTTCACCGGCCGCTCGTTCGCGTCGTAGATCGCGACACTGTCAGCCCGCACGACGGCCAAATCGCCGTCCTCAAGGTACGCGATCTTGTTCGTCAGCGGCGCGAGCGCGAAGGCATCGGAGCCCAAGTACATCTCTTTGTCGCCAAAGCCGACCGCAAGCGGCGGCCCGCTGCGCGCGCCGATCATTAAGCCTTCGTTGTCTTTGAAGATGATGCCGAGTGCGAACGCACCGCGCAGACGGCGGATTGCCGTTGCCGCGGCCTTCGTGGGCTCCATACCTTGGTTTAAATACTCGGTAATCAAATGCACCGAGACTTCCGTGTCGGTCTCCGTGTGGAACTTGTGGCCCTTGGCCTCCAGCTCTTCGCGCAGCTCACGGAAATTCTCGATAATGCCGTTGTGTACGACGGCGACGCGGTCGGACACGTGCGGATGCGCGTTCGTCTCGTTCGGCACGCCATGCGTCGCCCAGCGCGTATGCCCAATCCCCGTAGAACCCGGCAGCGGCTTGTCGTGCAATACCTTGTCGAGACCGGAGAGCTTGCCCGGCGCGCGCCGCCGTTCGATCTGCCCATTCACGAGCGTAGCGATACCCGCCGAGTCATAGCCGCGATACTCAAGCCGCTTCAGCGACTCCAAGATAACCGGCGCGGCATCTGGCTTGCCGACAATGCCAACGATCCCGCACATGGGCCCTACTCCTTCTTCACTTTGGCGGCCTTCTCGGCCTTCTTCTTCGCCCGGAACTTCGCCGCCCAACCTGAAATTTGCCGCTGATCGCCGCGCTCGACCGCAAGCGCGTCTTTCTCGACGTCTTTCGTGATCACGCTGCCCGCACCGACATTCGCGCCGTCGCCGATCTTCACCGGCGCCACAAGCGCGGTGTTCGAGCCGTTGAACGCGTCGGCGCCGATGTCGGTGATATGCTTATCGAAGCCGTCGTAGTTGCAGGTGATCGTGCCGGCCCCGATGTTCGTGCGCGCCCCGACGCGCGCATCGCCGATATAGGCCAGGTGGTTCGCCTTCGCGCCGTCTTCGATCACGGACTTCTTCACCTCGACGAAGTTGCCGATGTGAACGTCGCGGCCGATCTGCGCACCCGGCCTGAGCCTTGCATATGGTCCGACGATCGCCCGCTCGCCGATCGAACAATCCTCGAAATGGCAAAACGCGTTGATGCGCACATCGTTCGCTACAGTCACCTTTGGCCCGAAGAACACGTTCGGTCCAATGGTAACGTCGCTGCCGATCTTCGTATCATGGCTGAGCCAAACCGTTTCCGGATCGGTCATCGTGGCGCCGCCCAGCATCGCGCGCTCCCGCAAGCGCCGCTGCATGATCCGCTCCACCTGAGCAAGCTCGACCCGCGAGTTGATGCCGAGCACGTCTTCCGCAGGCACTTCGACCGCAACGCAACGCAGGTTCCGCCGGCGCGCACCGGCGACGATATCCGTCAGATAAAACTCGCGCTGTGCATTCTCGTTCTTGAGTTCACCAAGAAGCGCGCGCAACAGCGCGGCATCGAGCGTGAAGCCCCCCGCGTTGCAGAAGCCGATCCGCTTCTGCTCCNNCGCTTCTGCTCCGCGCTCGCGTCGCGCGCTTCAACGATGCGGTCGAGATCCCCGTTCGCAAGCTGCAGCAACCGCCCGTAAGGCGCGGGGTCTTCCGGCTTGAATCCCATGACCGCAAGATCGGCACCCGCGGCCCGCGCCGCGAACAACCTCTCAAGCGTCGCGACCGTAAGCAACGGGTTGTCGCCATAGAGCACGCTCACATCGCCCGCGAACCCTACGAGCGCGCTAAGCGAGCTACGCGCGGCATCGCCGGTGCCCTGCTGCGTCGCCTGCACCGCAATCTCGGCGCCGAACGCCCGCGCGAAAGCGCCAACGCCGTCCTGATCGGGTCCGACCACGGTCACGAGCTTGCCGACACCGATCGACTTTAACGCGGCCAGAATGTGGCCGAGGATCGGAAGACCAGCGACCTCGTGCAAGACTTTCGGCCGCGCGGACTTCATGCGCGTGCCTTTGCCTGCTGCGAGAATGACCGCAGCGAGTTGGCCGCGATGCGAGGGAGAGCTCAAATCAAACCATCACAGAATCGAGGAATTACGAGGGTAGACGGGTCAGTGGACGCTTACATGGGGGTCGAATGCGGCGAAATAAAAATATTGTTTCGCTTTCTTGCCGGCCTATGCCAGATGCGCCCATCTAAGCCATTGAGAGCATTAACACCTTGCTGCCATTCCCCGAAACCATCGTCTTCGATCTCGACGGTACGCTGGTCGACACGGCGCCGGACCTGACCGCCGCTTTGAATGCAGTCATGCGCGGCAAGGGCCGGCCCGAGGTCCCTCTCGACGACGTGCGCCACATGGTCGGTCGCGGTGCAAGACACCTCATCGAACGCGCAATGGAAGCGACGGGTGAGCCCGCAAGCGCCGATGCGATCACGGATCACATGCAGCATTTTCTCGTGCACTACGAAGCCAACATCGCAATCGAGAGCCGCCCGTTCGAGCACGCCGAAATGGTCGCGACGCGCCTGGCCAAGCGCGGTCACAAACTCGGCATCTGCACGAACAAACCCGAAGCCCTATCGCTCAAATTGATGAGCGAACTGAAGCTCCGTACGCTGTTCCCCGTGATCCTGGGTGCCGACAGCCGCCCTTACCGCAAACCTGATCCACGCCATTTGCTCGACACGATCTCGGCGTTGGGGGGCAACCCGGCCAGCGCCGTGCTTGTTGGCGATAGCGAGACCGACGTGAAGACGGCCCGTGCCGCAAATGTGCCTGTCGTGGTCGTCAGCTTCGGCTACACGGAAATTCCCCCGCGCGATTTGGGCGCCGACGCCGTGATCGATCATTTCGACGCGTTGGAACAAGCACTTGAGGGCTTGGTCCGCGCTTGACTTGACGGAGGGTGCGCCCCTATAGGCTTGCCCCACCAGAAATGGGTGCGTAGCTCAGCGGGAGAGCATTCCCTTCACACGGGAGAGGTCGCAAGTTCAATCCTTGCCGCGCCCACCATTCCAACACTGCCCCCTCTGGCGAAGCGCGTCTGCGCCACCCACATCAGCATCTTAGGTTGACGCGCGCCCGATGGAATTCCTTCTAGACCCGCAAGTCTGGTTTGCCTTTGTCACTTTGACGGCGCTCGAGATCGTGCTCGGCGTCGACAATATCGTCTTCATCGCAATTTTGGCGGGACGCCTGCCAAGGGAAGACCGCGCCGCCGCGCGCCAGATCGGACTGTCCGTGGCCCTGGGCACGCGGCTCGCCTTGCTGGCGACGCTGTTTTACCTCTCCCACCTCGAGGGCAAGATCGGCATTAGCCTGTTCGGTCATGAACTCAGCTGGCGCGATGTGGTCCTGGGGCTCGGCGGCCTCTTCCTCATCTGGAAAGCCGTTGTCGAGATGAACGAGGCCGTTCGCCCGCACAAGTCGCAGCGAAAGGAATCGAGTTCAAAACGACCGCGCGCCGCGTTCGTCTGGATCATCATTCAGATCGCGATTATCGACATTGTCTTCTCGATCGATTCCGTCATCACCGCCGTTGGCATCGCCCAGCACATCGAAGTGATGGCCGTGGCCATCATCATCGCCGTCTTCGTGATGATGGTGGCGATCAACCCGATTTCGCACTTCATCGATCACCACAAAGAGATCAAGATCGTCGCCCTGAGCTTCCTGCTTCTCGTCGGCTTCATCCTTCTCGCCGAAGCGCTCGGCACGCCGGTCCCGAAGGGCTACCTCTACTTCGCACTCGGCTTTGCCGCCCTGGTGCAGGTGTTGATCCTGTGGGCCAATTCCAGCGAAAAGCAGATGGAAACGCTCGCCGCCGCCCACGAAGACGCGCAGGACGACGTCTAGCGATCGGCCGGAAACGGGTCTAGACAGGCGCTGTCACCTTGGGGCGTAGCACAATGTTGCACGACCGGCGCATCCTCGACCTGTTCGGCATCGAACACCCCATCATCCAAGCCCCGATGGCCGGCGCGCAAGGATCGGCGATGGCGATCGCGGTCAGCAACGCCGGCGGACTGGGCGCGCTGCCATGCGCGCTTCTCTCGCACGAGCAGATCCGCCGCGAGGTGCAAACAATTCGTGAGCAGACGGACAAGGCCTTCAACCTGAACTTCTTCTGCCACAAGCCGCCAGCGGACAATCCGGACGCCGAGGCGCGATGGATTGCCCGCCTTGCGTCGTACCGGCAAGAACTCGGTGTCAGCGAACCCACGATGAGAACGGGCCGAGCGCCGTTCGACGACGCGGCTTGCGCACTGATCGAAGAGTTCCGGCCGCCCGTCATAAGCTTCCATTTCGGCTTACCCGATGCGGCGCTCCTCGACCGTGTGAAGTGCACGGGAGCGCGCGTCATCTCATCTGCGACAACGGTTGCGGAGGCACGCTGGCTTGAAGCGCGCGGTGTCGACGCCATTATCGCGCAAGGCGTCGAAGCGGGCGGTCATCGCGGGATGTTTCTTGAGACGAGTATTGCCTCGCAGGTGGGAACATTCGCGCTGGCGCCGCAGATCGCCGATGCCGTGCGCGTACCGGTCATTGCCGCAGGCGGGATCGGCGACGCGCGTGGCATTGCCGCCGCGTTCGCGCTGGGTGCCGCCGCCGTACAGATCGGCACGGCGTACCTTCTGTGCCCGGAATCGACGATCTCGCCGCTCTACCGCGCAGCCCTGAAGAAAGCCGAAGGACACGACACTGTTTTGACCAACGTCTTTACCGGCCGGCCCGCGCGCGGAATCTTGAACCGCATAGTCCGCGAGGTTGGACCGATGAGCGCGGATGCACCCGCATTCCCAAATGCAACGCTACCGTTGCGGTTGAAAGCCGAGGCTGCCGGCTCTGCTGACTTCACGTCTCTGTGGTCGGGGCAAGCGCCGCAATTCGCGTCCGAACGTTCGGCAGCCGAAGTCACACGGGCTCTCGCTCGCGGCTGAACTATTGTTGGGCGCAGGTCGTGCCTGTCTCAGCGTCGCGCCCGTCGACAAACGCTTCGATCGCCGCCCACGTCCGCTCGCCCTTCAAGTCGCGCAGCAGCATGTGGAACCCATCATCGTAGCAAACGACCTGCTTCGTGCNNCCTGCTTCGTGCCCGGCATCGCGGCCGCCGCATCCGTGATCGGCTTCGATGGCACGACTTCGTCACCGTCCGCATAAAGCACCATCGTCGGCACGCGCATACCCGGCGCCGAACGCCATGCGGCTTCCATAAGGTCGGTAAGGCCGTACACAGCATCGATACGCGTCGCTTTGATCACGTAAGGATCGCGGCCAAGCGCGACCAGCATTTCCTCGTTATCGGACGGCCTGACGTTGAGACCGCGGCCGGTCAATCGGCTTCCCGGCGCGATCTGCATCATCGCCCACAAAGCCGATCGCTTGAAGATATCGAGGTTCGACCAACCCCAAAGCGCCGGCGAGACGAGCACAAGCCCGTCGCCAATCGGCTCGGCGCGGCCAGCAGCCGCAACCATCGCAACAGCGCCACCCATGCTCTCACCGAGCAGATAGACAGGGACACCCGGATGCTTTGCGCGCACGAGTACCACAAACGTGCGCGCGTCCTCGGCCATCACCTCATGACCGGGCCAACGCCCGTTACCCTCCGTACGACCAAAACCGCGCTGGTCGTAGGCATAGGTGGTGATACCGCGCGTCTGCCAGTGCTTGGCGGCAGGCTCGATGAAGTGCCCATAGTCGTTCATGCCATGCAGCGCAACGATCACCGCGCGAGGGTCCGCCGCCTGCCATTGGCTCAAGCCCAGCACATAGCCGTCGCCCGCGCGCCAATGCCCTGCATCGAGGAACGCAGGTGTCGTGGGCCCCGGCCCCGGTGGCAGCCGTTCGGCAACGCACCCTGTCAAGAACGCAGCCAACGCGAGAACAAACGCACGCATCATGCCCGCAAGATACGCGAAACCCGCCGCTTGAGGTGTGGCAGAAGCTCCTCGTCGAACCACGGATTTTTCTTAACCCAGGCGTTGTTTCGCCACGAAGGATGCGGCAGCGGGATCAACGCTGGGCCATAGGACCGCCACGCCCTGACCGTATCGGTGAGCGTGGCCTTGCGACGGTCGCCCAAGTGCCATGCCTGCGAATAGATGCCGACCAGCAACGTCAGCTCGACGTTCTGCAGCCCCGCAAACACCTTGTCGCGCCATGCCGGCGCGCACTCCTTGCGCGGCGGCAGATCGCCACCCTTCGCATCGAGCCCCGGAAAGCAAAACCCCATCGGCACGATCGCAATCCTGGTGTCGTCGTAGAACGTGTCCTTGTCCACGCCCATCCAATCCCGCAGACGATCGCCGGACGGATCGGTGAACGGCATGCCGCTCGCGTGCACGCGTGTCCCCGGCGCCTGGCCCGCAATGACGATCCGCGCGGAGGGCTTCGCGCGCAACACCGGCCGCGGCTCGTGCGGTAGGTGGGCGGCGCAAATTTGGCAGGCCCGAATCTCGCCCAACAATGAGGTGAAACTCTGCGATGCCATCCACTCACCAAGACAAAGGGCCCGCACGTCCTCTAACGCGCGAGCCACATCATGTCGCGTAGCGCGTGCCTACTTGATCACGCCGTCGAGGTTCTCCCAACCGCCCCAAGCCGCGCCGTCCCACCAGCGATGCCACATGGAGTTCGTGGGACCCTTCACGAAACAGTCGATCCGGTTCGCCGACCAGCTGGTGCAAGAGAGCGGTCCGAGCAGGATGCCGCCGAGATCTTCCCAGCCGCCCCACGCCACGCCGTCCCACCAGCGATGCCACATCGCGCCGTTCTGGCCGCGCACGAAGCAATCGATCCGGTTCGGGCCCCATGCCGTGCATTCGATCTCGCCGCCGAACTTGCCGCCGAGGCTCTCCCACGCGCCCCAGCCGCCGCCGCCCCACCATGTGTGATAGAGACCTTTGTCGAGGCCGCGCACGAAGCAGTCCAAGCGTCCCGCGCTCCACGACACGCATTCCGGGTCGTTCGTGAGGATGCCGCCGAGGTTCTCCCAGCCGCCCCATGCCGCGCCATCCCACCAGCGGTGCCACATCGCGTTCAGCGGCCCTTTGACGAAGCAGTCGATGCGGTTTGCACCCCAAGACACGCACTCTGGCTTGCCTTGCAGAATGCCGCCAAGAGTCTCCCAGCCGCCCCACGCGGCGCCATCCCACCACTTGTGCCACATCGCGTTGTCGGTCCCGCGCACAAAACAATCGATGCGGTTGGCGCTCCAACTGGTGCAGCTAAGGTCGCTTTTCAGAATACCACCGAGATTCTCCCAGCCGCCCCAGGCAACGCCGTCCCACCATTTGTGCCACATGGCGTTGTCGAGTCCGCGGCCGAAACAGTCGATCCGGTTCGGCGCCCAACTTGTGCAGCTGACGTCGCTGGTCAACACGCCGCCGAGCGACTCCCATCCACCCCACGCGACGCCGTCCCACCAGCGGTGCCACATTGCATTGTCGGCCCCGCGCGCGAAGCAGTCGATGCGGTTCGCCGACCAGGAAACACACGTTGGTTTCGCTTCGGCGGTCGACACCGTGCCCGTCGCGAACTGCAACGCCACGGCGAACGCTGCCACGGCTAAATATCGAAGCATTTGATCCTCTCCCTTCGGCGGGCGTTGCGCGCCCGCGCCGGTTCTTTTCCCAAGATTGAGTCCTTGGTTGAACGAAGTTCTTAGCACGCGATCCGCGGGCATGCGTCGTGCCCGCAGTCACAAGCCGGTGGATTCCTTCGGTTTCAGGAACCCGCCTCCGCCGCCAACTCGCGCGGTAGGGGAACAGGAAACTCAAGCAGCATCTGCGCCAACGCCTTGCCTTGCGGATCGTTGCGCAAGCTTGCGACGCCGCCGCCGCCAAGCGCGTCGTGCAACAGAAAGTTCAGCGCATGCGTTCCCGGCAAATCCCACCGTTCGACCTTGCCCTTGCCGCCCTCAAACAAGTGTACGAACCACTTCGCGACAGCAGCCTCGGTGAGCGCCGCGCGAATGTAAGGCGCATACGCAGGCTTACGCGCCATCACGCCGATGTTTGAATTGTTGCCCTTGTCGCCCGACCGCGCGAACGCGATTTTTATCAGCGGCACGCTCTGCGCCGCCGGTTCCGTCTTTGCTTCGACGACGGGCCGAATGAGCATTTTCGCATCGAACCCGCCCGCGGCGTCCACCGCCGCGTTGAAGCTGTCCCCGGAAATGTGGACCGTGACCGTGACTTCTTTCTTCGGAATGACGCACGAGAAATGCCGCACCACTGGCGTCACCTTCGGTCGCAAGCCCGCATAGCCCGATGTACCAGGCGCAAACGACGTGCCGGACGACGTGAGCTCACGCATCATGATCTCAAGCGGCTCTTTGCGCGCGTGCTTGGCGGCAAGTTTCAGGATCGCCTCACGCCCGCCGACATGATGCTTGTGCGGCCCATAGGAATCCTCGTCGCCCAGCACCTCGATACTTGTCTCCGTGAACGCACCCCAATTGCGCTGGCGCAGGATGCTGTCCATCCGCTTCAGCACGGCCTCGCCCGTGCGCCGCGCCTTCGCGGCCGCATCGATGCCGCCGATCGCAACCAGATTGCCGACGCGATACCCGTCCTCATACGTCGTCGAGCACTTGTAGGTCGCGGTCGGCGGATAGCCCTTCGCATTCGACACGCGCACACGGTCCTTGCCTATTTGCTCGATCCTCACTTGCGAGAAGTCGCAAACCACGTCCGGCAGCATATAAGCCTGCGGATCGCCGATCTCGTAGAGCATCTGCTCGCCGACGGTCCCGACGCTCACGAGCCCGCCGGTCCCTTCCGGCTTCGTCGCCACGAACGAGCCGTCGCCGGACACCTCGGCAATCGCATAGCCGATGTTCTCCCACTCCGGCACTTGCTCCCAATCGGTGAAGATGCCGCCGCATGCCTGTGCGCCGCACTCGACGATGTGCCCGGCGAGGCTGCCGCCGGCGAGCTTGTCGACGTCCTTCGGTCCCCAACCAAATTCATGGATACAGGCGCCGAGCGTCACCGCGCTGTCGACGCATCGCCCGGTAATCACGACGTCCGCGCCCTTCGCCAACGCGACCGCGATCGGAAACCCGCCGAGATAGGCGTTCATGCTGATGGGCTTCTCTGGCAACGGCGCGCCGGTGAACATCTCCTTCACCCCTTGCGCCTTCCAAGTAGCGAGTCGCGGCAGCACGTCGTCGCCGTCGACGTAGGCCACCTTTAGCGCAACGCCTTGCTTCGCCAGCAGCGCCTCCAGCGCCGCCGCACAAGCCTTCGGGTTCACGCCGCCCGCATTCGCGATCACTTTAATCTTCCTCGCCGCCACATCGCGCGCGATACCGGCCATGGTGACGGTGACGAAGTCATGGGCATAACCCGCGTTCGGATCCTTGTCCCGTGCGCGCGCCATGATCGACATCGTGATCTCGGCCAAATAGTCGAAGACGAGGTAGTCGATATTCCCCTTCGTCACCAATTGCGGCGCGGAGAAGAAACTGTCGCCCCAAAAACCCGACGCACAACCGATGCGGATCGTCTTGGTCATGGCTTAGCCCAGTGATTTGAGAAGGTTGCGCGCGATCACCAATTGCTGCACCTGGCTCGTGCCTTCATAGATGCGGAAGATGCGCACATCGCGATAGAACCGCTCGACGCCGTAGTCGCTGACGTAGCCCGCACCGCCATGAATCTGCACCGCGCGGTCGGCGACGCGACCGACCATTTCGCTCGCGAAGTATTTCGCGCACGCCGCCTCCATCGTGACGCTCTCGCCCGCGTCGCGCTTGCGCGCAGCATCCAGCACCATGCAACGCGCCGCATAGGCCTCGGTCTTCGAATCCGCCAGCATCGCTTGGATCAGCTGAAACTCGGCGATCTTCTGCCCGAACTGTTCGCGCTCCAGCGCATACTTGGCGGCATCGCGGATCAACCGCTCGGCGACGCCCACGCACACCGCCGAAATATGCAGCCGCCCGCGGTCCAGCACCTGCATCGAAATCCGGAACCCCTGCCCCTCTTGGCCGAGCAGGCAACTCGCCGACACACGGCAATCTTCGAACACCACGTCGCAGATATGCGCGCCCTGCTGGCCCATCTTGCGCTCGGGCTTCCCGATCGTGATGCCTTTCAAATTCGACGGCACGAAGAACGCGCTGATCCCGCCCGCTCCTTTGTTGCCCGGATCGGTCCGCGCCATCAGCGTGAACACGGACGCCTTGTTCGCATTCGTGATAAAGCGCTTCGTTCCATTGACGACATAGTGATCGCCCTGCCGGATCGCCGTCGTACGCAGCGACGCGGCGTCCGATCCGGCACCTGGCTCCGTCAAGCAGAAGCTAGCAATCGCCTCGCCGCTCGCCAGCTTCGGCAACCACTCGCGCTTCTGCTCCTCGCGCCCGAACATGACCACGCCCTGGCTGCCGATGCCGACATTCGTTCCGATGACGGAACGAAACGCCGGCGACGTCTGCCCAAGCTCGAAGCAAACGAGAACCTCTTCCTCCATCGTCAGCCCAAGCCCGCCATACTCGGCCGGGATCGACATCCCAAAGAGCCCGAGCTCGCGCAAATCGCGCACCACCTCGTCCGGCACCAGGTCATCCCGCGCGACCTTGTCCTCCAGCGGCACCAACCGCTCGCTGACAAAGCGGCGGACGGAGGAAATCAGTTGATCGCGCGTTTCGAGGTCTAAAGACATGCCAAGGTCCTGAAGCTAAGGGCGAATTCGGTACGCTGGCGAAAATACAGCATCGATTTGGGCGTTACACCGTTACATCCGCAGAGGTTCGCCGAAATCCCCGTTACAAGGGCGCTACATCGCCGCTACTTGTAACGGCTCTTTCGAATTCCGTGTAGCGGCACATTCGAGCGAAAAACCAACCCACCATAGCGCGAGAACATATCAGGAACAATACTGAATGTCAAGCGTCGGAGTACTATGTCCCCGAGATAAGTTAGGTGTCATGAGATTGCCCCACGCGACTCGCCCGCGAGGCGAATCCATCACGACCCGGTGATTGACACTTCCCTCGCCGAAACGTTTATGCTGCCCGCAATTGCCATTGGGGATTGGGGAAACATGAAGCGTATCATCGCGGCGCTGGTCGCAGCCGTTGCTTGCATTGGCGCACCGGCAAATGCCGCCGGCGAAAAGGAAACGCCGAAGCCCGCAGCCTCCCTCGAAGAACTTGATAAACGCCTGGCCGACACATTCGCGAAGGCCAAGGTGCCGGGCGTTTCCGTCACGATCGTCGAGGGCGGCCAGATCGTCCTCACGAAAGGCTACGGCTACGCCGATCTCAAAACGAAGAAACCCGTCACCCCGGATACGGTCTTCCGCGCGGGCTCCATCTCCAAGAGCTTCACATCGATCGGCATCATGACGCTGGTCGAGGAAGGCAAGCTCAGCCTCGACGCCAAGCTTGCCGACCTGATGCCCGAACTGAAATACGACAACCCCTGGGAAAAGACTGACCCAATCCGCCTCGTGCACCTGTTGGAGCACACGACCGGTTTCGACGACATCGCCTTCCGCCACTACTTGCTTGAGGGCAAGGATGTGCCGCTGTCGGACGCCGTCAACCAATACGGCCCTTACAAGAGCCGGTGGAAGCCGGGCACGATGACATCGTACTGCAATGCAGGACCCGTCATCGCCGGACGCATCATCGAAAAGGTCACCGGCCAACGTTTCCAAGACTTCATCGCCGCCCGCCTGACAGGCCCCCTTGCGATGGAAAGCGCCTACTGGACGCGCGAACCGCAAATCACGGACCGCCTCTCCAAGAGCTACAAAGACACCGAGGGTAACGAAGAACCGTTCGTTGAAATCCTGGCGCGGCCGTCGGGCTCGCTCAACGTCACCTCGAAGGACCTGGCAAAGCTGCCGCTGCTCATGCTCGGGCGCGGCACGGTGGACGGAAAGACCTATCTCAGCACCGCTTCCGTCGAGCGGATCGAGCGCCCCGAAACCAACGACGGTGCGCGAGCCGGTCTGAAATACGGCTACGGCCTCGGCAACATGGTCTACCCCGGCAAGAAGGGCATCTTCCACGGCCACGACGGCGGCATCGACGGTTTCGTCTCGAAATACGAATACGCGCCGGGCCAAGGTGCCGGCTTCGTGGTGATGGCAAACCTCGGCACGGCTGAGGTCTTAAGCGCAGGCGACGAGATCAGGAGTTACCTTGAACGCAATCTCCCGGAACCGAAGACCGTAGCGGCGCCTTTAGCACCCGCGACGTTGGAGCAAGTGACCGGCTTCTATCAATCGATCACGCCGCGCCAGCAAAAGCTTGCGGTTCTGGAAAGCATCTTCGGCTGGCAAACCGCGCGCGCAAAGGACGGCGAGCTGGAATTCAACGGCACCAAGCGCATCCACGTCGGCAGCAACATGTTCCGGAAGACCGACAAGGCCGTTCCCAACATCGTCTTCATACCCAAAGGCGACGACACGCTGATGTTCACGGCCACCGGCGCCGACCGCAAAGTGCCGCTGCTGGAAATTATCGGCAAAGCAGCACTGGCGGCCGTCTACCTCCTCGCCCTCGTATTGTCCGCGCTATACATGCTGATCTGGATTCCAAGCGCATTCCTCGGCCGCTTGGCCGACCGCGGCGGCGTGACATTGCGACTCTTGCCCTGGTTGGCATTGCTGTCGACGGTCGCGGTGACGGCGATTGTTGTGGTCGCCCTCTCTGGCGCCGGTCTCGACCAACTTGGCAAACCAAGCCCTCTCGGCTGGGCCCTCTATGGTGCGACGCTATCCACTCCCGCCTTAGGCGCCCTAGCCCTGCTCCGCGCCGCCATGGGCGCCCCGGATGCGAACATCTTCGCGCGCGGCCTCGCTTGGATCAGTGGCGTCGCGGTTCTGATCTTCTCGGGCTATCTCTATGCCTACGGTTGGATCGGCATGAAGCTGTGGGAGTAGCGCTTATCAAGTCCCCTTAGGGCGCTGATTGCGAGGCTTCGTCCCGTGCTATGCAGCACGCGAACGGAGCAACTATGACCAACAACCCAGGCGCCCTCGCTGGCGTCAAAATCGTCGACCTCTCGCGCGTGCTCGCGGGTCCTTACGCGACGCAAATCCTCGGCGACCACGGCGCGGATATCGTCAAGGTCGAGCCGCCGCTCGGCGACGAGACGCGCGAATGGGGACCGCCGTTTCGCGGCGACGGCGCCGAGCGCGGACCCTCCGCCTATTACGTCAACATCAACCGCAACAAGCGCGGCATTGCGCTCGACCTGAACAAGCCCGAAGCGCGCGAGGTCGTCTGGAAGCTGCTCGAAGACGCCGACGTCTTGGTCGAGAACTTCAAGCTCGGCACGATGGAGCGCTGGGGGATGGGGTACGACGCGTTGGCCGCGCGCTTTCCACGCCTGATCCACGCGCGCGTCACCGGCTTTGGCGAGGACGGACCGATGGGCGGCATGCCGGGTTATGACGCCTGCGTGCAAACGATGGTGAGCCTCCCGAACTGCAACGGTTCGCCGGAGTCGGGGCCGCTGAAACTCGGCGTACCAATAGTGGACATGACGACCGGCATGAACTTGACGATCGGCATCCTTCTCGCACTGAACGAACGCCACCGCTCCGGCAAAGGACAGTTCGTGGAGGTTGCGCTGTACGACGCGGGCCTCTCGATCCTCCACCCGCATTCCGGCAACTGGCTGATGGGCGGCAAGCTACCGAAACTCCTCGGCAACGCGCACCCGAATCTCACACCCTATGACCTCTTCCCGACAGCGACACGCCCGATCCTGCTCGGCGTCGGCAACGACGCACAATTCAAGTAGGCGATGGCCGTCCTCGGCCTCCCGCAGGTCGCGAGCGACCCGCGCTTCAAAACGAACGCCGACCGCAACACGAATCGTCCAGCCCTTACCAAGCTGATCACCGAGGCGCTGAGCCACCGCGACGGTGTTGCGACCACGATGGAGCTGCTGAACGCCGGTGTGCCCGCGGGTCCTTTGAACACGATCGAAGAAGTGCTCACCGACGAACAAACTGCCGCCCGCGGCATGCTTGTCGAGCGAAACGGCTATCGCGGAATCGCCTCGCCGGTGAAAATGTCCCGCACCGCATCGTCCACGCGTCACACCCCGCCGGATTTCGGTCAAGACAACCGCGCAGTGTTGCGCGAAGCCGGATATGATGACGGCGCGATCGATCGTTTGGTCGCTCTGGGGGCGGTGCGTACGAAGCCGCAAGGGGCATGAAACAATTCTCGGCTTGGCTCGCGCTCGGCTTCGGAACCTTCCTCGCGGTGGCTGAGGTCTTGCGCAACAGCGGCGAGATCCAATGGTGGCCGTTCTGGGTGGTCGATTACATCGCGGTCGCCCTGCTGCAGTGGGGCGCGATCGCGATCCTATGGACGCCAAGCGACCGTGGCTTGCCCATCTTGACGGCAGGCTGGGGCTTCACCGCTGCGATGTTCTACATGTCGCTGTTCGGACACCTGGACGAACTCGCCAAGACCGGCGTGCCGCTGAGCCTCGCCAACGCAAACGGCCCGGCGGACGAGCCCGTCCTGACGTTCATCATCGCAGCCCTATTCGTCGTGACACTGATCGGCCTCGCCACCAGCCTCCTCGCCGGCCGCGGTCGTACCAACGAAGCCTAAAGCGGAGCACACCCGGGAGCGCGGGCTTCCAGCCNNCTTCCAGCCCGCTCCTTCGAGCACATCCAGTGCTTCAAGCGTGGGACGGCAGTAAGGGCGGGCTGGAAGCCCGCGCTCCCGGGTTTTGGCAATCACCACCGCCAGTGCGCTAAGCTCGCTCCATGATCCTCAGCGTCCTGGACCAATCGCCGATCCGCAAAGGCGGCACGGCTGCCGATGCCGTCCGTGAAACCATCGAACTTGCCAAGGCCTGCGAGCGCCTTGGCTATGCGCGCTACTGGCTGGCCGAGCACCACAACACCAGCTCCTTCGCAGGCTCGACGCCTGAGGTCCTGATCGCGCGCGTGGCCGCGGAGACGAGCAGCATCCGCGTTGGCTCCGGCGGCATCATGCTGCCCCACTACAGCCCTCTGAAGGTCGCCGAAAACTTCCGCATGCTGGAGACGCTGACCCCTGGCCGCATCGATCTCGCGTTCGGCCGCGCACCCGGCGCCGACGGCCGCACGAGCGTCGCACTGCAGCCGGGCCCGCAAGCCTGGGACATCGGCGTCTTCCCGCAACAGGCGGCCCTGCTACGCCACTATTTGGAAGAAGCCGCTGGTCTCACCGAATGGCCGGCGGGCCACGCCTACCGCAGCGTCCATGCCTCGCCGCGCGGACCCGGCGTGCCAGAGATGTGGATGCTGGCCTCCAGCCTCAACGGCGCAGTCTACGCGGCGGAGCTGGGCTTGCCCCTCGCGTTCGCGCAGTTCATCACGCCCGATGGCAGCGGCGTGGAAGCGGCCGAGCTTTACCGCAAACAATTCAAGCCGCACCGCGAAGGCGACAAGCCGCGCGTCAGCGTCGCCGTCTTCGCACTCGCAGCCGAAACGGAGGAAGAGGCCGAACGCCTCTGCACGACGCGGAACCTTTGGGTGATGCAGCTGTTACGCAACCAAGCTGGCCCCTTCCCCTCACCGGACGAAGCCATAGCTTATCCGTACACGGACGAAGACCGCGTACTGATCCGCGGCATCGCAAGCCGCGGCATCACTGGCACTCCGGAGCGGGTGAAGCTCGGCCTTGAACGGCTCGCTACCGACTACGGCGCGGACGAGGTGATCGTGCTCACGATCACCTACGACTTCGCCGCCCGCCTCAAGTCGTACNNACCGCCTCAAGTCGTACGAGCTGCTAGCCGCCGCTTGTGGACTTCCTGCTCGATAGCGATGCGCCGTTCGATCAGGCGGCGGATGCGCTTCTGCACCGCCGGTGTGATCGGGAAGCTCCAGAGCAGCAAGATCGCCGGAATCCACAACAGCGCCGGGAAAAGCACATAGACCAGCGTCAGCGCCTGAATGGCGCCATCTGTCTTGATCGCAGCCGTAGGATCATACCCGAACCACCCGACGATCATGAGCGCGAGCCCAACGCCGAGTCCGTCCGACTTGATCGCGATCCCGAAGAACGAAATGAGCAACCCAGCGCGCGGCTGGCGCGTTTTGAGCGAGTCGAGATCGACAACGTCCGCTGCCATCGACTGACCAAGTGTAAACGGTGCCGAGAACGCCGTGCCCAGGGCAAAGAACGCAATCATGTTCGGCCAATACCCAAGGTCTTGGATCACGGGCAACGCACAGAAGACCAAAATGCCGAACCCGATCGCAAAGCAAAGCGCCCGATGTTTCGTCCAAGCGCGGCCCGCCCAAATCCAGAACGGCGCAAACACGATCGCCGACACGAGCAAAACCAGAAGCGATTGCCGCGCCTGCTGTTCCACCAACCCAACGGCATCGACCATGTAGAAGATTAGCAATGCCTCGACGGCGCGCGATCCCATGCGCACGAAGATCGTCGCAAGGAAAAGTCGGACAAACGACCAGTTCGTCGCAGCAACCCTAACGCCCTTCCAGAATGAGATGTGGTGCATCTCCTGCACGGCAGGTTCGGGCGTAGTCCAGTAAACGATGGCGGCACACACCGGTGTCGCCAGTACGATCATCAGTCCAAGCACGGACATGACGTTCCAAAGGTCTGCGCCGTTCGTGGCCCCTTCACTCGCTGCGCCCGCACCGACGACAACCGCCGTGATTCCGGCGAGCGCCAGGCCGATCAGCGTAAAGATCTCACGCACGCCCGTGATGCGTGAACGCTCGTTGTAGTCGCCGGAAAGTTCCGCGCCCCACGCCCCATAGGGAATCGTGATCATCGTCCAGCCGAGATAAAAGACGGCGATCCAGCCCAAGAGGTAGTACTTCCGCACGCTCTCCGCCGCGTCCATGATCGACACGGGCGGCAAGAACAACATGTACGTTCCGAGCATGAACACCGGGGCGCCAAGCAGGATCCACGTCCGTCGCCGGCCCAGCCCCCAGCGCGTATGGTCGCTCGCAAACCCGATGAACGGATCGACGATGATGTCGGCAATCCTGGCGAGCAGCAAAATGAGGCCCACGTCTTCAATCGAGAGCTTCAGATCGTTCGCATAAAACCGGGTGACATAGACCGCAATCGGCAGTCCCGCCGTCGCCAGCGGCACGGCAAGCTGGCCGAAGCCCAATATCGTTACCCAAGAAAGCCGTCCGCCGTTCGCCGGTCGCTCAGTCGTCGATCGCTGCAACGGCGCATCTCCTGATGTCTTGGGAATTGGCTCAGGCGCGTGTGCCGACATAGGCAAAGAACAGGCACCCGAACCCGATGAGGAGCATTAGCATATCGAACTGCACCAGTGGCAAGACAACCGGCAGCGATACCAGCGGCAAGATCGTGGCAAAACTCGCGATCGCAAGCGCCGTCAGCGCATAGATGCGGATGCGCCGCGTCATCGAGGGCGACGCCTGATCCAGCACGGCCCGCTCGCTCGTCGCATAGGCCGCTGCCAAGCAAAGCACCCCTACGATCGGCATGAGGACGTTCACCGAGACAAACAGAACCCTCAACGGCAACGAGGCAATACCGACCGATCCCAAGACGGCCAGAACACCGGCTACCCAAAGCATCCAGGACTGCAACTTCGCGATCGATTTGTTCATCGTGCGCGGTCCTTGCCCTGGGACCAGCGCTTCCCCCCTTGAGGGGGAAGCTGGCGCGCAGAAGGCGCGACTGATGGGGGGCTTTCCTCACGCGTCGGCATTTCGAACGTCCGGTGCACCGGAGGAAAAATCGTGGCCCAAATTCCCTCGACTACCGATGAGGTGTGCTTGAGCACGTCATAGTTCGTAAAGCGAAGCACGCGATAACCCTTCGACTGGAGCCACTTCGTACGATGGTAATCGTGCCAAAGCGCGCTCTCATCGCTGTGCTGACTGCCGTCGATCTCAACGACAAGGCGCGCCTTGGCGCAATAAAAGTCAGCAATGTAGTTGCCGATCGGTTGTTGCCGGCGAAACCTCACGCCCTGCAGCCGCCCCGCACGCAGAGCGGACCAAAGGGGCCGCTCGGCGTCGGTCATGTTACGGCGGAGTTCACGGGCGCGCGCTTGTGAAAGTGAAGTGTACGTTTCATCCCGACGGCTCTTGCCCAAAGGCCCCCCATCCGTCTCGCCGCTACGCGACGATCCACCTTCCCCCTCAAGGGGGGAAGGGCTGGTTCTGGGGTCACCGTCGCGCGTGCTCACGGCAAAAGCCCCACCACCGCCGCCGTCATGCACGTCGACAGCGTACCGGGGATGATGGACTTCAAGCTCAAATCCACGATCTCGTCCCGGCGCGACGGCACGAGGGCGCTGATCGAGCCGATCATCATCCCGACGGAACCCAGGTTCGCGAACCCGCACATCGCATAGAGCATCAAAAGTTTCGACCGTTCGCTCAAAGCATCCCCCGGCAATGCGGCGAGATTGAGGTAAGCGATGAACTCGTTGAGGATGGTCTTTGTGCCCATCAAGCTCCCGGCCGTCGCAGCATCGGCCGCCGGTACGCCGATCAGCCACACGATCGGCGCGAACACCCACCCAAGAATGCGCTCGAACGAAAGCGCAGTGCCACCCACGACGACGTTGCCCAAGATGATATTCGCGAGCGCGACCAGCGAAATCATAACGACGAGCATCGCGATGATGTTCAGATACATCCTCATGCCGTCTTCGGCACCCGTCGCGACCGCATCCATCGACGAGCGGTAGAGCCGCGCCGAACCCACATTGGCGGACGTCGTCTCATCGCCCGGGATCATCACCTTCGAAAGCAGGATCGACGCCGGCAGCGACAGCAGCGACGCCACGATAATGTGGCCAAGCGCACCCGGCACCACGGGTCCCAGAATACTGGCGTAGAGCACGAGCACCGTTCCGGCCACATTCGCGAGCCCGCACGTGAACAGCGTGAACAACTCGCTGCGCGTGAGCTTCTCGAGATAGGGCTTGATCAACAGCGGCGCCTCGATCATGCCCAGAAAGACGTTCGACGCGCAGCCGAGCCCAAGCGCGCCGCCGATCTTCATTGTCTTCTCGAGCGCAAGCGCAAATCCCTTCACGATGACGGGCAAGATGCGCCAGTGCCACAAGAGCGCCGACAGCGCCGACATGACCAGCACGATCGGCAACACGGTGAACGCGATGGTGACCACCGCATTCGGGTTCTTCACCTCGAACGGAGCCTCGCCACCGCCCGTGTAGCCGAACACGAACGACGAACCTTTCGCCGTCGCCGCCTGGATCGCATCGACCACCGCGTTCAGCGCGAGAAGCCCATCCCGCATCACGGGAATGCCCAGCAACATCGCCGCGAGGAAAATCTGTAACCCAATCCCGACAATCACCGTCGCCCACGGAAACGCCCGACGGTTCTCCGACAACACCCAAGCAATCGCGACAAAGACGGCAAGTCCCAAGGCACTCTGCATTTGCGGCGGAAAGTCCATGGA
>CXWL01037261.1_pt1 | contig 27353 bp, 28 predicted proteins | sample 590931 | NCBI WGS metagenome assembly CXWL01 (sample SAMEA3498368, study PRJEB10139) | groundwater metagenome | biome: water well; material: biofilm material | place: Germany | collected 2015-04-27 | reverse complement strand
GGTGAGCACGAAGGCGGCGATGCCGGGCAGCGTCAGCGTGGCGCCGAAGAACGTCATCAGCCCGAGCAGAAGCATCAGGTTTGCGACCAGCGCCACGTTAGCGAACACGCCGAACAGCCGGTACTGCAGCAGCATGAAGCCGACGACGAGGATGAGACCTGCAAGGGCAGCGTACTGCCCCTTCTCGATCGAGTCCTGGCCTAGTTCCGCGCCGACGGTGCGCTGGTCTTCGGCATGGAGCGGCACGAACAGCGCGCCGGAGTTCAGCAGGACCGACGTTTCGTTCGCCTCTTCGATCGTGAAGTCGCCCTCGATGATGCCGCTGCCGCCCAGGATCGGCGACCTGATAACCGGAGCCGTGATGATCTTGTCGTCAAGGACCGCTGCAAAGCGCTTGCCGACATTGTTCTTTGTCACGTCGGCAAAGCGGCGCGAGCCTTGCGCGTTGAACTTGAACGAAATGATGGGCAGCTGCGACTGCGCGTCGAACGTGCCTTGCGCCTTTTCCAGCATGTCGCCGGTGATGATTGCACGCTCTTTAATCACGATCGGATATTCTGGCGCGTTCGGGCCCTTGCCGCGCCTTTCGCTCATCAACTTGGAGCCCGGCGGTATTCGCTTGGCTTGGATGTCGGCGAGCGTGACGCTTTCGTCGACCATGTGGAACGTCAGCTTCGCCGCGGTACTGCCGCGACGGATGATTTCTTGCGGGTTCTGTTCGCCCGGGACCTGCACGATGATGCGGTTCGATCCTTGCGGCTGAATCGTGAGTTCTTTCGTGCCATCTGGGTCGAGGCGTTTGCGTAGAATCTCGACCGACTGAGACATCGCGCTTGCACGAATCTGCTCGCGGCCGGCGTCCGTCATCGTCATCGTCGCGTTGCCGTCCGGGTCGATGCGCACGTCGTAGTCGCTCGACGTGATGCCGGTGATGGACGCACCGATCGGGGTCGCTAGGCTGCGAAGGTATGTACGTGCCGCTTCGTACTTCGCAGGCTCACCGAGGTGGACGCTGAGCCCCGTCTTGTTCACGCTCAAGCCCGTGTAGAGAATGCGCTCCTTACGAAGGCCGCGGCGGATATCGTCCAGCAGCGACTGCAAGCGGTCTTTGACGGCGACTTCGATCTGCGCTTCGAACAGCACATAAGACCCGCCTTGCAGATCGAGGCCCAGCGTCACGGGACGGTGCGGCAGGAAGCTTGCGTTGCGCTGGATCGCGTCGCGCCAGGTCGCCGGTAGCGCGTTCGGAAGCGCCATCATGAGGCCGACCAACACCGCCGCCACAACGGCAAAAACCTTCCAGGTTTGAAACTGAAGCATCGGTTTCGTCTTTCGAGATTACTTCGCGTCGTTCGCCGGTTTGTCGGCGGGCTCGGTCTTGGAGCGAATGTCGGAGATCGTCGACTTGACGACGCGGATGCGGACATCCTCGGCGATTTCGACCACGACTTCGTCGTTTTCCATCACCTTGATGACCTTGCCGATGATGCCACCCGAGGTGACGACGGTGTCGCCGCGCTTTACGCCTGCGATCAGGGCCTGGTGGGCTTTCATCCGCTGTTGCTGCGGGCGGATGACGAGCAGGTACATGATGCCGATGATCGCCACGAACGGGATCAACTGAATCAGGAACGAAGGGCCGGCCGCGGCATCGGCGGCGCCTTGCGCGAAGGCTGGAGAAATGAACATCGGTCGGGCGTCGCTTCGTTAACGATTTCGAGGGGATGGGCGGATTTTGCGGGCGGACTATAGCCAGCGACGGTGCCAATGCAACCAAGGCTGAAGGCTGCTCTGGCCGGGGTTTCGCGCATCGAGTAGTCAAGGCGCATGACGCACGACGAACAGGCGCTGCTCGAGCGCATCGCGAAGGCTTTGGAGCGGCTTTCTCCGCCATCGCCCCATGCCCCCATTTGGGGTGTGGCAGAGGGCTTCGTTTGGGAGGCCGAGGGCCGTGCGCTTTTGCCACTGGCGAGAATCGCGAGGCTGCCGGTTTCGCTCCTCAAAGGAATCGACCGGCAGCGCGATCAACTCCTCGCGAACACACGCCGCTTCGCGCAAGGGCTGCCCGCGAACAACGCTCTGCTGTGGGGCGTGCGGGGAACGGGTAAGAGCGCGCTGGTCAAAGCGGTCCATGCAACCGTGGCTGCGGAGACCGGGGCGACGCTGAAGCTCGTCGAGATTCATCGCGAAGACATCGGATCTCTGGGCGCCCTGCTCTCGCTTTTGGCGGCGGCGCCGGTGAAGGCCGTGCTCTTCTGCGACGACCTCTCGTTCGACGCGCACGATGCGGCGTACCGGCCGCTTAAGACCGTGCTTGAGGGTGGGCTCGCCGGGCGACCCGCGAATGTCGTTTTCTATGCGACGTCGAACCGGCGGCATCTGATGCCGCGCGAGATGATCGAGAACGAACGTTCGACTGCGATTCACGCCGACGAGGCGGTCGAAGAGAAGATCTCACTCTCCGACCGGTTCGGACTGTGGCTCGGCTTTCACAATGTGAGCCAAGGCGACTACCTCGCGATCGTCACGGGCTACGCGGTGCATTTCGGACTGAAGATCGGCGCGGAAGATTTACAGCGCCGCGCACTCGAATGGGCGGTCACGCGCGGAGGCCGATCCGGGCGCGTGGCGTGGCAGTTCATCGAGGACTTGGCCGGCGAGTTGGGGCAGCGGCTTTAGGGGTCGCGCCTGCAACGCGCGGTTGCCGGAAAAACAGACGTAATCGAATGCGTAACAGCGTAACAACGGCGGCAATCCGCCACTTTTATCGTAACATATGCGTAACTTATCCGTTGTTTGTTACGTCATGCTGGTCTCTTGCGGCTCGGTTCTGGCGGGTTCGCGCAACTCCCGCTTGTGCCGGCCGGCGGACCAACCGCGTGCCGTTGCCGCAAAGCGAGAGCCCGCGGACAGTTGGCAGCCAATGAGCAGATTCAAGTCGCAGCCGCCCGGCGCACAAGCGCCGAGGGAAAAGGCGCACACCCGGACGCAGCACGCCGCCTAAACTATGGATTGGAACATATACAGAACATTTGCCGGAAAGTCAAGCGATTTGTGGAGCGGACCGCTGAGTTTCTAGCCGGCTCTTTGTGCGGCGGAGGCCAGAAGGAGCCGGCAGTCCCAGGAAGTGCCGTTGTGCGCGAAGACGACGCTGCAGGGACACAATTACCTGTCGCCGTAATTCCTCTGTCTCACTTTAGGGGGTCAGTCCAATAGCTGTCTGTTGTGCATCGACGGTTTGCGTATTCCTCCTCCGTCGCCCTTCTGACCGCTAGTCGGCGATCAAGCACACCCATCACGCTCCCGCATTTTCGCTCATACTACGGAGGTGCGCAGAACTCGTTGTTTTTCGTGTTGCTCTCGATTTTGCCTTTCGGAATGGCGGTGATTCTCGCACACGCCTTTGTTCCTTTGGGCCAACCGCTGACAAAATAGATTACGGGATAGCTCCAAGAGTCACGGCGTATGTTCGCTTGGGCGCCAAACTCGAAGGGGGTTGTGTACCGGCACTTCAATGTGAACGGTCCCGCAATGCTGAGCAGACGTTCTTTGGGATGGGCCGTTCCATTATTCGGATCCGGCAACAGAATGTTCGGACCGCCCGCAGGATCTTCGCATCTCCAGCCAAGGTGCACTTGAAGGTGCGTGAGTTTGGCACCGGCCGGGATGTCGGCCTCATAAGTAAACCCTGCTGGGCCGGAGCCCGGCTCAAGTGCCGCGCCACCAACATTCTTGATCCATGGCATAAATAGAGAAGAACCAAGAGGGGTACCTCCACCAATGCTCTCTAAGGACAAGTCAAACGTTGAGCCTGGCGGCGGTGCGTAGTTGTAGCAGCTCTCAGCCTTGTCGGGATCGACGTTCCTTTTAAACACTGAAGAAACGGCTGAGAAAGACGAACCAAAAGCGCACATTTCACTCGGGTGGCCGCCGTCGGTGTACAGCCGCAAGGTGTCGGACAGACCGTTTGGAGCAATGTCGGCTTTTGTCACATACGAGCACACCAAATTCATCGGAGTGCGTAGCTTCCAGTAGGTTCCATCCGCGTGTTTTAGGCTGTCGGGCCACACTGCCATCTTTTCGCAGGTCCAAGGCCCAGCTGAATAGTTCCCGTTTGTCAATGAGTCGACATAGAACACCTTAATTCTGCCCGGCACCTCGACTCTCAGATTCAGCCTTGTTCCGGCCGGGATTGTCATGTCGCCATCGTTGCGAAGCCGATAGCGCCACTCAATGTTTCCGTGCCCAGTGCCCGTCAAATACGGGTAACCCGACGGAACATCGACTTCGACATCATACGAGGGCATCGCCGGCGTCACATCGACCTTGACGCAGGAGTATGGCGCGCCCACCGTTGCGTAGTCTGGGCCGAGTATGGCGGCACACGTGCGAAGGTCCTTATTTTTCAGCATGCTGTTGTCGACTTCCATCTGGTACTCGAAATGGAGCGTTTTGGGGCCATCCAACGGCAGCTTCTTGTTTCCCTTCCTCTCACATATGAAAACTGAGAGATGGACGACCTGCAGCAAACCCATCGCCTTCACGAGATTCTTCCAATTTCCTTTGAGGTCCTGTTTCGGGGTAGGGGTGTCGCTAATTTTGCACTTCGCCTTCAAAAATGAAGTGGCGCTTGTGGAGGCGGCGAGCACTTTTCCCTTTGCGAACAAATAGACATCGGTGGATTCACCGTCATAGGCAGGCCCGTTTGTACCCGCCAAAACATCAAATGTGCACAGGTGGGTATTCGTCGTGCTGGGGACGCAAGAGCTGAGCGTCTGATCGATGACGAGTTGCACCTGCTGCGCGGCAGCAGTCTGAGCCAGCAACAGTCCTGCTAACAGCATTCCTAACGAACGAATGAACCTACGCATCTATTTCTCCCACGTACCACCGCGACTTGACGCTTGGTGCGGCGACCCTAAGACCCGGCACCCGCGCGCGCATCACATGAATATGTAGCCGTAGCGCTTTTCTTCGCCACTGTGGCCGCGGCGGTCGCAGATTCGCACGCACCTGGAGCAATGCGAAGACGAAGCTCGCGCATGAGGCTTGCTGCAGTGCGCAGTGTTGAAACACAGGGACATATTCGTGCGAGAGGATTGCTGCAACGCGGCGGGACATGATCAGTATGCCAAACGACACAGAAGCCGAGAAAGATCTCGCCGTCGGAATCGTCGGAGCGCGTGACAAGCATAGGTTGTTACGCGCCCCATTTCCCTTGTCAGGGTTCAGCGACGGTGAGGACGCATACTGTCACCGTTTTTTCGGCAATTCGAGAGACGCGTGACAAACGCAGGCGATTGGTTCTTTGTTTGCAACGTGTCCTCACTGCGTAAACTTGATGTCGTCGATCGCGTAGCCGTCCGAGGTTTTCATGAGCGTCACTTGACGGATATCGATGCGCCCAAGGGCTGGGCCGCACCCGGAAAATGAAAACACGCGCGCAGGGTCGTCCGTTGTGTTGACCTCACTGCGCGAACAGACCCACCGACCCGATGGGTCGAACGCATCGAGTACGATCCCGTTTGCGCCGATGTCGAGCACTTTGAGCGAGACCTTGGATGCGGGCTTTGCGAACAAAATGAAGATCGGATTGTATGCATTCGTTAGGGGATTGAGGGGATACGACGCCCCTATCAATGCTCTATTGCCGCCCAACGGGATGGAGCGCACCACTGGCCCCGCGGGATTGGTCGAGCCGAACTACGCGATGCCCTGGGCCGCATATCCGGCTTGAACGTGCTCGAACTGTGCATAAGCCGATCCATCGGGCTTCCTCTCGAAATCGATCACAATGTCGGCCGCGATCGCCGGCGACGCGATGACCGCAAGCGCAGCGATAAAGAAACTGGCTGTGCGTTTCATGATGGTGATCCTTGATTGATTGTCAGCGTGGAGCGTCGGGGGCTGTGGTCAGAAGGGCGACCGTCAAGTCGCCGCTTCTGGCCTTGCCGTCGAACGTGACTTTGACGGTGCAGGTCATTTTGCCTTCGCGGATGGCGCCTTCGCCGCAGGTGACGAGGCCACCCCATACTTCCAGGCCGGTGACCTTGCCGGCGCGGGTTTCAACCGGCGTGACGGCAAGCGTGTAGTCGCCGACGCGAACGGCCGGAAACACCACCTCGCCCGTCCGGTTCGTCATGATGTCGATAGGTCTATCTTTACGACAACAGCCGGTCAAAGAAACACTGATGCCGGGAGCGGCGAAGGCGAGGCCGGTTGGCTTGTGTACGTTGCTGCGGGTGCTCTGATAATTCTTGCCTGCAAAGGCAACGCCCGCCATGGCGACCACGGCAATGGCGCCAAGGCATAGGGCCCTTCGTTTCATCTTGATTTCTCCGATCGTTTGCGACGGCGAACTTAGGCGCCCACGACAAGGGGCGCATCACATGAGTATGTGAGGGCCTACGCTTTCCTGCCGCAATGTTGTGGAAGCCACAAACAGCGCACGCGGCCGGGATAACGGCCCGGCGCCGTTCGCTTGGCGGGATTGTTGCAACGCGGTGATGATGCGATGAGCGCACGTTCGTCATGCTATGCGCGCTGGTCCCGGGAGCGCCGGAATTCGGGGGCACGCGACGAACTAAGGAAGTAAATCTTGGATTGTCACTTTCCCCAATCCAACTGATGTCGCCCCCATCGACAATGCGCTGACGTGCCTTTCTTCTGGTCCGTGGAGCCCGGCGCCATCAAGGCGCCGGGCCAGTTGGCTGCGTTTTACGATGACGGCTTACTCAAACTTACATTTGCTCTTTGTCGCCGGTATTTCGTGGTGGATCATACCCTGGTTGCCGGTGAAGTAACCGTTCCCGAGCTGCACCCACGGCTTAACGCCCTCGGGGAGTTTGCAACCTGGAACACTCTTCACGCACGCCCACGGTTCGGTTGGCCGGGATTCGGTCCACCTGTCGGCAGGACAAGTCCACTCGCACTTGCACTTGGGAGCGGGCACGGCGTGCGTGAAGTTCCACTCTTTTTTTTGCTGGTCGAAGCCATAGTCTATCCGGAAGGTTCCGGATTTCCCGCAAAGTGCGGCCTGCTGAGCTTCCGTCAGAGCCGGGCTCAGGTACTTCCAAATTTGTCCATTCAGCCAACCGGAGATGATCGCGTTCTTGCAGTACTTCTCCCGGTCGGCTAGCAAGGGGCCCGTCATCTTCCAGCTTACAAGCGTGTAACTGGACCCCGTGCCCTGCAACGCGATGGTCGCATGACACGTCCATGTCTTCTGCGGCGCTGCTGCCATTGCTGGCTGAACGGCCAAAGCAGATAGCGTCAGAAGAAGACCAAGTGCAAATTTCCGCATAGCGCTTCCTCACTTTTTTGACAAACGTCAGGGCTTACCGGTTCATTCCGGCTTGCCGAACCACTGACGCCGGCAACGCTAAGGGCGGCAAAACGTGTCCACATCACATGAATATGTGAGTGACACGAATTTATTTGCTGCGATGATCTGACGTGCTGCGAACCGCGCGCGCTGTTGGGATATGATCGCGGGCGCATTCGCCAAAGAGGCTTACCGCAACGCAACCATGACTCAGATGAGTGCAGCAACCGTTTCCGGGGACGCGATCGCCGTCGGCATCGTCGAGGACGATGACGATTTGCGCGCGTACATGTCGTCGGTCGTTTCCGCGGCGCCGGGATTGAAGCTTGCGTTCGCGGCCGGGTCGCTGGCCGAGGCGATGCGGGCGGCGGGTGGCGAGGCCGACGTTTGTCTCATCGATATTCAGTTGCCGGACGGCAGCGGGCTTGAGTTTCTGGCGCGCCTGAAAGCGCGGACGAACACCAAGGCGCTTATCCTCACGGTGTTGGGCGACAGGGAAAGCGTGTTCGAGGCGCTGCAGGCGGGCGCCGACGGTTACCTTCTGAAGGACACGCCGCCGGAGCAGATCGTGCGCGACATCAAGAGCGCGTTCGCCGGCGCTGCACCCATGAGTCCCCGCGCGGCCGCGCACCTGCTGAAGGCGTTCAAGCGATCGGCCGAAACGAAGGGGGCGAAAACGGAGTCGCAGTTGACCGAGCGCGAGGGCCAATTGCTACGTCTGTTTGCACAGGGGAAGTCCTACAAGGAGGCGGCCGAGGAGCTTGGGGTCACACCCAACACGATCGGCGCGCATGTGAAGTCGATCTATTCGAAGCTGAATGTGAATTCGCGCGGGCGCGCGATCTATGAAGCCGGTCAACTCGGCTGGCTCGATGAGCCTTCGGACGATTGAACGGGCTGCTTGAGCGGCAATACGATCGAAATGCGGTGGCCCTTATCGCCGTTGCTGCCCATGCTCAAAGCCGCGCCCAGCCGCTCGGCGCGCGCTTTCATGTTCTTCAGCCCCTTGCCGTGGCCGTTGCCGGTTTCCGAAGCGAGGCCGCGTCCGTCGTCGGCGATCACGATCGAGAGCATGTCTCCGTCGCGCGCGACTGCAATCGACACTTTGGCGGCGCCCGAGTGGCCTATCGCGTTGGAGACCGCCTCCTGCAGAATACGGAACACGTTGAGCAGCGCTTGCGGCTCGAGTGTTACGCCATCGAGGTTCCCCTCGTCCTCGGGCCAGTCGAGCACCATGCCGGCACCGACAAGCTGGCGTTCGGCGCGCGCCTTGAACGCATTCAAGGCAGCACCCATCGAATCGCCTGCGCTGTCGAGCGAGTCCACGATGAGGCGCAGGTCGTTCAGGCTCTCCTGCACCTCGCGCTCGACGGCGGCGATGTCGAGACGACCGGCGCGCACGCGGATCAGAAGGGACAGCAGGCGTCCGCCGATGCCGTCGTGCATGTCGCGGGTGATGCGGCTACGCTCCTCGAACAGCATGCGTTTGCGCGCTTCTTCCTGCAGGGTCGCGCGCACGCCGCCGAGCTCCGCCGATTGGGCGGCGTAGTCGGCCTTGAGCTTGGCGATGCTTTCGCGCCGGGCCGTAAAAGTATAGCGGCCGAGTGCTGCGGCACCCACGGCCAGCAGCGGCAGCGCGCCCAGTGCGTGCAGGGTCGCGAGGCCGAATGCTTCATTGAAGAGGCTGGGCTCGGCGGCACGCATCAGGCCGAAGGCGGCGGCGGCAAGTGCCAACATCATCGCGGCGAAGCTGACGGGGGAGAATCCGGGATCGCCGGCCGCGTGCCAGGTGCGGATGACACCGATAGCAATAAACGGGGCCGCAACCGCCGCCGGTGCCCACAAGAAAAAGGTGGTGCCGATCGAGCCGACTGCGAACACCAGAACGCTCGATAGAATGAGCAAGACAAGCCGAACTCTGGCGAAGCGCCGAATGCCATCATCATTGTTGAGGGCCACCGAGAGAGCGAAGGCGACCCAGATGGCAAGAAAATACTCGGCGCCATCGATCAGCAACCCGAGGAACTCGCCAACGTCGCGTTCGCGGGCAAGAGCCTGCGCCAAGACGAGATAGGCGAGCGCGGCAAGCGCGCCTGGCGAAAAATTCGGTGAAACGCCGCCGAGCAGCACCAGGAGCACAAGCGCGGCGAGCACCGCAATCGTCATGCTCATGACTTGATTGCGCCAGGCCCACTTGCGTTGAGCCTGCGCTGCTTGTTCTGCGACGGCCGATGGCGCTAGGAACGCGCGCGAAACACCGATCCTACCGTGATCTTCACCCAGGCGAATGCGCAATGCCGTTGTATCGGGATCGCTCTTTGGCGGGAGGCGGATCACAAGTGCCTCGCTGGCGAGCCCAAACCCGCTCGCGCCCTTGAACGGTTCAGTCACGATGTCGGTCGATCCGATTTCTAGACCGGCAACGCGGGCAGCAGATGGGATGTAGAGGGTGCGGAAACCCGGCTCACTCGTGCCGGAAAGTTCATACGACCGGATTGGTGCAGACCGATCTTGTGGCAACAGCGCGAAGCGGTTCAAGGCTTCAAGGCTCGGAGAGAGTGCGTCCAGCGCGAAGGCACAACCGATAAGAAGCACGGCGGCTGCCGCGAGGGTCTTCGTGCGCGGTACAGCCATGCGGGAGACGCTGAATGCGGTCGCAAGCCCCTCGCCCATTCCCTCGCGCTACTTCCGTTTGACGCCACTTTCCATGCTATAGGATCGGCGCATGAGCACCAAATCGAACGGCGTCGAGCCGCTCAAACTGGGCCTGCAGGCTGTCCTCGCCCTTCTGTCGCTGGCCGGACTTTGGTTCGGCGCAATGGGGTTGATGCTTGGCGCCACTCAGCTTTTCGATGGCAGTCCACCCGCCGGCGTCGACAACCAATCGCGTTATTTGTCGGGCATGTACCTGCTGTTTCCGTTTCTGATTTGGTGGATCATCCCGTCGATCGAGCGGCATGCCATTCCCATTCGCATCATTGCGGCCGCTATGATGTGCGGCGGTATCGGCCGATTGATCTCGCTTATGCGGTACGGATCGGGCGACGACGGGCAGCTGATCTCGATGGGGGTGGAGATTTGCGCCCCCTTGCTCATCTATTGGCAGCGGATGGTGGCATTGAAACACGCGGCCGCGTGACTACCATCCCAGCCCCAGCCCGCTAAGGTCGGGCATCGATATTCAGCACGAGCACAGAGCATACCCATGAGCCAAGCCCATGGAATTCCGGGGACACGTGATGAACTCAGTGGCAGCGACCGACGCCGCAAGGGTGGGCGGGACGCCCGCGGTCCCAGGCTGCTTTAGCGGCTTGCCGTTTCGCGGACCAGCAGGCGGTTTGGGTCGACCGCGCGGTCGCCTTTGCGGATTTCGAAGTGGAGTTGGGGGCGGTCGACGTCGCCGGTGGATCCGACGAGCGCGATCGTTTGGCCACGGCTTACCGTGTCGCCGCGGCCGACGAGCAGTTTCTTGTTGTGCGCGTATGCCGTGACGTAGCCGTTGGCGTGGCGCACGAGCAGCAGGTTGCCGTAGGCTGCGAGTTCGTTGCCGGCGTAGACCACCGTGCCGGTGTCCGCGGCCTTCACAGGCGTGTTCGGGTCGGCGGCGATGTTGATGCCGTCGTTGTGAAGTCCGGTGCCGCGGCGGCCGAAGTTCGACACGACTTTGCCGCTGACGGGCCACAGAAAGCGGCCCGTGCCCTTTGTGACAGGGTGTTCGTCGAAAGCTGCGTCAGGGTCGCGTTCGACGACTTCGCGTTTGACCTTCGGCTTTTCGTCGTAGGCAGCGTCGGGGTCGCGTTCCACGAGTTCGCGCTTGGCTTTCTTCGGCGGTTCGTAGGCGGCGTCGAGATCGGGCTCGGCGATGTCGCGCTTCGGCTTCCAGCGTGGCATCACCATGGACACGTCGGCGAGATTTGGCGCCGTCAGTTCTTCGGGGCCGCCCTGCCCCTCGAACATCGGCTTCGCGCGCGGGAGCCCAAGCGCGTAGAAGCGGGCGCCTTCGAGGCGCGGATCGGGTGCCGTCTCGCCGGGTTCGACCACGACGGGCGAAGCCAGCACTTCCTTCTTCACCGGCGTGAGGCGCGTGGCGGCCTGGCGCGGTTTTCGTGCGGCGGTGTCGGCGTCCGAAGTGGCTTCGACGACGGGCTTGCGCGTGCGTGGCTTGGGCTGCGTGGCGGTTTGCGGCTGCCAGCTTGCGGCGACATAGGCCGGCGGGATGACGATGCGCTGGCCGTGCGTGAGTTTGTAGGGCGCGTAGAGGCCGTTTGTTTCGATGATTGCTTCGGCAGGCACATTGTAGCGGCGCGCGAGGTTCGGAACGGTATCGCCGCGTTGGACGAAGACAACAGTGGCCGGGCGCGCCAACCGTGCATTGTACACGGGCGCTTGCATATCGACCGTCGCACAGCCGCTTGCCGTACCGAGCAAGAGCGCCGCGATCAGCGACTGCACCGTCTGCTCCTTACGTTTGCGGCTCAGGCGACGTCCGCGCGGATCATTCGACCGCTCCATCGCTTCTAGCCACGCCTTCCAACAAGGGCACGAACTTCACGGGCAAGAGATCCGTGCTCTGAAACTCATGCGCCGTCCGTCTTATGCGGACCAGCACCTGCCCGTCGACACCACGATCGATTGGAATAACCATGGAGCCCTTAATAACGAGTTGATTTAGCAACTCCGCGGGCGGATTTTCGCGGGGCGCAGCCGTGACGATGATGCGATCGAACGGGGCCTGACCGGGCCAGCCGCGGGTGCCGTCGGAAACGCGGGCGTCGATGTTAAAGAGGTGTAACCGCTTGAAGCGCTGCTCGGCCTGTTCTTGAAGGTGGGCGTAGCGCTCGATCGTGTAGACGCGCTTCACGAGTTTCGCGAGCACTGCCGTCTGATAGCCCGAGCCGGTACCGACTTCGAGCACGCGATGGGTGGGTTTCAGCTCAAGGGCCTGGGTCATATAGGCGACGATGAACGGCTGGGAGATCGTCTGGCCTTCGTCGATGGGGAGCGCGGTGTTGTCGTAGGCGCGGTCGGCAAAGACTTCCGGCACGAACAGCTCGCGCGGCGTCGTCTCCATCGCCGACAGTACGTCAGTGTTGGTGATGCCCTGGCGGCGCAGCTCCATCAGGAGGCGGATCATCCGCACGTCGGGTGTCATGTGGCCCTCGCCTGCTCTTAGGGCATAGTGCATCAAGACCTCCACGCGTGCAGCTGCATTGAACGCGCAAAGGGGTTACCGATTTACAACCATGCCTACGTTTTGACGGCACGAGCGAGGCCTACTCGCTCTTTGGCGCGCCGTCGATGTGTTGGGCCAAGGTCTTGCGGGCGCGATCTTCGGTTAGATTCATGTGCAACGGGGTGATCGAGATGCGTCCGTCGTAGATCGCGCGGAGGTCGGTGCCTTCGGGCGGGTTCGAGCGGACGCGGGAGAAGCCGAGCCAGAAGTAGGGGTTGCCCCGGCCGTCGGTACGTTCGATCAGGTTCGTGAGCGACTGGTCGCGCTTACCCTGCGACGTCACTTCGATGCGCTTGACCGCATCGGGGGCCGCGTCGGGGAAATTGATGTTGATCAGGACGTCTTTCGGCCAGCCCACCTCGCGCAGTTTGCGGATGAGATTTGGTCCGTGGGTCTCGGCGCAGGCCCATTTGACCGGGCCCTCGTCCAACAGCGTCGACTGGCTGAGCGCGATCGAGGGGATGCCCAAGGCGGTGCCTTCCATGGCGGCGGCGATCGTGCCCGAGTAGGTCACATCGTCGGCCATGTTCGAGCCGCGGTTGACGCCTGAGAGCACGAGGTCCGGGCGATGATCCTTCAGCACGTGTATCACACCCATCAGCACGCAGTCAGTCGGCGTGCCTTGGACGGCGTATTTCTGCTTGGCGACCTCGCGCAGGCGCAGGGGCTGCGTGAGCGTGAGTTTGCGGGACGCACCGCTTTCTTCGCTTTCGGGCGCCACGATCCAGACGTCGTCGGAGAGCGCGCGCGCGATCTTTTCGAGCGCGGCCAAACCCGGCGCGTTGATGCCGTCGTCGTTCGACAGAAGGATGCGGAACTTACGCGGCATGGGGTGCAATCACGTCCAGGCCGCCCATGTAGGGCTTCAGCACGTCGGGGATTGCGACCGATCCATCGGCTTGCTGGTAGTTTTCAAGGACCGCGATCAGAGTGCGGCCGACGGCCAGTCCCGAACCGTTCAGCGTGTGCACGAAGCGCGTGCCCTTCCCGTCCGCGTTGCGACAGCGCGCGTCCATGCGGCGGGCTTGGAAGTCGCCGCAGTTCGAACAGGACGAGATTTCGCGGTAGGCGTTTTGTCCGGGCAGCCAGACCTCGATGTCATGCGTCTTGCGCGCGGCGAAACCCATGTCTCCGGTGGACAGCACCATCGTGCGGTAGGGCAAGTTCAGGCGCTTCAGCACTTCTTCCGCGCAGTTGGTCATGCGATCGTGCTCGGCGATCGATTGGTCCGCCGTCGTGATCGAGACGAGCTCGACTTTCGAGAACTGATGCATGCGGATCATGCCGCGTGTGTCTTTGCCCGCGGCACCGGCTTCGGAGCGGAAGCACGGCGTCCACGCGGTGAAGCGTAGCGGCAGCGCACTCTCGTCGAGGATTTGTTCACGCACTTGGTTCGTAAGCGAAACTTCGGCCGTCGGGATCAGCCAGTAGCCGTTCGTGGTGCCGAATTGCTCCTCGCGGAATTTCGGCAGCTGTGCGGTGCCGAACATCGCTTGATCGCGCACGAGGTAGGGCGGCACGACCTCTTGATAACCGAACGTGCCGGTGTGCAGATCGAGCATGAAGTTCGCGAGCGCGCGTTCGAGGCGCGCGAGTTGGCCGCGCAAAAGGACAAAGCGCGCGCCGGACATTTTGGCGGCGTTTTCGAAGTCCATGAGCTTCAGCGCTTCGCCGATGTCGAAATGCTGTTTCGCGGCGAAGTTCATGGCGCGCGGCTGGCCTACGCGGCGGACTTCCTTGTTCGCGGTTTCGTCCGGACCGTCCGGCACGTCGGCCGCAGGCAAGTTCGGGATCGAAGAGAGGAGCTCATTCAACGCCTCTTCGTTTTCGCGCACGCGCAGTTCGGTGGCGGGCACTTCCTCTTTGAGGGCGGCGACTTCGGTCATCAGGCGCTGCGCTTCAGCCTCGTTCTTTGCGGCCTTGGCTTGGCCGATCTTCTTCGATGCGTCATTGCGCAGGCTTTGCATTTCCTGCAGGCGTTGCGTGGCGCTGCGCCATTCCTGATCGAGGCCCAAGATCTCCTTCGACATCGCGTTCAAGCCACGGCGCTTCAGGCCCTCGTCGAAGGCGGAAGGGTTTTCGCGAATGAACTTGATGTCGTGCATTTGGCGGTTGCTCAAAACTATTCGTCATTGCCGGGCTTGACCGGCCATGACGACTTTAGAAATGGTGGCGCTGTTTAGCGGCTCAATCGCGTGGCCACAACGGGGCTAAACCGCGCTTTCCGCTCTTTTCGCGTCTTCGGCGCGGCGCTTTTCGATCAGCCAGACGCTCCAGATCGAGGCTTCGTAGAGCAGGCAGAGCGGGATCGCGAGCGAGACTTGGCTCAAGACGTCGGGCGGCGTGAGGACGGCCGCGACGACGAAGGCGAAGACGATGGCGTAGCGGCGGTTCGATTTCAGGAACTGCGAGGTGACGATTCCGACGCGGCCCAGTAGCGTCAACAACACGGGAAGCTGGAAGCTGAAGCCGAACGCGAAAATCAGCGACATGATGAGATCGAGGTAGTCGGCGACCTTCGCTTCCAATTGGATCGGGAGCGAGCCGGGGCCGCCGGGGGATTCGAAGCCCAAGAAGAACCTGATCGCGACCGGCATCAGTCCGTAATAGACGAGCGCCGCACCGAGCGTGAACAAGACCGGCGTTGCGACGAGGAACGGCCAGAACGCGCGGCGTTCATTGCGGTAGAGGCCGGGTGCTACGAACATGTAAATCTGCGTCGCGATGATCGGGAACGAGATGCAGAGCGCGCCGAAGCCCGCCACCTTCAAGTAGGTGAAAAACGTCTCGTAGAGCGCCGTAAAGATCATGCGCCGGCCGGGCTGGCCTTCCAGCGCGACGGCAAGCGGATGCGTGAGGAACGCATAGATCCGCTCGGCGAAAAAATAGCAGGCGATGAACGCCACGATGAAACCGATGAGCGACCAGATCAGGCGCTGGCGCAGTTCGATCAGGTGATCGAGCAGCGGCGCGCGCGAGGCCTCGATGTGGGCCTCGTCATCGTTGGGGCCGGACGTCGTCATGGTGCGGGCGGCACCACGGGTTCGGGCGCTACGGCCGGTGTCGTTTCCTCGACAGGCTTTGGCTTCGGCGCGCGGCCGGTCATGAGGTCTTCTTCCAGGTCACCGAGATCGCCCGTGCGCGTCATCTCGCTGAACTCACGCTTCATGTCGTCCACTTGGGACTCGCGCATCAGGTCGTCGATGTGGCCCTGGAACTCGCGCGCGAGCGTGCGCGCCTTCGCCATCCACTGGCCCAACGTGCGGAACGCGTGCGGCAAATCCTTCGGGCCGATAACGACGAGCGCCACCACGCCGATGAGGAGAAGCTCGCCCCAGCTGAGGTCCATGAGCTTTGAGCCTTAGTTCTTGACGCTGTCCTTGTTGTCGGTGCGCGTCTTATCCTGATCGATCGGCTTGTCGTCGTCGGCGAGGCCCTTACGGAAGCTCTTGATGCCGCGCGCGACGTCGCCCATCAGGTCCGAGATACGGCCGCGGCCGCCGAACAAGATCAAGATCAGAGCACCGACAACCAGCCAGTGCCAAATCGAAAGTCCACCCATGTTTCACAAAGTCCTTTTGCCGGCGCGATTGTCCCAAATGGCCAAGCCCCGCGCAATCGAGGAGATAGCGCGGTTCACGTCGTTGTTAAGGGACGCCTTATTCGGCGGAATTGCCCTCTTTCGGGTCCGGCGTTTCGGGCTCGAACAGGTCGCCGGTGTCGCCAGCCTCCAGCGGATCCTCGTCCATTGCGAGCGAGTCGTTCGGCGAAGGTACGTTGAAGCTTGCCGGAATGCGGCCCTCCATGAGGCCTGCCGCGCGCAGTTCGTCGAGGCCCGGCAGGTCGGTCACCTTGTCGAGGCCGAAGTGGAGCAGGAAGTCGTCGCTGGTACCGTAAGTCACCGGACGGCCGGGAACGCGACGGCGACCGCGCATCTTCACCCAGCCGAGTTCCAGCAAGATGTCGAGCGTGCCCTTGTTGATCGTGACACCGCGGATCTCTTCGATTTCGGCGCGCGTGACGGGTTGGTGATAGGCGACGATCGCGAGCGTCTCCAGCGCGGCGCGCGAGAGGCGCTTCTGTTCGACGGCGTGCTTCTGCAGGATATGCGCAAGGTCGGGGGCTGTCCGGAAGGCCCACTTGCCCGCGACGCGGACGAGGTTCACGCCGCGTTTGGCGTAGACTTGCGAGAGTTCTTCGAGAAGTGCGGGGATATCCGAATCCGGCGGCATGCGTTCGACGATCGAGTCTTCGTCCAGCGGTTCGGCAGCCGCGAAAAGGATCGCTTCGACCATGCGTAAGTGCATGGCGGCTAGCGGAATCGCATCGCCTGGAAACAGGCGCGTGACCGTCCCGTCTTTCGCATCCGTGGTTTGTTTGTTCTTCATATCTTCGTCGGGCTTCATGGCACGCACCGGGGAAGGCGTCATGTCGCAACCTCTTTTTCGGATGTGTCGGGTTCGCGGCGACGCACGTAGAGCGGTGCGAACGGCGCCATTTGCCGCAGTTCGAGCAAGCCGTCGCGCACCATTTCGAGGCTTGCGGACAGCGTGCTGGCGATGCCGGAGCGGCGGGAGCGGCCAGTGTTGAAATCGTCAGGGATCAGCGCGTCAATCACCGCCCAATCGATTACGATGCCGAGCATGCGTTCCAAGCGGTGGCGTGCGTCTTCGATCGCGAAGACGGGCATGCGCTGAAGCTCATAGTTCGAGTGCGCGATCTTCTTCACACGTTGCGTCGAGTAGGCCTTCAAGAGGTCGACCAGCGTGTCGGCGTATTTCGGCGACTTGATCACGCGAATGCCTTCCGGCGCGCCGCGCAGGAAGACGTCGGTGCCGAGGCGGTCGCGCGACATCAGGCGGGTTGCCGCAATGCGGATCGCCTCAAGCCGCTGCAGCTGCAGCGTCAGGCGTTCGGCGAGTTCTTCGGCGGTGGGCTCGCCTTCCTTCTCTGTCTCCGGCAGCAGCAACTTCGACTTCAGGAACGCGAGCCAGGAGGCCATCACGAGGTAATCGGCGGCGAGATCGAGATGCATCTTGCGCGCTTCGGCGACGAAGACGAGATATTGCTCGGCGAGCGCCAAGATCGAGATTTTTCGCAAGTCGACTTTTTGCGCGCGGGCGAGCGCCAGCAGAACGTCAAGCGGACCCTCGTAACCATCGATGTCGATGATCAGGGCTTCGTCGGGCTTCGGTTCGATTGGCGGGCTGTCGAATTCGAGCGTCATGGTCAGACCTGTGCCAGCGCTTGATCGACGCGCGATTGGGCTTCGGCGATTGCGAAGGGTTTTACGGGTTTCAGAGCGCCAAGTGTGCGGCCGGTGCGATCGAGCGCTTTGCCGCTTAAGATGGGCGTTGCGCTGGCCACTTCGCGCATCTCGTCGATGCTGCCCTTGCAGTGCAGGATCAGGTCGCAGCCGGCGGCGATCGCAGCGCGGGTTCGGTCCGCAAGCGAGCCCTTCAGTGCGCGCATGGTCAGGTCGTCGGTCATCAGCGCGCCATCGAAGCCGATGAAACCACGAATGACTTCATCGATCACGCGTTTGCTGGCGGTCGCGGGCGCGGTCGCATCGATGTCGGTGTAGACGACGTGGGCAGTCATCGCGAGCGGCGCGTGGGCAAGTGCGCGGAACGGGGCGAAGTCGCTGCGCTCAAGCTCGGCACGGGCAGTATCGACGACGGGGAGTTCCAGGTGGCTGTCGGCGCGGGCGCGACCGTGGCCCGGCATGTGCTTGATCACAGGCAGGACGCCGCCGTCGAGCATGCCGTCGATGACGGCTTGGCCGAGTGCCGCCACGACCCACGGGTCACGGGCGAAGGCGCGGTCGCCGATGATGTCGTGCGAGCCCTCGGCCGGCACGTCTATACAAGGCACGCAGTCGACGTTGATGCCGAGGTCGCGCAATTCCTCAGCCATGACGCGGGCGTTGTCGTAGGCGAGGTCGCGGGCGGCAGCTGGGTTTTGGCGGCTGATGGCGCCGAAGGTTGCTGCTGGCGGGCGCTTCTTCCAATGCTCGCCGCGCAGGCGTTGAACGCGGCCGCCTTCCTGGTCGACCAGGATGGGCGTGTTGGCGCGGCCGACGCTGTCGCGCAGCGACGCGGTCAGCTTGCGCAGTTGTTCAGGCGAGCCGCAATTGCGCTGAAACAGGATGAATCCCCAAGGGTTCGCGTCGCGGAAAAACGCGCGCTCGTCCGCGGTCAACTCCAGACCTTCACAGCCGAATATCGCCGCTCGCACGGACACTGACCAAACTCCCCATCGGACGCGGGGAATCCCCTCCCCGCGCGCGCCCCCGCGCTTAGATCACTTGGCGGCGATGATGCAAGCCTGGCCAACCGTCGTCAGCTGTTGGCAGGCTGTCTGGGCCTCGGCTTTGTCCGCGAATCCGCCAACGCGCAGGCGATACCAGGTGCCTTTGCCAGGGATCTCTGCCGGTTTGATGGCCGGCGAGTGGTCGGCCAGCAGATCTTGGTTGGCCGACTTGATCTTCGACCAGGCCGACGCCGCCAGGGCCGCGTTCGGGAACGAACCCAGCTGAATCATTACGCCGGACGGTGCAGGCGTCGCAGCCGGGGCTTCGGTCGTTTCGGCGGGCGGCGGTGCGATCTCAACCGGTGCCGGCTTCGCAGCAACGGGCTTTGCCGGGGTAATGACTTCTTTCGCTGGGACCGGCTTTGAGGGCGCGAGCGCCGTCTTCGCGGCTTCACGCGGCGGCAAGGATGCGGTGATGTCTTCGCTCGTCTGCGGTGCGCCGCTGATCGAGCCGACGGTCGTGTCCATGCCCGGATCGACGGGCGCGTCAAAGTCGGAAGCCTTGGTGCCGAACTTGCCGCCGGTTGCTTCGTCGGTCGTCGGTGCGATGGCGAGCTCTTGCGGCGAAGGTGTCGTCTTTGGCTGCTCCGGCTTCGGCAGCATATTGACCTGATCGTTCTCCGGATCCGAACCNNGAACTCATCAAGCGGTCGTAACTTTTCGCTGGTGCCGGATCGATTGCTGGCGATGCCGTTGCCGGATCGGGAACGATCCGCGTCGGGCCTGCATCGGCGGTCAGAATCGGCAGACCGTTCTGGCCCTGCTTCACGCCCTGGTTATAGGCGACCCATACGACGCCCGCGAACGCGGCAAGTACCACAATGCCAAGCAGCACAACAAGCGGCCGCGAGCGCGGACGCTCCGGCTCCAGGTCAGTGTCGTAGAGGAGCGCGTCATCATACGGCGGCTCATACAAATTGCGGTCAGGATTGACCATGGCTGTTATTCCCCTCAACACGACAAAATTATGGTGGATAGATGACGAATCGTGGTGTGCCCGCGCCAGGATACACCGACATCCCACTGATCCTTGAAGCGATTTCTCATTGGATGTCGCCTTCAATCGCGAACAGACGACGATGCTCTTCCAGTGCGAAACGGTCCGTCATTCCGGCGATGTAGTCGGAGACGACTCGCGCCGTGCGTGCGGTGGCTGCGCCGTCGCAAAGTGCGTTCCACTGCGTGGGCATGGCGCCCGGTTCGCTCAAGAACAACGCGAAGAGATCAGTCACTACACGCTTGGCCTTCGACATCATGCGCGTGACCTTAAAGTGGCGGTACATGTTCTTGAAAAGGAAGGCTTTCAGCGCCTTATCGTTCGCGATCATTGCGTCCCCGAATGCGACGATCTGTTGCCCGCAGGCACGTACATCCTCCGCGCTCTGCACCTTCAGCTTGTTAATGCGACGCTGCGTCTCGGCAATCGCGTCGTCGATCATCGTGCTGATCAGGCGGCGGATCGCTTCATGAATGAGGCGCGAGCGGTCGAGACGCGGATAGCGCTCCATCACGCCCGTGAAAATGCTACCCACAAGTGGCAGCGATACCACTTCCTCGATAGTGAACAGCGCGGCTCGTAATCCGTCGTCTATGTCGTGGTTGTTGTAGGCGATGTCGTCTGCAAGTGCCGCGACTTGCGCTTCGGCACTTGCGAACGAGTCCAGACGCAGATCGAACGTCGAGTTGAATTCTGCGATCGCTTGCGGGATCGGTTTGTTTTTTGAAGCAACGCCCGTCAGCGGGCCGTTGTGCTTGACGATACCTTCGAGCGTTTCCCACGTAAGGTTCAGCCCGTCGAATTCCGCGTAACGCTGCTCGAGTTTCGTGACGAGGCGCAAGGCGTGCGCGTTGTGATCGAATCCGCCGTAGGGCTCCATCGCGGCGGCCAACGCGTCTTCGCCGGCGTGGCCGAACGGCGTGTGTCCCAGATCGTGCGCGAGCGCGAACGCTTCTGCCAAATCGTCGTCGAGGCGCAACACGCGTGCGATCGAGCGTGCGATTTGTGCGACTTCCAGCGAATGCGTGAGGCGCGTGCGGTAGTAATCGCCCTCGCGGTACACGAAGACCTGCGTTTTGTGCATCATGCGGCGAAACGCGCCCGAATGGATAATGCGGTCGCGGTCGCGCATGTAAGGCGTACGGGTCAGGCTTTCGGATTCGGCAAATTGGCGGCCGCGGCTTGTCTCCGCCCGGGAGGCGATCGGGGCAAGTTCGCCGTGACCTCGAAAACCGCTCAACTGAAGCACCTTTCGTGGGCAGGTTCGGCCGGCCCCAGCTGGGCCTTGGACGCGAGCGCCCGCGCGCACATATAATAGTAGTGCTACGATCGGCCTGTTTAACGGGCATCAGGTTAACCGAAAGTTACCGATGGAAACAGCAACTGAAGTTCGTGTGAGCGCGAGTGCGGCCAAGCGCATCGCCGCGCTGACGGCTGCGGAAGGGCCCGGCGCGATGTTTCGCATCGCCGTCAACGGCGGCGGCTGCTCCGGCTTTCAATACGAGTTCTCGTTCGACGGTACGCGCGCCGCCGACGACGTCTTGATCGAACGCGACGGCGCGCGGGTGCTGATCGACCAGGGGTCGCTGGAATTTTTGGGTGGCTCCGAGGACGATTTCATCGAAGGATTGATGGGCTCGCATTTCGAGATCAAGAACCCGAACGCGAAATCGTCGTGCGGCTGCGGGACGAGTTTTTCGGTCTGATCCGGCGCCGCCCTTGGCGCGCCCCATAACTTCGGCTATCGGAGGCCTCTCTTTCACGGAGGCTTCTCATGGACGTGCGGGCAGCGGTTGCGGTTGAGGCGAAGAAGCCTTTGGAGGTGACCACCGTTCGTCTCGACGGTCCGCGCGCGGGCGAGGTCTTGGTCGAGATCAAAGCGACCGGCATCTGCCACACCGACGACTACACGCTGTCGGGACTCGACTCCGAGGGGCTGTTCCCATCGATCTTGGGACACGAGGGTGCCGGCGTCGTCGTCGATGTTGGCGCAGGCGTTACGTCGGTCAAGAAAGGCGATCACGTCATTCCGCTCTATACGCCCGAGTGCCGGGAGTGCGAGTACTGCTTGTCGCCCAAGACAAATCTTTGCGTGAAGATCCGCGCGACGCAGGGCAAGGGCGTGATGCCGGACGGCTCTTCGCGCTTCACGCTCGGCGGCAAGCCCGTGTTTCACTACATGGGCACGTCGACGTTTGCGAACTACACCGTGCTGCCCGAGATCGCGGTCGCGAAAATCCGCTCCGACGCGCCGTTCGATAAGGTTTGCTACATCGGCTGCGGCGTCACGACGGGCATCGGCGCGGTCGTCAACACAGCGAAGGTTGAGCCGGGTTCGAACTGCGTCGTGTTCGGGCTCGGCGGGATCGGGCTCAACGTCATTCAGGGCCTTCGCATGGTGGGCGCCGACATCATCGTGGGCGTCGACATCAATCCGGAGAAGAAGGCCTGGGGCGAGCGGTTCGGGATGACGCATTTCGTCAACCCGAAAGAGGTTAAAGGCGATCTCGTGCCCTATCTCGTGAACCTGACGAAGGGCGGCGCCGATTATTCGTTCGACTGCACCGGCAATGTGCAGGTGATGCGCCAGGCACTCGAGTGCTGTCATCGCGGTTGGGGCGAGAGCATCATCATCGGCGTGGCGCCGTCGGGACAGGAGATTTCGACGCGGCCGTTTCAGCTCGTGACGGGGCGCGTGTGGAAGGGCTCAGCCTTCGGCGGCGCGCGCGGACGGACGGACGTGCCGAAGATCGTGGACTGGTACATGGAGGGCAAGATTCAGATCGACCCGATGATCACGCACACGTTGCCGCTTACGCGGATCAACGAGGCGTTCGACTTGATGCATTCGGGCAAGTCGATCCGGAGCGTGGTGGTCTTTTGATGGGTGAGATAGGAGCCCAATCTCTTTGACTTCGCCTGCAGTGCGCGCGCCGCCGATGCGGCCGAGCCGGGCGCACTGGGCTTTGCATGGGATATCGTGCTGCCGGCCTAGTTGGCTCTTTGGCGGCGTTTTCCTTAACGACTGCCGCAAGGTCTGGGCCATGTCTCGCGATGCACGCTCGCCCCGGCATTAGCATTGTGCCGAGTGGAGGCTTCTGTGACCGCCGGTGCGGTGTTAAGACCCTGTGGTCAACTCTGGCGAACCCGCCGTGGCCCAAGCCCTACCGTCTGAAACGCTCATCGCGCGCTTTGCCAATGCCCGCATCTTGTGCGTCGGCGATATCATGCTTGACCGCTATATCTACGGGTCGGTCAGCCGAATCTCGCCGGAGGCACCCGTTCCCGTCATGGCGAGCGGCGGGACGGCGGCAATGCTGGGCGGCGCAGGCAACGTCGTTCGAAATATTTCCGCGCTGGGCGGGCAGACCACGCTGGCCGGCGTGGTTGGCGGAGACGCCACGGGCGTGGACGTTTTGCGGCTGATCAAAGAGCAGGCCCGAACGGCCTCGGCGGTCATCCCCATGCCGGGGCGACCGACAACCTTGAAGACGAGATTTGTGGCGGGAACGCAGCAGCTCCTGCGCGTCGATACGGAAGACACCGCGCCCTTGGAGGCGGACATCGCGGCGCAGCTCACGGCGGCGGCGGTGGATGCGATTGCCGAGCACGATGTTGTCGTGCTCTCCGACTACGACAAGGGCGTCCTGTCGCCCGTCACCTTGCGCCCCATCATCGCGGCGGCGAATGCACTCGGCAAACCGGTCGTCGCCGATCCCAAGCGGTCCGACTTGCGCGAATACGACGGCGCGACCGTGCTGACACCGAATGCGAAAGAGCTGTCGGCGGCCGCCAACATCGTCGTCACCGACGATGCGTCTGCGGTGAGCGCAGCCGAGGCCGTCCTTGCGCGAACGTCGGCGCAAGCCATTCTTGTCACCCGCGGCGCGCAGGGCATGACGCTGGTGCGCCGCGACGGGTCGCCGGTACACTTGGCCGCCGAAGCCCGCGAAGTCTTCGATGTCTCCGGTGCCGGCGACACCGTTACCGCCGTTATCGCTTTGAGTCTGGCGGCTGGGGCCACGCTTGAGCAAGCCTGCTCCCTTGCCAATACGGCCGGTGGTATCGTCGTCGGCAAGGCGGCCACCGCGGTCGTTCACCCCGATGAGCTGTTGGGCGCGGTCAAGGCGACGCAGTTCAAGAGCCTCGAGCGAAAGATCGTTTCGCGCGCTGCGGCACTCGACCTCGCTGCTGCGTGGCGCCACCGCAGCCTCAAAGTGGGGTTCACGAACGGTTGCTTCGACGTGCTGCACCCCGGTCACGTGTCGTTACTGCGGCAGGCGCGCGCGGCATGCGACCGCCTGGTCGTCGGTCTGAACAGCGACGCCTCGGTGAAGCGGCTCAAGGGCGAGGGGCGGCCGGTCAATGGCGAGCTTTCCCGTGCAGTCGTGCTGGCCGCGTTGGCCTCGGTCGATGCCGTCGTCGTCTTCGACGACGATACGCCGATCGCGCTGATCGAAGCGTTGCGCCCCGACGTTCTGGTCAAGGGCGCCGACTACGCAGTCGGCGAGGTCGTCGGCGCACCGTTCGTGCAGTCGTACGGCGGACGCGTCGTTTTGGCAGAACTTGTCCCCGGCGAAAGTACGACCGGCACCATCTCCCGCCTCCGCTTGGTCAAACCTTAGGAGCGGCTGTGATCCTGGTCACCGGCGGCGCCGGGTTCATCGGCTCGAACATCGTCGTGCGGCTTTTGGAATCCGGCCGCGCCGTCGCGGTTTGCGATACGCTGGACGACGGTCACAAGGCACGCAACATCGCAAAGGCGGCGCTTGCCGATGTGCTGCCGCCTGAAAACTTGTTCCCTTGGCTTGATGCGCATCGCGGCCGCCTGAAAGGCATCGTGCATATGGGGGCCGTCACATCGACGACGGAAACGGATGCCGAGTTGATCCTTCGACAAAACTATACCCTGCCTCAAAAATTGTGGGCGTTCTGCACGCAGCATGCGATTCCGCTGATCTATGCCTCGTCGGCGGCGACCTATGGCGGCGGCGAACATGGATTTGACGACGATCTGTCGAGCGCGGCGCTTGCGAAGTTGCGGCCTCTGAATCCATACGGCTTGTCGAAGCTGTTGTTCGACCGCTTCGTCGCCGGCGAGATCGAAACCGGCGCATCGACGCCGCCGCAATGGGTGGGGCTCAGATTCTTCAACGTTTACGGCCCGAACGAATATCACAAAGGGCCGATGATGAGCGTCGTCGCCAAGCTCCATCCGTTGGCCGCCACAGGTCAGACGGTTTCATTGTTCCGCTCGCACCGGCCGGACGTGGCCGACGGCGGACAGGCGCGCGATTTCATCTACGTGCGCGATTGCGCCGATGTCGTGGCTTGGCTTTTGGACACGCCAAGAGTCTCGGGCTTGTTCAATCTCGGCACCGGCAAAGCGCGCAGTTTTCTCGACCTCGCGAACGCCGTATTCGCTGCGGTGAAGCGCCGCCCCAGCATCCAGTACATTGACATGCCGGAGAATATCCGCGGCCAGTACCAATATTTCACGCAAGCGAACATGGCGCGACTGCGCGCTGCGGGCTACGACCGTCCGTTCACGTCGCTTGAGGATGGCGTCTTCGACTACGTGACGAAGTACCTCGCGACGAGCGACCCGTATCGCTAAGCGTCACGTTTTATACCAGCCGACAATACACCTGACTTGCTATCCTCTATTCCGTCATGGCCGGGCTTTGACCCGGCCACCCAGGGCCATACGCTCCTGCGGCGACACTGGGTGGCCGGGTCGCGCTTCGCTTGCCCGGCCATGACGAACTTTTTTTGCAGCGTTACAACTTTTGGCGATTGCTACTAAAGATCGCGTGGCGCACGCGCGCGCCCGGTTCGATGTTCAAGCTGGTGGCCGCTCCACCTTTGAGTTCCAGGACGGCGCGAACGGGACCGCCTGCCGGGATCAAATTCTCGGACTGCGGAACGGTCTCGCGCTCGATGCGAAACACGACGCCCTCGGCATCGATGAACAGAATGTCGAGCGAGAGGGGTGTGTCCTTCATCCAGAAGATGACGCCGGTGCGCACCTCGCCATAGTCGAACAACATGCCTTCGTCGTCGCCCAGCGATGTGCGCCCCTCCAGTCCCTTGGCCCATGCGACTTCCGTGGCGGCGACTTCGACCGTGAACGCATGCACGACACTTCCGGATGATATCTCAAGCCGGGATTGGCCGCGCGAGCCGACTGACAAAATGACGGCAAGAAGAACCAAAGCTACGACCAGGGCGCCCACAGCCGCAACCACATTGCGCCGCGTCCTTCGGCTGCTCATGATGCAAGCAATGCCTCGTGAACGCGGATAGTCGCTGCGCTCGCGGGCGAGAGAAACGCGAACAGCTGCTCGTTCCGGCTCCGATAGTCGTCCAGCGTCTGATCATGCGTGTCCATCGCGCCTAATAACTTAGCCGCACCATCTTCCGCATCAAAATCGGCGTAGCGGTAGCCGTAAGGCTCAAGAAATGCGGAGTTGTGAACCAGCGGATAGCCGCCGTAGAGAATTTCGTAGAACAGATAATTGAGCCCGTTCTCCCAATGGTGCGTGACCACGGCGTCCGCGTGGTTGGCCAGAAACGCGGGGCCGACGAAGCGTGGCTCGAGCGTCATGATCCCGTCGCGCGCCGACTGCATCGCCGCCGCGAAGCTCGCGAAATGCGGGTTTTCGCGGTGTGCCAGACCGTTCGTCACGTAGATCGCGGCAAAACGCTCGCGCCGTTGCCGGTAAGCAGTTTCGCACACCATCATCGGCAGGTGGCTCGTCTTCATCACGGTGATGTTCGGGTCCATGATGCCCACGCGCCATTTGTCCTTGCCCGGCACATAGCCGAAGCGCTGGCGGACCTCGGCCGGCTGGCTGGTGACGAACAGCGGCTCCCAAATCTGCTGAACCTCGCGGACTGGGCAGCGATACACCGTCTCGCACCAGCCCCTATACGTCGCGATGTGCTGGGGCGTCATCCAGATGGCATCGTAGTTGTCGTGGTCGAACAGGCGCTCGGCGTCGGCGCGCGGCGGCACCGCGCACACCGCCTCCATGGAGATCACGGCGCCGTTGCCGCCTTTGTAGGAAACGACTTTTGTCCCGGCGTCGCGCCACGCCAAGACCGTCGCACGGTCCACGGCGGCGCCGGCGACGATGACGAAATCAAGCTTGTCCTTGAGCTCGTGCGAGCGGCGGATCGCCTCGCGCGGGATGCCGAGATGGGTGGCGTCTTCTTTCGGCTCGCCATCGCCGTGGTTCAGCAAGACGACAGCGGCGCAGTTCGGCGAGGCTTTGAACAAGCGATAGAGGAAGAGAACGTTCTGCCGCAGGCCGTTCTCGAACAGTCCGAGTTCGCCGTTGGCGCCCACGAAGATCGTGATGCCGATCGTGTATCCCGACTTCAGCGCCATCCTAGCGGAAGATTTCCTTTTTGACGGACAGACATCCCTGCCCCGCCGGCATCAGATAGAGCGACACGGTGGGGCTGGCTGCGCTCGTCATGAT
>CXWL01119425.1_pt1 | contig 27365 bp, 31 predicted proteins | sample 590931 | NCBI WGS metagenome assembly CXWL01 (sample SAMEA3498368, study PRJEB10139) | groundwater metagenome | biome: water well; material: biofilm material | place: Germany | collected 2015-04-27 | reverse complement strand
ACGCATGACGGGTTCCTCTTGTTGTTTGTGACCCCACGTTATGCGTTGCGATGACACCCGCCCAATGCTATTAATGCCGCGCCCTATGCACAGGAGGCATGGCCCTTGGAACTCGTTTGGCTAGAGGATTTTTCAGCACTCGCGGAATACGGAAGCTTTGTTCGGGCGGCTGAAGCGCGCCACGTAACTCAGCCTGCCTTCAGTCGTAGAGTCCGTTCTTTGGAGAACTGGATGGGCGTCGAATTGTTCGTACGCACTCCCCAAGGAGCGACCTTAACCGAGGCTGGAAGACAGATTTTGCCTAGCGCTCAAGAGGCCGCCAGACGTTTTTACCGGATGCGGTCTGAGGCTCAGGAAGTGGCAGGAATGGCCGCAAAAACACTGCAATTTGCAGCCACTCATTCCTTGTCATTCACCTTCTTCCCAAGATGGTTGAGAAGTGCGGAAAATGGCGCACCGATAGATGCGGTACGCCTGCATTCAGACAGCATGGCTGTTTGCGAACAGATGCTAATTCACGGTCAAGTTGAGTTTCTGCTTTGCCACCGCCACCCAGATGTGCCGCCTTTGCTAGCCCCTGACCAGTTCACTGGAAAGAAGATTGGGGAGGATGTACTCGTTCCACTGGCGAGCCCCTCTGCTAATTTCGGCACCTCCCCTGAAACACTGCCTTACTTGGCCTACACGCACGAATCGGGCCTTGGCCGAATCGTCGCTCACCGACTCCATGGCAAAGAAGACTATCTTCATCTCAAGCCTCTTTTCAGCAGCCATCTTGCTGCCGTTCTGATGTCAATGGCATTGGAGAGCAAAGGGGTCGCCTGGTTACCTAAAAGCCTGACGGAACAGGAAATGACAGATGGACGTCTTGTTAGGGCTCTCGACGAGAGCTGGGATATTCCTTTGGAAATCCATCTCACGCGTCCGACTGCCCCCATTAGCCCCGCAGCAGAGGAATTCTGGGCCAGAGTAGGCAACGATAAGGCGCGTTCTGTATGACACGTGGCGCTGCTCAATAGGCATATACGCGGCAAGGCAAATAAGTGGCTGCAGTTAGTTCAGCCCTGTAAATTCAAGATATGATTTTGGTATAACCTTCTCACACAACACATATCGAGAACTTTCATGTCCAAACTCGCAGAATTCCGCCAACTTGAAAAACACCTCGCCGAACAGCTCCAGGCCCTCGAAGCCCTAAAGGGCGATGCTGGCCTCAAGAAAGAAATCGAATTCGAAACCAAGCTGCGTGATTTGCTCGCAAAATACGGCTACAGCCTCAGGGACGTGATCAACCTGCTGGATCCACAAGCAGGCCACCGCGCTCCAGCAGTCGAGTCTAAAGTAGGCAGTCGCAAGCCTCGCCAGTTGAAGGTCTATAAAAATCCCCACACCGGCGAAGTCGTAGAAACCAAAGGTGGTAATCACAAGACTCTCAAGGAGTGGAAAGCGGAGCACGGCTCCGCGACCGTCGAATCCTGGTTGAACAAGTGAATCTAATTTAAGTACGAAGGGCCCTTAAGGGCCCTTTTTACCGATACGGTTTGGGTAGTGAAGTTCCATCAGCCTAAGCCTTCAATTGCAAAAGCATGAAGGGGGCATTTGCTTGATCTATACGATTGAGGAGCATCCTTAACTCTTTCCGGTGTACACCCATTGTCTACAGAGGCAAGTTATTTAGCCACTGGAGAGTCTTTTGCGAGGATCGCGGTATGGATTGCTTCAGTCATTGTATTGTTGACTTCGATGAGACGGTGCACCTCATCCTGAATCTTCAACAGCGTCTCAGCGTCCTTGTAAGTCTGTAACGCCTGTTTGTCTGAGGCTGCGGCAGCCACCTTTTGACCCACCATGATGACTGATAGCAGCACCAACTGTAGAAATGTCTGAGCAATCCAAGCTATTAGAGTCGAGACTCCGCCCTGAATCGCCGAGGGTAAGCTAATGAGGGCTATCCCTGCGAAGACATAGGCACACCACATGGTGCCAACAGCGTTTGTGATCATTAAAGCAATGCGTCCGTTCAGACCCAGATGCTCTTCTGAGGTGAGGTGCGGCCCTACTTTTTCTCGTTCCTTGATTCTCTGAAGTATCAGGCGTTCGATTTGCATCATAGATGCCTCTGATAGAAATTCAGTTAATGAGTCAGCCTTGGATAGGTGTCAGTGTCTACAGAACCTCTCACTGTCAATCCGCCTTCCGAAGCTACGCTGTGACCTTTGATGCTCCAGTATATCTGCCAATCAAAAATGGGTTAGGGAGCACCGATAAAATTCACATCAGGTTTGCTCTTTTTGTTCTGCCCGAAATTTGCTCGGTTGGTTTTTCCGTTCGACCCGCGTCGGAGGTCGGGTCTGAGCGAAGTGTTGAAAATTGATGGGTGGACATTGGGTTGCGGGAGATTTGCTGTTTGCGGGAACAGTTCATCGGTAGTCGTTCAAAATCGCCGTTCAGCCGATTGCTGAATGGCGCCGAGAGCTGTAATCGACTCCTTATCTGTCAGTCATTCATGTTTAAAAAATTGGTGGTCATTCATAATGCTTCCCACCTCCACCCACTCGTCCAAGATCGACATCCATGCCTGAAGAGTTCGAAGTTCCCAGCCCCCATGAGCACCACGTTGAGCACGCCACCCATCATGCTCATGCACAGGGCGATCGCTTTGCCAGCAAGATTGCAGTGATGACAGCTATCATGGCGACCGTGGGCGCCTTAATGAGCTATCAGGCCGGCTCGACGGAAAGTGCGGCAGCTATGGACAAAAACAACGCCGCCATGCAGAAAACGGAAGCTGCTAACGAATGGAGCTACTATCAAGCCAAGTCTAGCCGACAGAATCTGTCGGAGCTTGCGAGCCACCTTCCGGGGCTAGATTCCTCCCACTACGTTACAGAGGCGCAGCGTTACGGTGAACAGAAAGAGGAAGCGCGCAGGAAAGCTGAGGCACTCGAACAGAAGGCAGTAGAGTGGGAGGAAAAATCAGAGTTGGAACTACATCAGCATCACCGCTGGGCCCAGGCAATGACAGTAATTCAAATAGCCATCTCCTTGGCGGCCATCACCTTGCTGACCCGTAAGGAATGGCTCAAACGGGTTTCTTTCGGAGCTGCGGGTGTTGGCTTGATGTTGGGTTCGTCGGCGTTGTTGCATATCTGATCGAGGCAACAGAAGCTTACCTGTTGAGCGTTGTTGACCACCCATGGCTGTGAGCTAGATTGCTAGGGAAAACTGACTCGCTGGGCTCGACCTGTCACGGCGAGATTATCACAACAGCCCTAGTTGAGTGGGGCCTAAGCATGAACAGTCTGAGGAGTATTAATCATGTCGGAAGTCTCCAGCTATTTCACGATTGCCGTGGAAGTGCATGCCCTAAAAGGACGAAGGGAATTTTTCGTGGTTAACGGCGCCGTGCGGACTGCCCAATTCATACCCGAATTCCTATGCCGAAAGAACTGTGATGGAGAGCTAGCGGTGATATTAGACTGCGTAGTAAGCCAGTGAACTCCCCGCCGAAATAATCGCATAGCGTACCCAGAGTATGGGGTAAACACTGTACTCAGAACGGTTTATCGCCAGATTTCGCTTTCGGGTCTAATAATGATCACCACCGCTTTTTGCGGTGGTGTCAGAAGGGGTATGTACAGGTAGGTTACGCCTGCCAACCACGTCAGGTTGAAGAGGTTGAGTCAGGCTAATAGATACCGAACTGTTTAAGTTGAAAGTATTAATCACCGATAAGATCTGATTCTAAAACTATCAATTGCAAGGGCTCACCGCTCTCGAGGGTCAGAGTCAGGTTCTCGATAGTGCCAACAACTCGGTCTGGAAATGCTTGATGCCCTGAGGGAATGTCAAACTCTTCACAGACGAACTGCTGGCCGTCCAACCAGCCGATCGAAGTTAATAGCTCCGGATCGAGATAGTACATCCCGTTGAGGAAAAAGCCGGTGAGCGAATGCGTGTCATTTTTGCGCTCAATGAAATAGCGCACACCAGATATCATGCCAGTTTTTGAGTTGATCATTTGGGTCAGCCTCCGTGGGTAGTATCGGTGTAGATATACCCTGCAGAGAAATGTTCCGTCGTCCTGACAAGGAACTGGTTATTTTCTGAGCAAAGGCCCATTGTTACCTTTTTTTGGCGTAAAAAACATTCTGCATATAGCCTTACGCACTACGCAGTGCTGATATACAGGATATGGGGTTTGTGCATGGTGATAATTGGATGTTCCGTGTGTGTAACAGTGTTGGCGTTTTGGTATTGAGTGGCTATGAGGGCGATGCGAGGAATTCTTATATATGATCTGCGAAAAAATAAGTGTAAAGAATCGAAGGTTGAGAGTAGGAGGGAAACTCTGAGCAGGGAAGACTTTTCGTAGGGGCGGTTATAGCTATTAGATTGTCGGTGAATGTGATGTAATATTCATTAACGATAGTGAAATGCTTTGGAAGCAGGAGTGCTTTCGCACTCCTGTTTCTGGACTGCTTACGAGACCTCTGAGCGATGTATCCTCACGGGGATAGATTTATACGAGGGGGTTCCGCACTCCTTGTCTATGTAAGTAAGCGGGATCAAGCTATTTGCTTCAGGATAATATGCTGCAACTGATCCTGGGGCGATCTTGAATTCAATTGCCGTTATTTTCTCATAGCGATACTGTCTTCCATCAGAAACAGTAACAATGTCTACAAGATCGCCATGCTCCAGGCCTCTAGAGTCCAAGTCGGCCTGATTCATAAACAAAACGTCTCGCCGTCCAAATACACCTCGGTAGCGATCATCCAAACCATAAATTGTGGTGTTGTATTGATCATGGCTTCTTAGCGTGACAAGCCTCAGAACGTCATCACCTTCGACTACCAGATCCTCATGAACTCCTTCGAATACATAAAACTCAGCTTTGCCCGAAGGCGTCAACCATATCCGTTCGGTTGGTGGAAGAGGTAACCGGAAACCCCCTGGAACTCTGACTCGGTTATTGAAATCCTCAAAACCAGGTATCGTTTTATCGATCAGATCGCGGATTTTGTCATAGTCTTCCACGAGTCCCAGCCAAGGAGTTTTACTATTGGTCAAAGTCGCAGCTGCAATTCCGGCCAAAATCGCCGGCTCCGATCTTAGGTACTCCGACGCCGGAGTGAGTTTTCCCGCAGAAGCATGAACCATCGACATGGAGTCCTCGACGGTAACTGACTGCGGCCCACCCGCTTGTACGTCTAGTTCAGTACGGCCGAGGCACGGGAATAAAAAGGTTTCCTTGGCAACGAGTAAGTGAGAGCGGTTGAGTTTGGTGCCGATATGAACAGCGAGATCCAGTTTAGCCATGGCGGGAAAACATTGAGCGGGGTCAGGAAGTGCTACCGCGAAGTTTCCGCCCAAGCAGACCAAAGCTTTACACTTACCATCAATCATCGCCTGCATAGTCTGTACAGCGTCGCGACCATGGTTAACCGGTGGCTTAAATCCAAATACCTCTTCGAGTTTATTCAGGAATTCAGTGGTTGGCTTTTCTGTAATACCGACTGTTCTGTTTCCTTGTACATTTGAGTGACCGCGAAGGGGACAGATTCCTGCGCCGGGTTTTCCGAAGTTTCCACGTAACATAAGAAGATCACAAATTAGCCGGACATTCGCTGTACCTTCGTTGTGTTGTACGACACCCATGCCATAGGTTAAAATTGTGGCATTAGATTTTGCATAGGCTGCTGCAACCATTTCTAGATCGCTTTGCTTCAGCCCGCTTGCATCTTCAATATCACTCCATTCAGTAGCATTTAAGTCTGCAGCTAGTTCATCAAATCCGATGGTATGGTTTTTGATGAATTCATAATCTAGTACCTGTCCAACATCTTTTTCCATAATAAGCAGGGCTTTCATGATGCCCTTTAATGCCGCTGCGTCACCACCTGCCTTTACCATCAAGTATGTTGAGGCGATACGAGTTGAACCATATGTTGCCATTTCAATCATATCTTGCGGATCAGCAAATCGCTCAAGTGCTCTTTCGCGCAAGGGGTTAAATACCATTATCGGCACCTTGCGCCGTGCAGCTTCATGTAGAGTCCCCATCATTCGTGGATGATTGGTTCCTGGGTTGTGGCCCATCGCAATAATCAGTTCGGAGTGCTCGAAATCTTCTAGCGATACTGTACCTTTACCTATACCTATAGATCGAGGTAGCCCAACGCTTGTGGCTTCATGACACATATTTGAACAGTCGGGAAAGTTATTGCATCCGTACTCTCGTACGAACAGCTGATATATATAAGCCGCTTCGTTAGAGGCTCTGCCGGAAGTGTAAAAATCAGCATCATTAGGATCAAGTGAGCGTAATACCTCACCAATTCTAGCGAAAGCTGCTTCCCATTCGATTGGTTGATAAGTATCCGTATCTCGGTTGTAAACCATGGGGTGAGTGATACGGCCGAGATCCTCGAGTTCATAGTCTGTGCGATTTAGGAGAGTAGCAACTGGATGACTAGCAAAGAACTCTGGCATGACGCGTTTGTTCGTAGCTTCCCAAGTTACTGCTTTAGCGCCATTTTCACAAAATTGAAAAGTGGAGTTGCTGTTGCTATCAGGCCACGCGCATCCCGGACAATCGAATCCGTTAGGCTGGTTAGTTCGCAATAATGTGAATGGCGCTTTAAGTGTATCCATTTGCTCTTTAACGGCGGTAGCGGTGGCTTTCAGCGCACCCCAGCCTCCAGCAGGGCCGTCATAATCACGAATGCCAGGTACCTTGCGTTTGATAGCCATGATAACTCCCGTAATGCCTTATCCCGAGCCAACTATATAACCTTATCAGCTTAGCAAATCGAACTTATCAACAAGTCAGTGAAGCGCTAAGGTGCAGGATAAAAGCTATGTTTGAGTAATTGTTGAGTTTCGGCAGCGTTTCGCACAGACAAAAAGCCCCTTACTGCTTGAGAAGCTCTCGGCATTAACCAAAGCAGGGATTCCTTTCACAACTCAAGTCTAGTAGCGCCCACAATGCTGTCAAGGAAATGGTGTTCAGGTAATGCGGCCATAAAANNACGTTCCGTACTCAATATTCCCTAAAATCAAGGTAAATCTAAGGGCTTATTACAGAAAGTTAGTATGTCAGCGAGATCTGTTTCATATCTATTACGAATCCTTTGCTAGATTTTTTCGCGTGAACGATTCAGCCGTTCACTCGGCATTGGTGAGTCGGCATTGCGCCGCTGGGTTGACCAGATTTAGAAAGAACATACAGGCGTCACCCCGTAGAGCAAGGCACTGACTCCGGAACAGCAAAAAATTCAGGAGCTGGAAATCCGGACGGCTTGAGCGAGAGAAATCAATACTAAAAAAGGCTACCGCGCTCTTGATGTCGGAAGATCACGAGCGTTCGCGCTGATTGACCAGTTGAGCGCACATGAGCGGGTTGATTGGCTCTGCAAGGTGTTTGACATCACTCTCTTTTGCTACTACGCCCAGCGCCTGCGGCGCCGCACGCCCGATTTTGAGCGGCTTCGATTGCGTAGTCGCGTCAGTGAGGTGTTCTCGCAAAGTCGCAGCTCTGCGGGCAGTCGCAGCATCCTGTCGCTGATGCGTGAAGACGTTGAGCAACTCGGTCGATTCAAAGTGCGTAGCTTGTGCGCGAGCTTGATTTAGTCAGCAAACAACCCGGCTCCCCCATGCCTACAAACGCGCAACAGTAGAAAGACTGGATATCCCGAACACATTGAACCGCGAGTTCGACGTGCCAGCGCCCAATCAAGTCTGGTGCGGCGGTATCACCTACATTTGGGCGCAAGGTAAGTGGCATTACCTGGCTGTCGTCTTGGGAAGTAGTCGATTACTCCATTATCTCAGTTGGNNCCGAGCTCGTAGGAATGTGCCCCCGTCCCCGCTAGGTTCCCCGCGTCAACGATAAGATATTCTTCGCGGATGCGGTCGCCTTCGAAGTGGCTCTGCAGAATCTCGAGGGTGCCAGCGGCATATCGCGCTTGCGCCGAAAGTGAGGTTCCAGACATGTGAGGGGTCATGCCGTTGAATGGCATGGTTCGCCAGGGGTGGTCGGCTGGGGCTGGTTGAGGATACCAGACGTCCCCCGCATAGCCTGCGATATGCCCTGATTCCAAAGCCCTCACAAGAGCGTCACGTTCCACAAGTTTTCCTCGGGCGCAATTGATGAGATAGGTACCGCGCTTCATTTGGGCGAGCAATCCTTCGTTGAGCAAATTTTCGGTGGATGGATAGAGAGGAAGTTGCAAATTGACTATGTCGACAGTCTTTATCAGTGAAAAGACATCTGGATGGAACGTCAGGTTCAACTCACTTTCGATGGTCGGATCCAGGCGATGGCGTTGCGTGTAATGCAGATGCAAACCGAATGGGATCAGCCGACGTAATACCGCCAAGCCTATGCGTCCGGCTCCGATAGTGCCGAAATGAAGGCCTTCGATGTCGTAGCTTCGGGAAACACAATCCGCAATGTTCCAGCCGCCATTAATTTCTATTTGATGGGAGGGCAAATAATTTCGTACTAGAGACAGTGCCATCATCACCACATGCTCAGCGACACTAATGCTATTGGAACCGGTGACCTCGGCAACGGTGATATGAGCACGCGCCGCTGCGGCGAGATCCACATGGTCAGAACCTATACCGGCAGTAAGTGCAAGCTTGAGTTTTTTCGCCTTGGCTATCCTCTCAGCAGTCAGGTAAGCCGGCCAAAATGGTTGAGATATCACCACCTCTACCTCGGGTAAAAAGCGTTCGAATTCTGAGTTTTCTCCGTCCTTATCGCTGGTGACGATGAGCTCATGTCCCGCGCTTTCCAAATAACTGCGAAGCCCCAATTCGCCTGATACACAGCCGACCAGTTCCCCAGGTTTGAATCCGAGTAAACCGCTTGGTGTGGGAGCAGTTTGGCCATTCGCGTACATGTTAATAGCGGGGATGTCATCCCTTGCGTATCGAGGCGGATAGCCATCGATTGGGTCGGGATAAAGGACGCAAAGTATTTTGGCCATGAGCTTTATCTCCTTGTATCGGATGACGTTCGGTCTAGGCGGGATGAAGCATTTGGATCATTGATAGATCGCAGGCTCAAATGGGAGGGGAGGGTGTTCATCTGAGGCAAATACTTTTGTGTGCGCTCATTGATGAACACCCATGCTTGCGATGCTAATCCTCTAGTGGTGGTAACCCTCACCCAATTTCACCTTGCCTCTGAAGACGTAATAGCTCCAAGCGGTATACACCAGGATAAAAGGTAAAGTGAAGAGCGCTCCGATGAGGGCGAATAGCTGGCTAGCCGGTGGTGATGCTGCCTGCCAGAGCGATATCGAGGGCGGTACGATGTTGGGCCATATGCTGATGGCCAAGCCACTGAAGCCAAGGAATATCACCAACAGTGTCAACAGAAATGGACTTGCAGTTGCCCTGTGTGCAAGCGTGATCAGCGTGGCGATGAAGCAAAACAGCAGCAATAGAGGGACAGGCAAGAAGTAAAACAGGTTGGGCAATGTAAACCAGCGTTGCGCGATCTCCGGATGGGCTAAGGGCGTCCATATGCTAATGATGGCGATGGCGATCAGTAGAAGGTAGATGAAGTACGAGGAAAATCGATACATGTCTTCCTGCAATCTACCTTCTGTTTTCATGATGAGCCAAGTACTACCCAGTTGTGCGTAGGCCACTAACAACGCGAAACCGCAAAAAATTGGGAATGGGCGAAGCCAATCGAGACTACCTCCGGCGTAAGCGTGATTAACGACTGGAATTCCGTCGAGAAATGCGCCCAGCGCTACGCCCTGGCTGAAAGTAGCAACGATAGAGCCACCAACAAAAGCTTTATCCCACCAATGTCGATTTCGCTCGCTAGCCTTGAAGCGGAACTCAAAAGCGACACCCCGGAAAATCAAACCCAGCAGCATGAGAATCAAAGGTAGGTACAACGCGCTGAGAATCACTGAATAGGCCAGCGGGAAAGCCCCGAAAAGCCCGGCCCCACCAAGAACCAGCCAGGTCTCGTTACCATCCCAAACGGGCGCTACGGTGTTCATCATTACATCGCGCTCTTCTTTGTCCTTGATGGCAAGAAAGAGCAATCCCACGCCTAGATCAAATCCATCCATAACGACGTACATCATGACGCCGAAGCTGATGATCAATGCCCAAATTAAACTTAGGTCGATGCCGCCCATAGCGCTCGCTCCTCAAACTCGGAAAGATGTCTGAACATCATTTTTCATCTGCAGCCGACATGGGTCTGGCTGGAGTTCGTTGTTGGCCTGCTCCACCTTCAGGAGGTGGCTCCGCCCCGTGAGCCTCCGGCCCTTTGTGCACGAGTTTGAGCATGTATCCGATACCTGCACCGAACAGTACGAAGTAAACAAGCACGAATAGCGTCAAGGTTAAACTGACTTGAGAGACTGTTATTGGCGAGACTGCATCGACTGTTCGCAATAGTCCATAAACCACCCATGGCTGACGCCCCATCTCGGTGGTAACCCATCCTGCTAATATCGCGATAAGACCAGAAGGGCCCATGCACAGCCAGAAGGTCAAAAATGGACGTGATGTGTAAAGCCGTTGTCCACGGCGCAGCCACAAACTCAGAAGGCCAGCAAGAATCATCAACATCCCCATGCTGACCATCAATCTAAACGTCCAGAAAATCACGGTTGAGTTGGGTCGGTCTTCTGGAGGAAAAGATTTGAGCGCGGGAATCTGTTTGTCGAGGCTATGTGTAAGAATCAAACTGCCCAAGACGGGAATTTCGATTGCGTACAAGGTTTTCTCGGCCTTCATATCCGGCCACCCGGCCAGTATGAGTGGAGAGGGTTCGCCGGGGACGTTTTCCCAGTGACCCTCGATGGCGGCAATTTTTGCTGGCTGATGCTCAAGTGTGTTTAGGCCATGTGCATCTCCTACGACTGCCTGTATAGGCGCTACAATGAGCGCCATCCAGGCAGCCATAGACAACATCGTTCGCGCTGCTTGCGAATCATTCCGCCTTAACAAGTGCCAAGCGCCAGACGCTCCTACAAAAAATGCTGTTGCCAGAAACGCTGCGATCGCCATGTGGGCGAGACGGAATGGGAAGGAGGGGTTAAACACGACAGCTAGCCAGTCAACGGGAACGGCGCGGCCATCGATGATTTCGAATCCCTGTGGCGTATGCATCCAACTGTTTGAAGAAAGGATCCAAAAAGTCGAAATGAGAGTACCCAATGAAACCATTGCCGTTGCAAAAAAATGTAAGCCTCGGCCAACGCGCTCCCAGCCGAACAGCATTACACCTAGAAAACCTGCTTCGAGAAAAAAGGCGGTGAGTACTTCATACGTTAACAGTGGGCCAGTAATGCTACCTGCAAAGTAGGAAAAACCGCTCCAGTTTGTACCGAACTGGTATGCCATAACTAAGCCTGATACCACCCCCATTCCGAAATTCAGGGCAAAAATCTTAACCCAAAATTTGTAAAGGTCTTGATATACATCTCGGCCAGTTTTGAGCCATAAACCTTCTAATACAGTGAGGAAGCTTGCTAAACCTATTGTTATTGCAGGGAAAACGATGTGGACGCCAACAGTAAACGCGAACTGGAATCGCGCTAAATTTATCGCGGTCGTATCGATTATGTCCATGCTTTTCTGCCTCTCAGGTGGGTGCTAATTTGCCTGGGAATACAGCTGGGAAGGCAACTACGCGAGCCCGGTTTAATGGCTATCCTTTTCCTCTACATGGTGATGCATGACGCCTAGATTCTAGATCACAGTCGCATACATTGAGCAAATATTTCTGCTGTTTAAATGAGAATTATTCCTGAGGTTGGTCTTGCGTGATATGTGCCTTTAAGCCGGAAGGGAGTTGCGATGAACAAATATTGCCTTGTATAGTTTGTATTAGCCGGTTGTACCGGTGTTGCTATTCCAAAGTGTCATAAAGACTCGCATGCGAAGTTGCGCGCCCATGCGACCCAAAACTTGATAGGTTTTGGTGATCTAGTCAGAAAGTTTTTACCCATTCCTTTAAGCCCTGCTCAAATGGAACGAGCACCTTTAGCAATCTTTTTCGTTCCACTGCGGTGGATACGCCATGTGTAGTGATTTAATGAAAGCGGACACCCATTTAGGCGAGAATGCTCGCCAGATAGAGGTGTCTGATGACCAAACAACGTCGTTCTTTTTCCGCTGAATTCAAACGCGAGGCCGCAGGCCTCGTGCTCGATCAAGGCTATAGCCATATCGAAGCCAGCCGCTCGCTTGGTGTGGTTGAGTCCGCGTTGCGCCGCTGGGTTAATCAGCTTCAGCAGGAGCGCACCGGCGTTANNTAAAAAAGGCTACCGCGCTCTTGATGTCGGAAGAGCACGAGCGCACGCGCTGATTGATCAACTGAGCCCCCAAGAGCCCGGTTGATTGGCTTTGCGCAGTCTTTGATGTCACTCGTTCATGTTACTACGCCCACCGTCTCAGGCGCCGAACTCCAGACGTTGAGCAGCTTCGGTTGCGCAGCCGGGTTAACGAACTGTTTACGCAAAGTCGAAGCGCCGCCGGTAGCCGTAGCATCGTGTCGATGATGCAGGAAGACGGCGAGCAAATTGGACGGTTCAAGGTGCGAGGCCTGATGCGGGAACTGGAGTTGGTTAGTAAACAACCTGGATCACATGCCTACAAACAAGCGACGGTTGAGCGGCCTGACATTCCGAACATATTGAATCGAGAGTTTGATGTGCCGGCGCCGAATCAGGTTTGGTGTGGCGACATCACCTACATCTAGGCTCAAGGGAAATGGCATTACCTGGCTGTGGTTATGGATCTTTACGCGCGCCGAGTGGTGGGCTGGACGCTGTCGAACAAGTCGGATGCGGATCTGGTCATCAAGGCGTTGGACATGGTTTACGAGCAGCGTGGCAAGCCTCAAGGGCTTTTGTTTCACTCGGATTAGGGCTCGCAATATGGCAGCCGCCAGTTTCGCCAACGGCTCTGGCGTTACCGCATGGGCCAAAGCATGAGCCGTCGTGGAAACTGTTGGGATAATGCGCCGATGGAGCGTGTGTTTCGCAGCTTGAAAACTGAATGGATACCGACCGTGGGCTACACGACAGCTCAAGAAGCGCACCGCGACATCAGTCATTACCTGATGCATCGGTACAACTGGATTAGACCGCACCAATTCGACAACGGACTGGCCCCGGCTCAGTCCGAGAAAACACTTAACGTCGTGTCCGGGATTAGTTGACCACTACAACTTTTTACCCAAGTGGTGGCCGCCAAAAGTCTTATGTCGATACAGATAGGCTGTTAGCTAAGAACATAGTCAACTGGTTGGAGGGGAGGGGGAATATTGGAGCGGCCAAGGGCACTTAAAATGTCCCGTTCAATTGCTCGAACAATGGCATCAGTGGGAAGGTCATTTTCGTCCCGCCCAAATGGATCCTCTAACTCATCACCAATGGCATCCAAGCCAAAGAATGTGTAGCTGACTATCGCGGTGAAAATTGGCGCAATCCATCCCAAAGGTTCGGCCAGCGCGAAGGGCAGCAGTATGCAAAAGAGATAGATGGTGCGGTGCAGGAGCAATGTGTATGGAAAGGGAAGGGGTGTGTTTTTAATACGCTCGCAAATTGCCTGGGCCTCACACAAGCCCGTTAATCGCTGCTCCAGTGTCACATAGCGCCACTCACTGATTATGTTTTCTTGAGCCAGGCGTGAACATTCCCTACCGGTTTCTTGCAAAATGCCATCGCTGATGTTGAAGGTCGGGGTGATCTTGATCAGAAGGCCTGGTACCCAGGGTCGAGCAGCTTTCAGCTCATCTTCATTGCGAAGCCTTGCGTTAAGCGCATGAGCGAACCCACACAATCCCAACAACATCCTTTCCCTTAACTCAGCGTCCTGAATGACACAGCTCTCGCGGATGAAAGAGCGTACTTCGATGATGATTCTTCCCCATTCCTTGCGTCCCTCCCACCACCGATCGTAACAAGCGGAATTGCGAAAGCTCATGAAAATGGACAGTGACAGGCCTAGTAGGGTGAAAGGTGTAGCGTTGACGCGTGAGAAGACAGCAGGATGCATGCTTTCAATCAAAACGATGATGGAGGCCAGGACGGTGACCATGATGCTTCGCCGAACGATACGTTTAGCGATAGATCCTTTCAGCGTAACCAGAACGTTTAGCATGTTTGGTTTAGGATGGACGATCATGGCTGCCCCGTAAGCGAATGAAAGACTGTGGGTTAACCACCCGTCATGTTCATGAAGCGCAGAATCTGTACGTCACCGTTGGTCTCGAAATGATGACTGTAGGGCTTCAGGTTCATGGCCTCACGAATTGCTCTGTCGAGCCGTTCGCTATCTGTAGGATAGCTGCGAAGTATCTGTTTCAGATCGCTAGAGTGTTCGTTACCCAGGCACAACAGCAGTCGACCCTCCACCGTGATTCTCACGCGATTACAGCTCCCGCAAAAGTTATGGCTGTGGGGTGAAATAAAGCCAATTCTTATGTCGGGTGATTCTGCGATTCGCCAATAACTGGATGGGCCTTGGGTTGACTCGGCTGACTCGATCAAAGTGAATATTTCACCTAAACGTGCTCGAACCTCGTCACTTGAGCAATAAGACTCATTGCGTTGGTGCTCGGTGATGACCCCCAGAGGCATTTCTTCAATGAAGGAGATATCTAGCTGTCTGTCGATGGCAAATCGCACCAAGTCAACGACTTCATTGTCGTTACGACCCTTGAGAACTACACAATTAATTTTGGTGTGGCGGAAGCCAGCGGCAAGGGCTGCGTCAATTCCAGCAATTACGCGGCTTAGTTCGCCTGTTCTCGTGAGTGTTTTGAAAAGCTGGCTATTCAAGCTGTCGAGACTGATGTTCAGGCGAGAGACACCTGCGTCGTGCAGTGGCTCAGCCATGTGGGGGAGCTGCGATCCGTTAGTACTCATGCACAACTCTCGCAGGCCAGGCAATGCGGCGATCTGACTGCACAAATTAACAATGCCATTCCGTACGAGTGGCTCTCCGCCCGTCAGTCGAATTTTCTGTACGCCCAAAGCCACAAAACGCTGAGCTATTTGAAACAATTCTTCTAAAGTCAGAATGTTATGACGAGGCAAAAACTGCATGTTCTCTGCCATGCAATAGACGCAACGGAAATCACAACGATCAGTCACTGACATCCTGAGGTACGTGATCTTGCGGTTGAAGCTATCGACTAGCTCGTTATCTGGAATATTCACTTTTGCCATACCTTCTCATTTTGATTATCGGTGTTGAGGCGAAAGCATTTTTTGGAGCCGGTCTAGAGGATATGTGAGATGAGATTTAAGCATAGGCAGGGGGCTGACAAGCGTCAAACGATGCAGATGTTTGAGATTCGGGGGGGCTAGATTTCTTTTGTTTTCACAGGACGATTTACCTCGGTTTTTTGCATTTAGCGATGGTCTCCCTCATTAAAAGAACGATTGATGCATTTGCATGCGGCCCTTTTCTGGATGGTGGTTATCAACGTGATCGCTTGGGTGAACTTTTTAACAAGAACGCAGAGCGGAGTGAAGAAGCTTGGTCGGCCGCTGAACGCCGCGAGCCGTTCACTAACGTTCTTCTGCATCCTTAGCGTCCATTTCGGCATTTCGCTCCTCTACACGTTTGCGCTGCTCGTCCGTCAGTACAATCTTATGCGCGGTGTCTCGTAGAAACATCAAACCACCGATGACCGATAGAAGCGCGATAGCAATAATTAACCAAGCATACCAAGGCATGATCCTCTCCTAAATCCGTATGCACCACTTCCATCGACCATCCCTCCAATGGTGGCCTCCCTCATTTATTCTAGATCGGTTGTGAGTTTCTTACCTCGTCTGCAGTGATGAGGGATTCGCTTATGGCTTGCCTCCAGCGAGGCGAGCGTCAGTTTGCGAGTTTCTCTGACCTAAAAACATAGTGCAGGCTCTGTGCCCGGTTCTGACCTTAGTGAATGCGAAACAGTTTTTTCTGAATGCGGATTCTCTTTGGGAGGATGACGCTCCATCGCATCGCCAAGATGCCTTCCAAATTGGTTCACTGTGCACCTTTAGCGGGCGATGCCAGGGCATTTGGTTGCGCTTAGCTAGCTGCTTGACACCATTTTCTGTGCATCCAAACGAAGTGTTGAGGAAATGCTTCCGCTCCTGCGGGCTCTGATGAACCAAAAAAGGCTGCTACAACAATACTTTCTGACGCGCAGAGAAGGGCTGCAAACCCTCGTGGTGGCCGGAGTCAGAAACCTGCGATCTAGACGGGTTTCGCTTCCGGTAAACCTCCGTGGGAAGCTTCCAATTCGGGCATCGATATAGGGGCTTTCGCAGGTGCGCGATCGCTAAGCGCATGAGTGTTTCTGTTCACATGCTAGCGAGTTGATATCTGTCGCTATATACTAAATGATATAGCGCATCAGGGAGGCGTGGATTGCCTGTAAAAAGCGTCAACCATCGCGCTACGCCAAGTACTGGCTATCAAAGTGCGGGTGACAGGAAGAGCCATCAAGGATCGACGTAGTACTCAGTCTCAAGCTGTTCTGCGGATGTCCGCACGCGTGAAAGCGCTGCTACGGCTAGCGCCTATTTATGGTTCTTAACGTTTCATATGAAAGAGGGCAGTCCATGATCTATCGCATATCTCGCCTCGTAGCTGCAGTGCTTGCTAGCACCGTTATGTGCAACGCTATGGCAGATGAGGTTCAGGTCGCTGTCGCGGCTAACTTTACAGCTCCTATCCAAGCGATCGCCGCCGACTTTGAAAAAGACACCGGGCACAAACTGGTCGCAGCGTATGGCGCCACCGGCCAGTTCTACACCCAGATCAAAAACGGCGCGCCGTTCGAAGTGTTCCTCTCGGCTGACGACACCACCCCCGAAAAACTCGAGAAGGAAGGCAACACCGTCAAGGGCTCGCGCTTTACTTATGCCATCGGCACCTTGGCGTTGTGGTCAGCGCAAGAGGGCTATGTCGACTCCAAAGGCGAGGTTCTGAAAAAGAACGAGTACCAGCATTTGTCCATAGCTAACCCGAAAGCTGCGCCATACGGCCTGGCCGCCACCCAAGTGCTGGAAAAACTAAAGCTGACAGATGTGACCAAGGCCAAAATCGTTGAGGGCCAGAACATCACCCAGGCCTATCAGTTTGTCTCCACCGGTAACGCTGAGCTGGGCTTCGTTGCCCTGTCGCAGATCTTCAAGGACGGCAAAGTTACTAGCGGCTCGGCGTGGATCGTTCCGGCCAGCATGCACGACCCAATCAAACAGGACGCTGTGATTCTCAACAAAGGCAAGGACAACGCGGCTGCCGAGGCATTGGTTGAATACCTTAAAGGCCCGAAAGCCGCTGCGGTGATCAAGTCTTACGGATATCAACTCTAGACTTTTGAGGAGCGCCATCGCTTCGTCTTGCAAATGGCGTTGTTTTGGCGTTCAACCTTTCTTAAACATACGAGCCGAACTCATTGCCACAGACGCCAGTTTTATTCGCATGGTATCCGTGGATACCAACATAAGGCTTCCATGCATTTTCGGCTGAGAGTTGGACTCATATAAGAGGCTCTAGTCCATTCTTTGGTGTGGCTGTGGTGTTCAGGCATGCAATAAAAATTATTGGAGCAACATTGATGTACAAATCTACTTTGGCTATTGCGGCCGCTACTGCTGTGCTCGCTCAACAAGCAAACGCTTCCGGCTTTATTGAAGACAGCAAGGCCACATTGGGGCTGCGTAACTTCTACATCAATACTGATAACCGTGACTCCGGCACCAAAGCCGCTGGCGCTCAGAGCAAGAACGAAGAATGGGGCCAAGGCTTCGATCTGCGTTTCATCTCCGGTTACACCCAAGGCACCGTCGGCTTCGGTATCGACGCCATCGGCCTGCTGGGCATCAAGCTGGATTCGGGCGGCGGCACTAACGGCGCTACTGCTACCTCTTACGGCGGTACGGTGTTCCCGAGCAAGTCCAACGGCGAAGCGGTTGATAACTACTCGAGCCTGGGCCTGACTGCCAAAGCCAAGATCTCCCAGACTGAACTGAAGATCGGTACGCTGCAGCCGAAGAACCCGGTCATCGTGACCAACGACGGTCGTCTGCTGCCACAAACTTGGCAGGGTGGCCAGATCACCTCCGGCGACATCAAAGACCTGACCCTGGTCGGTGGTCAGATCGAAGCCGTGAAAGGTCGTAACTCCAGCAACAACGAGCAACTGTCGATCGGCGGCGCCAATAGCCCAACCATCAGCGGTCGCGACAGCAACAAGTTCATCTACGGCGGTGGTGACTACAAAATCACCAAAGACCTGACTGCTCAGTACTACTACGGCAACCTGGAAGATTTCTACAAGCAACACTTCCTGGGTCTGGTTCATAACTGGGCCATCGGCCCGGGCGTGCTAAAGTCTGACCTGCGTTATTTCAACAGCTCCGACGACGGCGCCAACGGCAACACCCCGGCTTACTACAGCACCGGTAACTACACCGGCACTGCAAACGGTCGCGGTAAAGTCGACAACAATCTGTACAGCGGTCTGTTCCTGTACACCGTTGAAGGCCACACCTTCGGTGGCGGCTACCAGGTTTCCAACGGCAGCAGCGACTTCCCTTGGCTGAACCAGGGCGACGGTTCGTCGAACTACACCATCACCGACATGCAGATCCAGAAGTTCGGTCGTGCCGGCGAGAAAACCTGGCAAGCTCGCTACTCGTATGACTTCGCCAAAGTGGGCTTGCCTGGTCTGACCGCCGGTTTGGTTTACCTGCGCGGCGACAACATCGACACCGTGGGCGCCAACGGTCGTGAAAACGGCAACGGCAACTCCGAGTGGGAGCGCGACCTGACCATCGGTTACGTGATTCCAGAAGGGCCGGCGAAAAACTTAGGCTTCATGTGGAAGAACGCTGCCTGGCGCAACGACATCCCTGGTCAGCGTGACCAGGATGAAAATCGTTTGATTGTCACCTATTCAATCCCACTCCTGTAAGCAGGATTAAATGTGCTGTACGGCAGAATGCCGTGCAGCACAATCCCACTCAGTCGAAAACTTTCCGCTGATTACCACCTTCGTTCTTATCAGACTTGAGCTAAGCCTATGGACGAAATCTGGGTGTGTAACTTTTTGTTTGCTGCCTGCGCCTGTCTGTCCTATCCGTACATTTGTGTTAGCTTCAACGAAAGCTCAGGCTAGCGATCCTAGTATTTCCTTATTGTTACGAACTAAGAATCGAAGTCATGTTTTCGAGGCTATACTGATGATCGTTTCGTAAAAATCAACTATCAAAAAGCGATAAGGAATCACCTCATGAAAGCCAGTGCGCGCAACGTTTTTAAAGGTCAAGTGAGTCAGGTGGTAGAAGGTGCGGTGAACGCTGAAGTGGTTCTGAGTCTTCCCGGCGGAGAGCAACTGGTGGCAGTCGTTACGATGGAAAGCATTCGGAACCTGGGCATCGCCGTAGGGAAGGAGGCGATTGCTTTGATCAAGGCCCCTTGGGTAATCCTGATGACAGAGGCCAGTGATATCCGTTTGTCAGCACGTAACTGCCTAGAGGGTAAAGTCTTAAGTGTTACCGACGGCGCTGTGAACGCCGAGGTCGTGGTGGAATTGAAGGGGGGCTCGAAAGTTTATTCGATCGTGACACGTGATGCGGTAACGGAGCTTGGTTTGGCTTCGGGCACCAACGTCATGGCGGTAATCAAAGCCTCGCACATCATTCTCGGTGTTCCAGCCTGATTGCAGGAAAGCCGTTAGAAAAAACGAAACGCTTTTAGACTTTCTTTGATCATTTCTGATAGGCCTGTGGGAGGTTGAAAGCTTTGACCTCCCTTCAAGGTTGTATTTATCTATTTTCCGTTTTTCAGATGCTTTCACTCATTTTTGTGCCCTGTTTCCAGCAAGGCGTCGTTTTACCTTTGCTGAGAAGAATAAAGCACGGCTAAGCCTTCTGCGTAGCTGCATTGAAAGGCGAGCTGGCATTAGTGAAAGTATTTGATACACCACAGGTGTTTGTTAAGATTTCATAATAATTTCAAAATGTTAGCGATTTTTTATTGGGTGTCGTAGGCGCCGATCGAGCTTGGGATTGAGTTCCGTCCCGCACACATGTTCATATGCGATGTACGCATACAAAACCTACGACCTCGGAGTAGTCTATTCACGAACTCTTAAGCTCTGGCTCGATGGATCTCGCCGATGTTTTAATTTCTCGCCGTCAAAAATTTCTTTGGTTCGTTTCATGCCGAAGATAGGGGAGGCCAGATGATGCATAAAGTCAAGTTCAAGAATCGCGAGATTATGATGGCAGGTCACCTCTACCTGCCAGTTGGGTTCGATGAAAACCATACGTATCCTGCAGTCATTACAGTACATCCAGGGGGGGGAGTGAAGGAGCAGACCGCGGGTACCTACGCCGCGCTTTTAGCCGAACATGGATTCATTGCATTGGCCTATGACTCTTCCTATCAAGGGGAGAGCAGTGGGCAGCCTCGTTTTCTAGATGAGCCGATGAATCGTGTTGCTGATGTGTACAGCGCCGTTGATTATCTAACCACCCTACGTTTCGTAAACGCCGGACGCATCGGCATTTTGGGTATTTGCACTGGTGGTGGATTCGCGGTGAAGGCTGCAACGGTCGATCGGCGTATCAAAGCGGTTGCTACCACAAATGCTGTCAACATAGGTGCAGTCACCCGTAAAGGGTGGGAAGGGAAAGGAGAGGTTAGTGATCTGCTTCCAGTATTGGATGCACTGGCAGATCAACGTACTGCTGAGGCAAACGGTGCTGATGTGGTTTGTACTCCTTACGTTCCGCCTTTAGGTGATACTAGCGCGCCACGTGATATACAAGCAGCCGCTGAGTACTACTTGACTGATTGGGGCCAGCATCCCAATTCACAGAATAAGATGCTCATGAGTGGCCTAGGCGCTTGGATTGTCTTTGATGCGTTCGACTTTGTTGAGCAATTATTGACCCAGCCAATTTTGGTGATAGCAGGAAGCAAGGCAGGTTCAATTTGGCATAGCCACGAACTATATGCAAGGGCTCCCGGATATAAGGAGTTATTTGTAATTGTTGGTGCTTCTCATATGGATCTCTACGATGGAGAGCACGTTGATACGGCCCTTATCCAATTGGCGTCTTTCTTCAAAACCAATTTATAAGTTGGGGTGTGCAGTCGGAGCCTGGATGCAGAAAAGCTTGGAAAACCACAAGCTTTTCTGGTTTTGTAGGCCACTAAAGCTACACAAATTGAGAGTTGTACGCAATTGTTCAGTGTGATTAATAAAATTTCTAAAGAATTCCAATCGGCAGCCGATTAGTTGCGTTAAGTAATTCTGATATCTGATAGGGGTGGGAAGCTTTGAAAGCCTCTCAAGAAGATTTAGTCCGAGATCTTCGTCATAGATTTAATGCGTTGCTCGGGGTTTCCTTGTTTTCATGGGTGACGATGGCAGGTGTTTTGGTGTTTGTTTGGTTGCATGGTCAAATTTTAGGGGTTAATTCATTTGCATGGTTTGTGTTAGGTATTTTTATGAGCACCCTCCAATTGGTTTTTCTGGTGTTTGTTGCTCACAGGCTTCATAGTACTATGAAGGTTAGATCGAATTTGTTGTCAAATCTTGAGTATGAATCAGGGCATGATGTTTTAACAGGATTAGTGAATAGAAGAGGGTTTGATTTTTCTTTGAAGGAAGCACTATTGATTGCGGCTCATCAAAAAAAATCTTTAACGTTGCTCTATCTTGATCTTGATGGGTTCAAAAAGGTAAATGATTCTCTTGGTCATGCAGCTGGAGATCATTTATTGAAAACGATTGCAAGTAGCTGGAGTAAGAACGTACGAAGCGGAGATATTTTGGCACGCTTGGGGGGCGATGAGTTTGTATTGCTTACCTCTGGTGGGGGGCGGGAGGCTGAGGCGCTTGCTGAACGTCTTTTGAATGCAGCAAATGCAAGCCTTTTAGATGGATTTCCCGATGTTCATGTCGGAGTAAGCATAGGTATTTCCGAATTTCCTCGGGATGGCAAGGATGCTAATAGCTTAATCTTGGCTGCGGATTCCGCAATGTTAAATGCTAAAAGTCTGGGTAAGTCGCGTTTTCAGTGGGCAATAGAAAAATCTACGGAAGTCGCTGCGCCGGCAACATGCTAGATTTAAGTTATTTTGTTAATTTAAATATCGCCTTTCTCGTTTTTAGCAGCTTCGGTTTTCTCGTGGTGTATTGGAACTACATTGGGCTATAAATTCGCGGTGCGCTTCGATGAGGCACATGGATTAGGTTTAGGCGGTGTTTTAGTGCCCAATGTACTGTCAATGCTGTGGGTGCCGATAAGCTGACTAAAGTTCCGATTTTTGCCCTCACCGCTTTGTGAATCAGTTCAAGGCTACAACGACTTGTCACCACCACAAATCCATTGTGAAAGTTGATATTTTCATGAAGCATAGCCCCAATTAATTTATCTAGCGCGTTGTGGCGACCAATGTCCTCGCGGCAAAATAAGGAAGCGCCATTAGTGTCGAAGTAGAGTGCTGCGTGCAATGCGCCGCTACTTTTTCCCATTATTTGAGCGTCTTCAATCCGCTCGCGTAGGTCTTTGAAATGCTCAGAGGGTGGAAGAGCGGCGGGATGTAAGATGTCCAGTTGCGGAAGTGCTTGCTCTAACGCTTCCACACCACATAACCCGCAACCACTGGTTCCAGCCAGTTGCCGTCGATGATCTTTTAACTCCCAGAATGCGCGATTGGAGATCTGTACGTCTGCCTGGCAGGCTTGGTCAAAATGCGATAGGCGGATATCGTAGATTTCGCTTATATCTTCAACAATATCGTTACTAACGCTAAAGCCACGGATAAAGTCTTCAATGTTACCTGGTGAAACCATCATAACGGCCTGACTTAGGCCGTTGTAAGTTATGGCTAAGGCCAGCTCAGAAGCTAGTGCCGCTTCGGAGACTAATGCAGCTTTATCATATTCCCGATACGTTATACTCTTTGGTTTCGGCGCTGGTGCGTTTGCATCGCTGAATTCGCTTGTTGGTTCGATTTCGTAGGGCATGGCGAAAATCCTGGAGCCTTTCATAAAGCTTAGACGATGGGTGGTAAATTTCCATGTGAAAAAATATGTATTTGTAATGTTTTAGAAGGAGTTGGGTTTTGAATTGTTTAGTTGTCTCCGTCGAGCGCGTGAAAACTCACTTTTGGCTATGTGGGAAATACCGCTGATTTTCATACAGAGGTATTTACTCCATGAGTTTTGATAGAATCATTTTTTATTTGTGTACAATTTTCTTGCTTCAGCGAAACACTTTTCAGCTATTGCTGAACGAGGCTCAGTCTTTCGCATTACCAATCCTAACGGTGCGAGAACACTAGCATCGGGAAGGTTGATAAATGCCAAGTTTTGGATTGGATTTTTTAAATCACTGTCCAGCGGCATAATTGAGCAGCAAAAGCCTTCGTGAATAGCTTGGAATAACTGATAGGTCGAATCGCTTTCGAGTATGGGCTTCGGATCGAGGCCGCGACTACGAAAGCTCAGGTCAATGGATTTTCGATAGTGCATACCGTTGCTGATCATTCCTAAAGGAAGTTCGGCTGCATCCTCCCAGCTCATTTCCGATTCTTCGAAATGGAAGTGGCGAGTGTCATACAACAGACCAACACGAGTTTCTCCAATTTCGAAAAAGTCGAAGTACTTAGGATTGACATGGTCAAGGTAGCACACGCCTAGATCTAGTTGATTGATACCTAGGCCTTCGATTATTTTGTCTGAACTCATCGACGAAAGGCTAAAATTGAGTTCTGGAAACGTAGTGGAAAGCCCCTGCACGTACCTGATTGGATTAAAACTGCTCAGAGGAACAAGGCCAAGACGAAGATTCCCGACTAGCTGGCCACGACAGGCGGCAGCCTCCGCGAACAGACCATCGTGTGCAGCAAGTAATGTCCTGGCCCAAGATAGTACGCGTTCACCTGCTTGGGTAAATCCTTCAAAGCGTTGGCCTCGGGTAACCAACTCCACGCCCAGTTCGTCTTCAAGATTGCGTAAACGCATCGATAGAGTAGGTTGGGTAATGTGGCAACGTGCAGCGGCCTGTCCGAAATGCCTAGTCTGTTCTAATGCGATCAGGAATTTGAGTTGCTTGATGTCCACGGTGATACCTACTGAGCATTGAGATTATGTGAGTAATTAGCTGAGGCGGTCAAAGTGCATAGCGGTTTTACGAAATCTTGAGCATGAACTCATTCAACTAGCGTTAGGAACCGCTCCGACAAGCAGATCTGGAGTATTGAGATTGCTTAGACGCAGGTCGTCAGCTTTGCATGTCAATGCGATAAGGTCGCGTTTCAATAGCGCGCGCAGTAGGCTCCGCTCTCCTTCTTCCCAGTCCTGTTGCAAGGCCGGTAGTAGCGACTTCGGAATCAAACTAAACATGGGTTGCCACTGATGGCCTTGCTGCACCATTAATGCTGAGCATGACGCAGTGCGTGCCTCTAAAAGAGAGTTAATCAAACACGCATCTATCTTTGGCGAGTCGCAGGCGAGAATCAGCAGCCATGGGTGGCGTGCGACAGCCAGTCCGGCCAAAACGCCTGCAAACGGGCCTGGAAAGCCTTTCTGTGAATCCTCAACCAATTGATCGGAAAATGGGCGATATTTTTTTTTGTTGCGGTTACAGGAGATGATCAAGTCGTCGGTGAGAGGACGAACGACATCGTGAATATGTGCGATGAGTGGTTTCTCTTCCCAAGGTAGCAGTCCTTTGTCCTTTCCTCCCATACGAGCGCCACGCCCTCCTGCGAGCAATAGGATCGAGCAGGGGGCGAGGGAGGGGGGGGGAGAGTGGTCAAGTGACATGGTTAATAATTTTAAAGAGAGGATTTGGCGGACGATCTCACTGTTTTCAGTGTCTGTCCAATCACAAGTATTTAACGTCCGATCGATTCGCTCTATCGGAGGAGACTATGATTTACGTGAACTCGCCTAAGGTAGGGCCGCGATAGAGGTGGTCAATTAGCTGGTTGGTTAGAACGATTAGACAGCGGCTACTATTGAGCTTTAGCCTCTAGACGTTATTTTGACTTGTCCCTATCGGAGAATGGCATGAGCGTAAAATCGGATGCACTGTTTGTTCCTTTGAATATTGCCGTGTTGACCGTTAGCGATACACGGGAGTATGCCAACGATACCTCTGGGCAATTACTGGTCAGCCGCTTACTGGAGGCAGGCCATACCCTGAGTCAGCGTAATCTACTTAAAGACGACCTGTATAAGATTCGTGCACAGGTCGCGACTTGGATTGCTGACGACGGCATACAAGTCGTTCTGATCACTGGCGGTACCGGATTCACTGATCGCGACAGCACCCCTGAGGCTGTTGCGTGTTTGCTTGATAAGCAAATTGATGGTTTCGGGGAGCTATTTAGAGCAATTTCGATTCTCGACATTGGTACTTCTACGGTACAGAGTCGTGCATTCGCTGGACTGGCGAATGGCACGCTGGTTTGCTGTCTGCCTGGTTCCACTGGCGCCTGTCGCACTGCATGGGAAGGGATCCTTGCAGAACAATTGGATGCGCGTCATCGACCTTGCAATTTTGTTCCCCATCTCAAGTACGTGCAGGCATGCGGTACACGTGGATGAGCGGATCGCCATTGATACCGGTTGAAGAGGCTGTGGAGCGGTTATTGGCGCTGGCTGATGCGGAGCGTGTGTATGACCATGATTCAGTGTTATTGAGTGCAGCACGGCAACGGGTGTTGGCCAGTGATCTATTGGCAAAATTGGATCTACCTCCCTGGCCGAACAGTGCAATGGACGGTTATGCGTTGAATCTTGACGGGTGGGAAGGGCAACCTTTACCTATATCGCAACAGGTCTTCGCGGGACAAGCCCCCGCGCCATTGTTGCCGGGAACCTGCGCGCGAATCTTCACTGGCGCTCCTATCCCTTCAGGTGCGAACTGCGTGGAAATGCAGGAAAATACTGAAGTTTCGGATAGCGGATGTGTGAGCTTTAAGAAAGCGCTTACTAAGGGTCTCAACATTCGTCCTCTAGGTCAGGAAAATTATGCTGGCGACGTATTGCTGAAGTCCGGCACGCGTCTTGGGCCATTCGAGTTGGCAGTTGCGGCGGCACAGGGCTACACCCATGTGCAAACTATTCGACGGCCTCGAGTCGCAGTGTTGTCCACTGGGGATGAGCTTGTTGAGCCTGGGCTGCCGCTCAAGCCTGGAGCCATCTACAATAGCAACCGGACTCTGATTAGCCATTGGTTGAGTGAATTGGGGTGCGAGGTTATAGATGCCGGAATTCTTCCAGATGAGCTTGAGCAGACACGAAGTAAACTCAATCGGTTACAGAGTTCGGCAGACCTAATTCTGACTACTGGTGGTGTGTCCGCTGGCGACGCTGATTGCCTCGGCAAAGTATTACGGGAGTGCGGCAAACCGTTACTATGGAAACTTTCAATCAAGCCTGGTAAGCCATTGACGGTGGGTAAATTTGGCAACGTACCAGTGATTGGGCTGCCCGGTAACCCGGCATCAGCGCTGGTGACCTTTGGTCTGCTAGCAAGGCCATATCTTTTGCGAATTCAAGGGGTCGGCGACGTTGAGCCTTTGAGTTTCCAGATTCAAATTGGGTTTGAATGGCCGAAGGCGGGTACGCGTCGGGAATACCTCAGGGCCAGGATAGAGGGGGGGCGCGCGATATTGTACTCGAATCAGAGTTCAGGAGTTTTACTAGGAGCATGTTGGGCAGACGGATTAGTCGAAGTCCCAGAAGGCTCTACGCTGCAATTGGGAGATTCAGCAAGGTTTATTCCGTTCAGCGAATTGTTCTAGGTGGTTTTTTCCGCGCTCAGATAATCGGAATGGGTTTAGTGATTCTTCGCCAAATATCTTCCAAGTCCGCTGAGTAATTAACAGGTAATTATTTTTGCCAAAGAAGTAAGTTTTAAGTTATATGCCGATGTAGAGATTTAACTTTTGGTCTCGGCCCGCTACACCAGAAGCGGGCGGCCAATGCCTAAATACCAGGCAAAGAGCCTAAGCTTTTAAAGCGTCGGATTCTATTGCGCAGGCGGATTGCAAGAAGAAATAACCCTGGTTTTAAATGTGCAAGTAGATTGGTCTGAAAGTGTGTTGTTTTGTGGTCGTGCATATTGTGTCAGCTTGACACCTATAGGCTTCTAAGCTCGAACCGCGAGGTGGTGCTATCTTAGTAGGGGAGCATTCCGATGTGGTCGACTCCCGAATCTTAATTGCGTATTGCGCTGACGATAATTATAATTTCAACTATTTTTCTTCAGTGTCCCACCGGTTTGCCGCTAGCCAATCACTTTCTCTACTATTTACCCAATGACATC
>CXWL01111709.1_pt1 | contig 27371 bp, 22 predicted proteins | sample 590931 | NCBI WGS metagenome assembly CXWL01 (sample SAMEA3498368, study PRJEB10139) | groundwater metagenome | biome: water well; material: biofilm material | place: Germany | collected 2015-04-27 | reverse complement strand
CTGTGGATGCGCTGCAGTTTGGCGAAGTGCTCAGGCTTGGCCGCTACCTTGAGCTTGCCGCAGCGCCGGAAGTCGCAGTCGATCGACTCCTCGCGCACCAGCGTCTCGACGGTATCGACCGCCGCGTCGTAGGCGTGATAGAAAGCCCGTGCATTCTCCTCGCCGATGCGGTTCGACAGGTCGGCGTAATCGTGGAACAGGCCGGTGTTGCACTGTCCGCCGTTACGGCCGGACGCCTCGCCGGCCACCCGGCCCGCCTCCAGCAGCACCACCGAGGCGCCGCTGCGCGCCAGCGCGAGCGCCGCCGACAGGCCGGTAAACCCGCCTCCCACCACGACCACGTCGGCGCGTCCCGCGACCGGGCCCTGCGCCGCCGCCGAGAAGGCCGGTGCGGTGTCGAGCCAATAGGATTCAAGCTTCATTCTGGTTCCTGTGCGAGTGGAGGAGGGCGGGCGGCATGGCGATTACAGACCGACGATGGCCGGCAGGCCCGACAGGTCCTTGATTTCATGATAGCCGTAATGCGGGGTCGACGGCTCGTGGCCGCGCGCCACGAAGACCTTGTTCTTGATGCTCATGTCGTGCGCCGGCATCAGGTCGTAGCGCAGGCTGGACGACACGTGCAGGATGTCTTCCGGGCCGCAGTTCAAATTGTCGAGCATGTATTCGAAGGCGCGCAGGCGCGGCTTGTAGACCTTGGCCTGCTGCGCGGTGAACACCTTGTGGAACGGCGCACCGAGCATCTCGACGTTGTGCATGATCTGGGCGTCGGCCGCGTTCGAATAGATCACCAGCGGGAATTCCTTGGCGACCTTGGCCAGCGGCTCCGGCACGTCGGCGTGCGGACCCCAGGTCGGTACGGCGTCGTAGAACTGCTGCGCCTCGGCTTCGATGAACGGAATTCCCCACTTTTTGCAGGTGCGCTCGACCGCGTTCTTGACCACTTCCTCGTACGGCTTCCAGGCGTCGAGCACCTCGTCCATCCGATACGCGGCGAAGTGCAGGATGAATTCGTCCATTCGTTCGGCCGGCACGCGGTCGGCGTACATGGCGCGCGCCATGTCGGCCATGCGGAAACGGGTCAGGGTGCCGTAGCAGTCGAAGGTAATGTATTTGGGCCTGAAGGTGCTCATCGGTTCTTCCTCTTGTCAGCGGGTGGGGCCCACGCATCGTGCGTGCGGCGTTAAAGGTGAAAGCGTCTTGCACCGTGTCTGCGGCTGCAGCGATACGCGTTTTCCGAGACTCATTACACCATACCCGTCTCTGCGCATTATCCTGTTTTACTGCCCGGTTGAAACAGAAACAATGGTTTTGGCCGCGCCATTCAGCACACCTTGCTGCGCTCATCGGGGGCGGCGGACGGCGTTCGCGGCCGCCCCGCAGCGCGGCGGCAGCCCGCTTCTCCAGAGGGAGAAATGGGCTGTGCAGGCAATCAGCACGATCTTGCGCCAGCCCCGCAACAACACCAGCTTGAGCAACTTTTGGCGCTCACGACCGCATTTAATGCTGCGCCCGCGGGGGTAGCATCGAGTGATCGCCGCACACTCCCAACAAGTTAAAGGACTATACAGATGGACAACATGAATCCCGACGCAGTAGCCGTACAAGGCGCGCACTTTATTGGGGGCTGTTATGTGAACGACCAGCACGCGATGGAGGTGCGCCGGCCATCCGACAATAAGGTGTATGCCGGCTTGCCGGTGGCCGACGCGGCGATGGTCGACCGCGCGGTGCAGGATGCATGGAGCGCCTTCAAGACCAGCAACTGGGCGCGCCAGGCGCCGCGCGACCGCGCCCGCGTGCTGCGCCGCTGGGCGGAGCTGATCGAAGCCGACGTCGCCACGCTGGCGCCGATGGAAACGGTCGGCTCGACCCGGCCGATCCGCGACGCGGTGCGCTGGGACGTACCGTTTACCGCGGAAGGGATCCGCTTCTTCGCCGAATTCGCCGACAAGCTCGGCGGCGAGGTGGCCGCCACCCGCAGCGACACGCTGGGCATGACGATCGCCGAGCCGTACGGCGTGATCGGCGCCATCGCACCGTGGAATTTTCCACTGGTGATGGCGTCGTGGAAGATCGCCCCCGCGCTGGCAGCCGGCAACGCGGTGGTGCTGAAACCGTCCGAGCTGACGCCGTTCTCCGCGCTGCGCCTGGCCGAACTGGCGATCGCCGCCGGCATGCCGCCGGGGATCTTCAACGTCATCCAGGGCAACGGCCATGAAACCGGCGACGCGCTGGTGCGCCATCCGAAAATCTCGAAAGTCACCTTCACCGGCTCGACCCGCACCGGCGCCGCCATCATGGCCGCCTGCGCGCAGTCCGGGACCAAGCCGGTGACGCTCGAACTGGGCGGCAAGAGCCCGCAGATCGTGTTCGCCGATGCGCCCGACCTCGACCAGACCGCGCGCACGGTGGCCGCCGCCATCACCGGCAACGCCGGCCAGGTGTGCGTGGCAGGCTCGCGCCTGATCGTCGAGCGCGCGGTGGCCGACCGGCTGGTGGAAAGCATCAGCGCCGCCTTTGCCGCGCTCAAGCCCGGCCACACCTGGCACGCCGACACCACGCTGGCGCCGATCATCCGCCCGTCCGACGCCCAGCGCATCGACGGCATGGTGCAGCGTACGGTGCAGGCCGGCGCGCGGCTGCTTGCCGGCGGCCGCCTGATGCCTGTCGCGGGCGAGGGCGCCTATTACGCCCCAACCATCCTGATGGGGGTCGACGTCGGCATGGAAGCGGTGCGCGATGAAATCTTCGGTCCGGTGCTGACGGTGCAGGTGTTCGACGACGACGATGAGGCGCTGACGCTGGGCGACCACCCTTCCTACGGCTTGGCCGCGGGTGTGCATACCGCCAACCTGAGCCGCGCGCTGCGCTTTGCCCACGGACTCGAAGCGGGCACCGTATGGATCAACCGCTACGGGCGCACCGACGATTTCGTGATCCCGACCGGCGGCTTCAAGCGCTCGGGCATGGGCAAGGACCTGGGCCGCCAGGCCTACGAGGCGAACCTGCGTTTCAAGAGCGTGCTGATCGATTTCGCGCTGCCCGCATAGGTGCATGCGCGCCCCCGGCTGGTGCGCCGAAGTGGATTGCGCACCGGGGGCGTGCGCAAAGTCGGCCGGCAGCAAAGTCTGCTGATTGCTCCACCGAAAACAACGGTTTGTGTTTTGTGACAAGCGTATTACGCGATAACCGCAGGGAATGACTATGTTGTAATCAATACAGATGACGATGCCACAGGGAAGTTCAGCATGCAGGCATGGTCGACAGGATCATAGAAACGTCCGCAGTTCTAATCAGCAGCACAATACCTTTTAGGAGTTGGTCATGTATCCGTCACGACATAGCACCCTGGCCCTGTTCCTGGCAGCCGCCTATCCCCTGGTGGCCAGCGCTGCCGAGCCGGAAGCCGCCGCCGCAGCAGCGGCAGCCGAGGAAACGCCCAAAGAAAAACAAGTGGTCCTCGTCACGGCACAGCGTCAGAATTACCGTGCCCTGTCCGCGACCGGCGCCACCAAGACCGATACGCTGCTCAAGGACCTGCCGCAAAGCGTGCGTGTTATCACCGCCGACCTGCTGAAGGACGTCGGCGTGACCAACCTGGCCGGCGCGCTCGACCTGTCGAGCGGCATTTCACGCCAGAGCAACCTGGGCGGCCTGTGGGACAGCTATGCGATGCGCGGCTTTACGGGCGATCCGAATTTCGGCTCCGACTACCTGGTCAACGGCTTCAGCTCCAGCCGCGGCTACAACGGACTGCGCGATTCGTCGAGCACCAACAGCGTCGAAGTGCTCAAGGGACCAGCCTCCGCCTTGTACGGCCGCGGCGAACCTGGCGGCACGGTCAATATCACCACCAAGAAGCCGCGCTTCGACCCGGCCCAATGGCTGGACCTGTCGATCGGCAGTTTCAACAACCGGCGCGTCGCGGTCGACCTGACCGGGCCGATCAGCGAATCGCTGGCCTACCGCCTGAACGCGGCCTACGAGCAGGGCGACAGCTTCCGCGACACGCTGCACACCAAGCGTAGCTTCGTGTCGCCTTCCTTCATCTGGCTGCTCGGCGACGACACCACCATTTCCTACGAGGTCGAGGCGTCCGAGCAGAAAACCCCGTTCGACCGCGGCGTGGTCGCAGTCAACGGCGTGCTCGGGCTGATTCCCAATTCGCGTTTCCTGGGCGAGCCGAACGACGGTCCGGTCACGGTCAAATCGCTTGGGCACCAGGTGTTCGTTCAACATGAACTGAACGACAAATGGCGTTTGCAGTCCGGTTTTTCCTACCGTGACAGCTCGCTGGAAGGAAATTCCACCGAAGCGAACAACCTGCTGGCGGACGGCCAGACCCTGCGCCGCCAGCGTCGCCACCGCGACTTCAATGCGACCGATACCTCGGGCCGCGTGGAAATGCTTGGCAAGTTCGACACCGGCCCTATCGGCCACAGCATCCTGGTCGGGGTGGACGCCTACAAGTTCGAAGACCATCGGGTGCAGTTGCGCCGCAACCCCTCCGCCACCAATCCGTACGCGATCAACATCTACAACCCGGTGTATGGCGGCGTCGCCGATCCCATGACGCTGTCGATCAACACGCTCGAGAATCAGCGCGCGCACGGAATTTATGCGCAGGACCAGGTCGACCTGACGGAACGCTGGAAACTGCTGGCCGGCGTGCGCTACGACAGCTACGACCAGACCGTGACGAACAACCGGCTATCGGTGTCGAATCACCAGAAACTGACGGCTACCAGCCCGCGCGCCGGCCTGGTCTACCAGCCCAGCGCGGTCATTTCGCTGTACATGACGGCGGCAAAGGGATTCCGCCCGAACAGCGGCATCAGCATCGACAACAAGGCCTTTCCCGCCGAGGACAGCCGTTCGTATGAAGTCGGCACCAAGCTGGAAACGGCCGACGGCAAGGTGACCGGCACGCTGGCGCTGTACAAGATCTCCAAGAAAAACGTCCTTACCACCAATCCGGCGAATACGGACTTTTCGATCTCGGCCGGCGAAGTCGGCAGCAAGGGCGTCGAGCTGGACATCTCGGGCGAAATCATGAAGAACGTGCGCTTCTCCGCCGCGTACGCCTACACGGACGCCAAGGTGACCAAGGGCGACAACACGATCACCACCGGCACCCAGTTCCCGAACGTGCCGAAAAATAGCGCAAGCGTGGTCGTGACGCCGACGTTCAAGATCGGCGAGGCCAACGCCTCGCTCGGCGCCGGCATCAACTACGTGGGCGAGCGCCTGGGCGACGTGGCGATATCGAGCAATTTCAAGCTGCCGGCATACACCACCGTCAAGCTGATTTCATCGTACTCGCCTACTAAAAAGCTGCGCCTGTCGCTCAACGTTGATAACCTGTTCAACAAGACCTACTATGCCAGTTCCTACAGCCAGGTGTGGGTGGCGCCAGGTACCGAACGTACCATCACCCTGAACGCCAATTACAAATTCTAAACGAGGAAACCATGAAGACTATGACCAAACTGGCCGCCGCGGTGGCCCTGGCGGCAGGCCTGGCCGTCACCTCGGCCTCCCAGGCCCACGGCATCTGGTTCGCCCAGCGCGCCACCCAGTTGGCCCTGTTGTACGGCGTCGGCGCCGACGACCTTGACGTGGTCAAGCGTTTGCCCCTGGTGTCGAGCATCGCCGGTTACGACGCCGACGGCAAGCCGGTGCCGACCTCGCTGCAGGTCGACGGTCGCCTGCTGCTGGTGAATGTCGAAAACCAGCCGGCCATCGTCGCCGCAGTGCTCGACAACGGCACCTGGAGCAAGACACCCGACGGCAAATGGCACAAGCAGGGCAAGGACGAAGTGCCGACCGCCGTCGTCAGCGAAAAGAACACCAAGTACGCAGTCCACATCCGCGGCGCGCTGACCAAACCATTGATGCCGCTGCCGGGCCAGACCCTGCAGATCATTCCAGTGGGCGGCAAGCTGCCCGAGCTGCTTGGCCAGCCGATCAAGCTGCAGGTGCTGTACAAAGGAAAACCGGTCGCCGGCGCCAAGGTCTTGCATGACTGGATCAACGATCCGGACCAGAAACCGGTGTTGACGGGAGCGGACGGAACTGTCACGATCGCCGTGCGCAACCAGGGCCTGAATGTGCTGGTCGCGATCTTCAATTCGCCGTCGGAGGAACCTTCCAAGTACGACCATCTCGAGCATCTCGCCAGCTTGTCGTTCGTGCTGCCGCACGCACCCGAATAATCCGTCTCACGTATCCCCTGGAGGTCTCGCATGAAGAAAATTATTGGTATCTTGTTAGTGTGTTCGGCGTCTCTGGCGTTGAACGGCGCGCATGCGCACGGAGCGCCGTCGCCGAACCATGGCGGCATCGTGCTGGCGGTCGGCGAAACCTGGCTCGAACTGGTCGCCAATGCCGGCTCGGTCGACCTGTATGTCGAAGATGACGGCGAGGCGATGGACAGCGCCGCGCTGTCGGGCAAGCTGACGATCGTCAACGGCGCCAGCAAGAGCGAATTTGCGCTCAAGCCGGCCGGCGGCAACCGGCTCGAAGCCAAGGGCGCGGTGGCAGCCAAGGGCGCCAAGGTCATCACCCTGCTGGTCCTGGCAGACAAGAAGACCAAGGTGCCCGCGACCTTCATCGTCAAGTAAATCATCGGTCGGAATGCCAAGCGCCTTCCGGCATGGTCCGCTACGATGCGGTCCGTGCCGGAAGGCGTTTTGTCGTTGGCCTGAACGCTACCACTGGCGCGCCATCGCCCCGCGCAGGTGCAGGTCCATGGGGCCGCAGGCGGAGCACCGCGGCACGGGACGGCGGCTCGGATCGGCCAGTTCGAACGATCAGGAACCCGGCGCTTCGGACGTCTTGCCAGCGGCGACGGCGCGCTGGCGGCTGGACTTGGACTGGCGGCGGCCGCGCATGAAACTGGCGGCGCCTGTCCAGGCCAGCACCGGCACCGCCAGCGCACCGAACATCAGCAGCAGCTGGACCGCAACGCCGCCAATCCAGCCATAGTGAAGTGCGGCTGCGAACAGGTAGGCCTTGTGCGCCACACGGTTCGCGGAGTACGGCACATGCTCGACTACCTGGCCGCCATACGGGTCGATTCGCACATAACTGAGCGCATTGGCATGGGCCGCGGACTGCGCCACCATCTCGAACGTGAGGGGCGCGCCGGCCTCGGTGGGAAAGCGGATCTGGGTCTTCTGCGGATGCGGTACTACCGACTGCGCCTGGCGCCACATTTGTTCCAGCGGCGTGGTCGGGGCATGCGATCCGGCCGGCGCCTTGACGGCCGCGGGGGAGGGCGCCTGGCCCCAGCCGAACGCCTGCGGCACGCCGGTCAGCGCACTGGCAAGCAGCACGGGCGCCGCGTAGAACGCGACCGTCCTGTGCAGGTTGAGCGAGCGCGCGCGACCCTCTAAACCGGGCCTGAGCCGGGTTCCGGCGCGCAGGGCGCGCAGCGTGGCCGGCCACCAGAGCGCAATGCCGGCACCGAGCATGGCGACGGCGAACAACAGCGCGACACCGCCGGCCACCCAGTCGTGGCCCGGCGCGAAGCCGAAAGTGTGCAGCCAGCCCAAGGCGCCGAAGAATCCGCCATACATCGCCTGCCTGCCGGCCACCCGCCCGCTGCATGGATCGACGTACACCCACTGACCGTCGTCGAAGCGGATCCGTACAGTTGCGCCGGCGTCGCCATACAGTCGAATGAACCTGAGCGGCCCGGCCTGGGGATTCGCCGCGCGCCCCCGTTCGACCAGCGCATCGAGCGGCAGTGGAGCGGCGCACCCTGGCGCCGTCAGCAGCGCCGGCTCAGCCACCGGTTCTAGCTGCAGGCGGAACGCCATCGCCGCGCCGGTCAGCGCCACCAGCAGCAGCAACAGGCCGGCGCACAAGCCGGTCCAGCGATGCAGGGGCAGCAGGTAGCGGCGGGTCCAGGCACGCATGCCGGCTATGCCGCCGCGGCGGGCCGGTAAAGTTTTTCGTGGAAGCCGCTGACCTTTACCTTGATGGTCACCGGCTTGTCACCCTTGTTGCGCCAGAACCAGCCGTGGATGCCGTCGAACGGTGCCACGAATGCGCCTTGCGCCGAACTTTGCTGCGCGACTTTCCAATAGGTCGTGAACTCGTTCGGCTTGGCGTTGAGCGGCTCGCCATGCATGTCGGACTTGACCGGGCCACCCTCGGAGGCCCAGCTGAACACGAACTGCTCGCCCTTGCGGATCTGCGCCTTGACCTCCGCGCCTTCGCCCGGCTGCAGCGTCAGCGTCATTTCGTCGTTGCGCAGCGCCTGCTCGGTCTTGGCCAGTGTCGTTGCTGCGCCGGCGGCGGCCGGAATCACTTCGGCGGGCTTTTTCGCGCCGCCGTTCATCTGGGCCAGGCCGAGCGCCTTGCCGATGCCGCTCGGATCGATGCCGTATTCGGCCGGCAGAACGGCCGCGACGAGGATCAGTCCCGCGACGGCGAGGGCGATCGCGGTTGCCTTGCCCAGTTGCGGCAGGGTAGGAAGGGTTGCGGTGTCGTAAGTGGTCATGGTGGGTTCCTGGTTAAACGGTGGCGTAGCCGGTGAGTTGATATCCCATCAGCACGAAGCCGGCGATCATCAGCACGACGTTCGAATTGAAGGCCTGGCGGGAAAAGGCCGCGCTGCGGCGCCAGTAGCCCATTGCAATCAGGATCGCCGAGAGGGCCAGCATCTGGCCGATCTCGACGCCGACGTTGAAGGAAATGATGTTTGGGATCAGGCCGTCCTTCGACAGCGCCAGTTCCTGCAGCTTGGTGGCCAGCCCGAACCCGTGGAACAGGCCGAACAGCAGCACCGCGGCCTTGGTGTTGGGCTGGAAACCGAGCACGCGTTTGAGCGCCCCCATGTTGTCGAGCGCCTTGTATACCACCGAGAAGCCGATGATGGTATCGACGATGTACGGATTGATATGCGTCTGGCTGAGAACCCCGGACAGCAGCGTGATGCTGTGGCCGAGCGCGAACAGCGTCACATACGCGCCAACATCCTTGAGCCGGTACAGGAAGAAGATGACGCCGAACAGGAACAGCAGGTGGTCGTAGCCGGTCACCATGTGCTTGGCGCCCAGGTAGATGAAGGGCAGGATGTGCCTGCCGCTGCTCTGCTCGAAATAGGCCTTGTCGTCCTCGGCGACGCCATGGGCGAAGGCGGCCGCGCTGAACAGTGCCAGGGCCAGCAGCAACAGCAGGCGGCCGGCGTTGCGTTGGGAGAAAGATGGTTGCATGGAGATCCTCATGAATGGTGATTCAGGCGCTGAACCAGACGTGTTCGGCAAAGGTGTAACCCATGAACGAACCGAGCGGATGCGATGTAACGCCCTTGACCCTGCTGCTGAAGGCCTCGAGGTTGGTGATAAAGACCGGAATGCCGATGCCACATTTTTCGTGCACCAGCACCTGCATGTCGGCATACAGCTGCTTGCGCCTGGCGAAGTCGGTTTCGGCCCGCGCCAGCACCAGCAACTGGTCGAACTGTTCGTTCTTCCACCCCGATTCGTTCCACGGGCCGTCCGACTTGAAAAACTGGGTGAACAGCATATCGGCGCTCGGGCGCGGATTGATGTTGCCGAAACCGATCGGCGACTTCATCCAGTGGTTCGACCAGTAGCCGTCGGCCGAAACCCGCTTGACGCTCAGGTTCAGGCCGGCCTTCATCGCCGACTGCTGCATCAGCATCGCCATGTCGACCGAGCCGACCGCCGCCACCGAGGCAACCATTGGCAGCGTCATGCCCACCGCACCGGCTTTTTGCAGGTGGAAGCGGGCGCGCTCCGGATCGTAGGGGCGCTGCGGCAGCCCGGGGAAATAGAAGCGGTGATTGGGCGCCAGCGGCTGGTCGTTGCCGACCACGGCATAGCCACGAAAGGCGGCGCGCTTGATCTGTTCCCGGTCGATCAGGTACTTCATCCCGAGCGTGAAGTCGGGGTTGCGGCCGATGCCGACGGTCTGGCGGATGATCAGGTCGGTGTACAGGCCGGACTGGCTCTCGAGCAAGGTCACGCCCGGTTCCGCACGCACTCGCTTGGTGCTGCGCGGATTGACTTCGTTGATCCAGTCGACGTCGCCCGACAATAGGGCGTTGAGCCGCGCCGGCTCGTCCGGGATGCCGAACAGCACCACCTCGTCCAGGTGGGGCAGGCCCGGCTTCCAGTAGTTCGGGTTGCGCACCGCGATGGTACGTACGCCGGGCGTGAATTCCTTGCAGCGATAGGCGCCGGTGCCGACCGCGGTATTGAAGCTGGTGGTGCCGTCCTTGATGATTACGAAAGGCGAGGTGGCCAGCAGCACCGGCAGGTCGGCATTCGCCCCTTTCAGGCGAATTTCCACTTCGAGCGGGCCGGTAGCGCGCACCGATTCGAACTGCTGCGCGAGCGCCTTGACCTTGGAGCCGACCGCCGGATCGTTGTGCCGATTCAGGGAATAGACGACATCGGCCGACGAAAGCGGCTTGCCGTCATGGAACACCACCCCTTTGCGCAATTTGACCACCCACCGGATCGCGTCGGCGCTGGCGAATTCCTCCGCCAGCGCCATTTGCGGCGCCAGCTGGGTATCGAGCGCGGTCAGGCCGCTGTAGAACAGGTTGGCGCGCATGTAGTCGGTCGACAGCGACCCTTTGGCAGGATCGAGCGTATCGGCGGTCGAGCTGGACTGGGTGGCGACGGTCAGCCGGCCGCCCTTGCGCGGCGCGGCAGTTTGTGCGGCGCCGGCCGGCACGAGCACGGCGCCGCCCGCGACGAGGCTGCCCGCGAGCAGCGCGCGCAGCATGTCGCGGCGCGACAGCTTGCCGTCCTGCAAAAGGGCATCGGGCGGGAGAAAGACATCGGTCATCGGAGTGATCCTGTGGCTATGACAAGCTGGAGCGGCTGGCCTTGTTTCGTATGGCCATTACATCACAGTCGTGCGGGGGGATTGTTTGGTTTCGGGTCGCCCAGGGAACACAAACAATGCTTTTAGGGGTTCCAATCAGCATAGTTTAGCGGACACGGCGGCCTCGCCGGTGCGCCCTATAAAATGCTATCTTGTGCTCATCTTCGCCGTCGAAGCGCTGTCGCGGCCCGGGAACTAAGCAGAAAAATCCGAATCTGCTCCGTACAATGAACCGGTAGCCCAATAGTTCATCCTGGGTTCCAGCGCGCAGTCCGTGATCAATTTGAATTCGAGGCAGACAGATGGACCATACCAGCATATATAACGCAGCTTCCTGGACCGCTCCCGCGGGGCCGGCCGAGGTGCAGGTCGCCACAGCCAAGGCGATCCGTTCGCGCATTGCCGTCATTGACGTCCTGCGCGGCCTGATCATGCTCATCATGCTGTTCGACCATGTGCGCGAGACCATCTATCTGCACATGCAGGTGAGCGATCCGATGGATGTGACCGCCACCGCGCCCGAGCTGTTCTTCACACGCCTGGCGGCCCACTTCTGCGCGCCGGTGTTCGTGTTCCTGACCGGCCTGTCGGCCTGGCTGTACGCGCATCCGGCCGCCGGCCCGCGTTCGGCTACCGGATTCCTCATCAAGCGCGGCTTGCTGCTGGTGTTTCTCGAACTGGTGTTCGTCAATTTCGCCTGGGCCGGCCAGTTCCCGCCGGCGACCCTGTACCTGCAGGTGATCTGGGTGATCGGCCTGGCCATGATCATCCTGGCGCTGGTGCACAAGGTATCGCTCAAGATCCTCGGCTCCGCCGCCCTCCTGATCATCTTCGGCCACAACGCGCTGACCTGGATGACGTTCGAGCCGGGCACCGTCGCCTACAGCCTGTGGACCGTGCTGCTGCACCGCGGCTACCTGGTGGCCGACGGCGCGGTCAAGCTGAAGGTAACCTACCCGCTGCTGCCGTGGGTGGGGGTGATCCTGGCCGGCTACGTGGCCGGGCCGATGTATGCGGCGACGATGGCGCCGGAACGCCGCCGGCGCCTGCTGCGCATGATCGGCATCGGCGCGCTGGTGCTGCTGGCGCTGCTGCGCGGCTTTAACATCTACGGCGAAACGCTTCCGTGGGTGGTGGGCGACACCGTCATCCAGAGCCTGATGTCGTTCCTGAATTTCACCAAATATCCGCCTTCGCTCGACTTCCTGCTGATGACGCTTGGCGTCGGCGCGCTGGCGCTGGCCGCGCTGGAACCGCGCGACAACTGGTTCACCCGCGCCTGCGCCACCTTCGGCGGCGCGCCAATGTTCTACTACCTGCTGCACCTCTACCTGCTGCTCGGCCTGCAGCACCTGCTGGTGGCGGTGTTCGGCGCCAACCATGGCGTGCGCTTCGGCGTCGACCACGTGTGGCCGGTCTGGGTACTCGCAGTGGCGTTGATGCCAGTTCTTTACTTCCCGTGCCGCGCTTTTGCGCGCTTCAAGCGCAGCTCGAATAAGGCCTGGGTACGGTACTTCTGATGCGGGTGCGTTTCAGGACATTGCTGGCGGTGGCGGCGCCGGCAAGTGGGAGATCAACTTGAACGTCAGCGGCGAACGCAGCGCTGCCGGGAAGGCTTCAAGTGGAGCGTCGCCGAGGACCTGATCGTGCAAGCGAGCGTCGGGCGCGACATCGGCCCGGCGCGCGAGGAGAAGCGTCAGTTCGCGTTCAAGTTCGGCGTCCAGCTGCTGCGCTAACACCTCCGCCCCCCCGGCGGGATTCATCGACCATCCGGAAAGACAACCATGACGGCAACTGGCTACAGGATCGAACACGACTTGCTGGGAGAACGCGCGGTACCGGCCTCGGCCTGGTATGGCATCCACACGCTGCGCGCCGTCGAAAATTTTCCGATCAGCGGCGTCACGGTCGGACGTTTTCCTGACCTGGTGGCGGCGCTGGCGGCCATCAAGCAAGCTGCGGCCGAAGCGAACCGCGAGCTGGGCGTACTGGCGCCGGCCAAGGCCAGCGCCATCGCCGCGGCCTGCGCCGAACTGCGGGCCGGCGCGCTGCGCGAACAGTTCGTGGTCGACATGATCCAGGGCGGCGCGGGCACTTCGACCAACATGAATGCCAATGAAGTCATCGCCAATCGCGCGCTCGAACTGATGGGCCATGCGCGCGGTGACTACGCCCGCCTGCACCCGAACGAAGACGTCAACCTGTCGCAGAGCACCAACGACGTGTATCCCACCGCGCTCAGGCTGGCGCTGCATGCCGGCGGATCGCGCCTGCTCGACGCACTCGGCTCGCTGCGGGGCGCGTGTCTGGAGCGCTCCGCCGCGTTTGCCGGCATGCTGAAGATGGGCCGCACCCAGTTGCAGGATGCGGTGCCGATGACGCTCGGCCAGGAGTTTGGAGGCTACGCCGCGATGCTGACGGGCGACGAGCAGGCGTTGCGCCATGCGCTGGCCGGACTGCTGCAGATCAACCTGGGCGGCACCGCGATCGGAACCGGCATCAACGCGCCGCCGGGTTACGCCGAACTGGTGCGCGGAAAGCTCGCCAGCCTGACCGGACTGGCGCTGTCGACGGCGCCGGACCTGGTCGCCGCCAGCCCGGATACCGATGCGCTGGTGGCGCTGTCGTCGGTGCTGAAGCGCGTCGCCATCAAGCTGTCAAAAACCTGCAACGACCTGCGCCTGCTGTCGTCCGGTCCGCGCGCCGGTCTCGGTGAAATTGTGCTGCCGCCGATGCAGGCCGGCTCCAGCATCATGCCGGGCAAGGTCAACCCGGTGATCCCGGAGGTGGTCAACCAGATCGCCTTCGAAGTGATCGGCAACGACCTGACCGTGTGCATGGCCGCAGAGGCGGGACAGCTGCAGCTGAACGCCTTCGAACCGGTCATCGCTTTCAGCCTGTTCAAAAGCCTGGCGCACCTGGAAGCGGGCTGCCGCACGCTCGAGACACGCTGCGTCAGCGGCATCACGGCCAACGAGGCGGCGCTGCGCGACAGCGTGCATGCATCGATCGGGCTGGTGACCGCGCTCAGTCCCCATATTGGCTATGGCCGCGCCGGCGCGCTGGCGCGCGAGGCCCTCGAGTCGGGCCGTAGTGTGATGGAACTGGTGCTCGAGCAGCGCTTGATGAGCCGCGCGCAGCTGGACGTGGTTTTGCATCCGGCCCGCCTGGCGGGGCAAACCGGCGCGTAAGTGTTTGTCGCCGGAGGTCAGGACAGGGTGTCAGTGCTTGTGACGATGATGGATGTCGGGATAATGGGGATGGCTGTGCGTCAGCGGTGCGTGGCTGTGAGCGTGGGCGTGGGGTTCGGCGCCGTCCCACCCGGATTCATGGTCGTGCTGGTGATGGGCGTCATGAACGTGTACATGCGCATGCGATATCGGTGAGTGCCGGTGCATATGGCTGTGCGATTCGCTCAGGTGCAGCCAGATCCCGGCTGTCATCAAGGCGGCCGCTATCCAGAAAACCGGGTCGGGTACATCTCCCAGCATGACCAGGGAAAGCGCCGCCCCGACGAATGGGGCGGCCGAAAAATACGCCCCCGTGCGGGCTGTGCCAAGATGGCGCAGCGCCAGCACGAACATGACCAGGCTCAGTCCATAGCCGCAAAACCCAACGGCGCCTGCTGCGAGCGTAACGCGCATTCCGGGCAGGGCAAACCCCAGTGACAGGGCGATCGCCAGGTTGACCGATCCCGCCACCAGGCCCTTGATGGCGGCGATTTGCAGCGGATCGCTGGCGGAGACCATGCGCGTCAGGTTATTGTCGACCGCCCAGCAAAGGCAGGCGCCCACCACGGCAAGCGCAGCCCACGGCACGCCCCGTGCCGGACCTGGTTGCCACGACAGCAGGGCGCCGGCGGCGACGATCAGCAGCATGCCGATGAAGATTCGCCGGTCGAAGTTTTCTTTGAAGACGAACCACGCGAGCATGGCCGTCAGCACGCCTTCCATATTCAATAGCAGCGAGGCGGATGACGCGGGCATCGATGAAAGACCGAGCATCAGCAGCACCGGCCCCGCGACGCCGCCCGCCGCCACCGCGCCAGCCAGCCAGGGGTAGTCCTTACGGGTCAGCGCCACCGGTTTGTCCTGCTGCTTGCGCTGGAAAACCGCGCGCAGGAGGAAGCACGCAAGCAGGCCGATGCCGCTTCCGAGGTAGAGAATCGCCGCCAGTGTCAGCGGCGCTATCTGGCCGACCAGCATCTTCGCAAACGGCGTGCTCGCGCCGAACAAGGCGGCGGCCAGCAATGCATACACGACACCCATGTGCATGGTTGAACTTTCAGGATTGACGTCTGCGAAGATAGCACAATCATGTGCCCGCGCGGCGCCCGGCTGGTGCGCCTACGCGGCGCGTTCGGTCACCACCCAGAATTTGCTGGCGGGCTCGATGATTTCGAAGATGCCCTTGAAGCCGGGCGGGATGATACCGGTGTCGCCGGCGCCATAGGCGACCGTATCGCTGCCGTCCGGCTGCGACACTTCCACCTTGCCGCTCAGGATGTGGAAAAACTCGTGCTTGGTGTCGGCCAGCTCGACGCGATAGGCGCCTGCCTCGGCCTGCCAGGTGCCGGCGCGCACGCCATGCATGGCGTTGGCGAAGTATTCGTTGGTGACGCGGCGCGGCTTGCCCTTGAGGCGTTTGTCTTCGTCGGGGAAATGTTCGCTCGTCTTCGGTTCGATGGCGGCGAAACTGAGCATGGCTGGATTGGTCATGGAAGTCCTTGGTGGGTTGAGGGAAAATCAGTCGAGCAGCTGGCCGAAGCGCACCACGGTCACACCGGCGCGCACCTGGCGCAGCGAGGGCATCACCAGCACGCAATCGGGATACGGAGTGGTCACCGGCTCGCCCTCGTTCCAGCCGATCACACTGCCGGCTTCGGCAAAGCGTTCGAGCCCGGTGTACGGCGCGGCGAAACGGAAATCGGTACTGCGCGCGACCACCGGATGGGTCACGCGCACTACCTGCACCGCCGAGGGCAGGGGGGCCAGCCAGCCAGCGGGCAGGTCGGCCACGTCGACGTTGCCCGCCAACAGCAGGAAACGCGCGCAGCAGTCTTTCGCCACGGTGACGGAGCTGGCCTCCCAGTGCTGGCCGCACTCGACCAGCAAGGCGTTTTTCGGGCTGCCCTCGACGCCGAAATCGCCGTAGTCGCGCATGCGCCTGCCCTCCGGGTGGCCGGCGTCGCTGATGATGTGGGATGGCACGGCAAGGCGGCGCGCCAGCGCGATGCCCTTGTCGAGCGGGCCGCACACGTTCAGCGGCGCGCTCCGTTCGTGCATCGAGTGCAGGTCGAGCAGCCAGTCGACGCTGTCGACCAGCGGGCGCATGGCGCGCGCGCGCCGCAGTTCGCTCGAATCGAGGCTGGTGTCGTCGAGCGTGGCGGCGCTCCACACGCGGTTGAAATCCTGGTCGACGAAGCGCGACGCGTCCGGCTGCTCCGGGTCGAAGCGCTGGTAGGCCTCGACGTTGGCAAACGCAAGGGTCAGGCGGCCGCGCCGCGGGCGCAAGCCGGCGTCCAGCAAGCCCTTGACCGCGATCGCCCCGCACACCTCGTTGCCGTGGGTGAGCGCGTTGATCATCGTGTGCTTGCCCGGCACGCCGCTGTCGAAGCTGTAGACGTAGGGGACGCCGGTATTCCCGGCGGCGTAAGGTCCGATGGCGGGAAATGCGACTTCGATCGGATAGGTTTCCGGTGCATTCATTGGATGCCTCCCATGCACAGGTACTTGGTATGCATGTAGTCGTCAAGCCCGTAGCGCGAGCCTTCGCGGCCGTAGCCGGATTCCTTGACGCCGCCGAACGGCGCCACTTCCGCTGCCAGCGCACCTTCGTTGATGCCGACAATGCCGGTTTCGAGCTGGTCGGCCACGCGCCAGACGCGGGCGATGTCGCGCGCGTAGAAATACGCCGCCAGGCCGAACGGGGTGTCGTTGGCCAGCGCGATGACCTGGGCTTCGTCGTCGAACGGGAACAAAGCGACAACCGGGCCGAAGGTTTCTTCTTGCGCCAGCTGCATGCGCGCGTTGGCGTCGCCGATGACGGTGGGCGCGAAAAAAGTCGCGCCCTGCGTGCCTGGCGGCTGAAGCCGCGTGCCGCCGGTCAGCAGCGTGCCGCCCTTGCCGAGCGCGTCGTCGATGTGCTGGGCGATCTTGTCGAGTGCGCGGCCATTGATCATCGGCCCGATCTGCGACTGCGGATCGCTGGCCGGCCCGACCTTCAGCGCGGCCACGCGCGCGGCCAGCTTGCCGGCGAACGCGTCGTACACTGCGCGCTGCACGTAAACCCGGTTCGGGCTGACACAGGTCTGGCCGCCGTTGCGGAATTTCGACACCATCAAGCCGTCCACTGCGGCATCGAGGTCGGCATCGTCGAAGACAATGAAAGGCGCATTGCCGCCCAGTTCCAGCGACAGCTTTTTCAGCGTGTTGGCCGAATCGCGCGCCAGGCCCTTGCCCACCGCGGTCGATCCGGTAAATGTGATTTTGCGCACGCGCGGGTCGGCCAGCCACGCTCCCACCACCACCGGGGTCTGCCCGCGCGAGGCGGTAACCAGGTTGACGACGCCGGGCGGGATGCCGGCCTCTTGCGCCAGCTTCACCAAGGCCAGCGCGGTCAGCGGCGTGTCTTCGGCAGGCTTGGCGACGACGGTGCAGCCGGCCGCCAGTGCCGGCGCGATTTTTCGGGCGATCATCGCCAGCGGAAAATTCCACGGCGTGATTGCGGCCACCACGCCGACCGGTTCCTTGACCACCATCAGCTTCTTGCCGCGCACCGGCTCGGGAATCATGTCGCCGTAGGTGCGCACCGCTTCTTCGGCAAACCATTCGACATACGAGGCGCCGTAGCCCACCTCGCCACGCGCCTCGGCCAGCGGCTTGCCCTGTTCGCGCGAGATCAGGCGCGCCAGGTCGTCGGCGTTGGCCAGGATCAGCGCGTGCCAGCGCTTGATCAGCTGGGCGCGCTCGCGGGCGCTGCGGGCGCGCCACGGGCCGAAGGCGGTAAAGGCGCTGTCGGCGGCGGCGCGCGCGTCGTCGGCGCCGCTATCCGGCACGCTGGCGAACACGGCGCCGCTGGCCGGGTCGCTGACGTCATAGCGTGCCGCCGAGGCGGCGGCGCGCCATTCGCCGGCGATGAGGTTTTCCGAACATAGCAGTTCGGGACGGATCAGTTGAAGTGGCATCGTATCGCCTGCGAAGTAGTGGAAGGGAGCGCCAAGTGATTGGATCTGGAACTATGGTAGCCAGATGCGCGCGGGCGCGTAGCGCGTTGAAGCCCCGCCGATGCGCTGGAAATTGCGAATTGCGGGCCGCGGCGGCATTTTGTGCGGCGGCGCCGGCTAGCGGAAGAGAGGGGGAGTGCAGTGCCGCGCCGGGCGGCGCAGCGATCGGCCGGTGCGGATCAGGCGTGTTGGGTAAACAGCTTTTCGACCGGGTAGTATCCCTTGGTGAAGGGCGACTTGATGACGATGTAACTGAAGTATTTCTCGATGCCGATATGGGAGTCGAGCAGGCCTTCGATGATGGTCTGGTAGTGCACCACGCCAGTGGTGACGAACTTGAGCAGGTAGTCGAACCCGCCGCTGACGAGGTGGCATTCGACGATCTCGTCGATCTTGCGGATGGCGGCCTCGAACTTGGCGAAGTCCTCGCGCCGGTGATCGGACAGCGTCACCTGGGTAAATACCAGCTGGACGTTGCCGATTTTTTCCATTTCGACGTGGGCGCCATAGCCGGTCACGTAACCGCCTTTTTCCAGCCGCTTCACACGGATGAGGCAGGGGCTCGGCGACAAGCCCACGGCGTCGGCCAGATCAACGTTGGCGATCCGGCCGCTTTGCTGAAGATGAGACAGGATTCGTATGTCGATCCGGTCAAGCTTGAAGGCAGTTCCTAGCATATGTTTCCTTTGCCTTAACAGTGCGGTGGCGCGTTGATTTCTGCGATAAATTGTATCATGCAGAAATCAACTATGACACCTGTTCATGCTTGCCCTCATGACAAGGCTCTGCGCACTTCTGGCTGCTCAAGAACGTCGTCGAGGGTGGTCTTCAGGCGCGCAAACAGCAATTCGAACTCTTCCGCGGTATAGCACAGCGCCGGCGCAAATCCGAGGATATTGTCGCCGAACGCACGGAACACCAGGCGATTGCGATACGCCGCTGCGGTGACGCGCTCGCTCAGGCGCAGCGACGGATCGAAACCGCGCTTGCTGTCCTTGTCGGCCACTAGCTCCAGCGCTCCCACCAAGCCGCGGCTGCGCGCATCACCCACCAGCGGATGGCCCAGCAGGTCTTGCAGGCCGCGCGCAAAATGCGGCGTTTGGGCGATGCCGTTGGCCAGCAGTCCGCCCTCGTGATAGAGGCGCAGCACTTCAAGGCCGATGGCGGCGCTGACCGGGTGGGCCGAATAGGTCTGGCCGTGGCCAACCGCCAAGTCCGGTCCGGCCGCATCCGCGATTGCCTGGTAAATCGCTTCCGACATCAGAAGGGCGCCCATCGGGGCGTAGCCGGCAGTGAGTCCCTTGGCGACGGTCATCAGGTCCGGCTCGACCTGTTCCGCTTCGCAAGCGAACAGCGGGCCAGTGCGGCCGAAGCCGGTGATCACTTCGTCCACCGCGAACAGGATGCCGAGCGCGCGGCAGGCCTCGCTCATTGCCTTGAGCCAGCCGGCCGGCGGCACGATGACGCCTCCCGAGCCCTGGATCGGCTCGCAAAAAAAGGCCGCCACGTTGTCGGCGCCCAGTTCGGCGACCTTCGCGTGCAGGGCTGCGACAGAAGCGGCGATGATCGTAGCGTCGTCCTGGCCCACCGGGTTGCGGTAGGGGTAGGGCGACGGGATGTGGTGCTGGTTTTCTCTCGGCAGATCGAAATGGCGGTGGAATACCGGCAGCCCGGTCAGCCCGGCCCCGATCGACGAGGACCCATGGTAGCCGCGCTGAAGCGCGATGAAGTGCTTCTTTTCCGGTTTGCCGATGGCGTTGAAGTAGTAGGTGATATAGCGGATCGCGGCATCGACCGCGTCCGAGCCGCCCTGGGTGAAATACACGCGGCGCAGCGATGGCGGCGCCAGTTCAACCAGCCTGGCAGCCAGCCGGATTGCCGGTTCACTGCCGAAGCTGAAGTAGCCGGTGGCATACGGCAGGCGGCTCATCTGCTCGGCGGCGGCGCGGACAATGCTGTCCTGGCCGTAGCCGGTATTCACGCACCACAGGCCGGAGAATGCATCGAGCAGTTGGTTGCCTTCACTGTCGCTCAGGAAGGCCCCCTTGCCTGCGGCCAGGACGGTCACGCCGCGCTGTTCGTGCGCGTGAAAATTGGTGACGGGATGAATGAGGTGACGGCGGTCGAGGTCTACAAGCGAGGTGGTTGGCATGGTGGCGATCCGTTAAGTGGTCTGGTTCCATGATAGGGCCAGGCGCGCAGCGGTAGCTGGCATAAGCGGGTTCGCAGAAGGCGGGGAATTGTGTATTCGCGCGCCGTTCGGCAGATTCTGCTGCCGCGCGAATGACAGCACTCAGTAGCCTCGAGCGCGCTCGACGAGTCCGTTAAGCGGCGCTCCGGCGAGGTGACGCCGGATGTTCTCGAGCACGACGTCCACGGCCGTTTCCGGCTGGGTCATGCTGGCGATGTGCGGAGTCAGCATGACCCGCGGATGGCTCCAGAACGGATGGGAAGCCGGGAGTGGTTCCGGATCGCACACATCAAGCACGGCGGTGGACAGCTGGCCGCTGTCAAGCGCTGCCAGCAGGTCCGCTTGTACCAGGTGGCCGCCACGGCCGCAATTGACCAGCGCAGCTCCCCGAGGCAGTGCAGCGAGCAGGCGCCGGTCGAGGATGGCGCGGGTCGACGGCGTCAGCGGAAGCAGGCAAATCAGGATATCGGTGCGCGCCAGAAATTCCGCCAGCGCCTCGGCGCCGGCGTAGCAGTCGACGCCCGCGATGGTGTGCTGCGAGGCGCTCCAGCCGGCGCAGGGAAAGCCGAAGCTGCCCAGTTGCGCAAGCACGGCCTGCGCCAGCACCCCCAGCCCGAGCACGCCGATCCGGTGTTCGCTGGCCGGGCGCACCCGCAGCGATTGCCACGCGCCAGCGCGCTGCTGGTCGCGGTAGGCCAGCCACTCACGATGAATCGACAGCACCGCCAGGGTCGCGTATTCGACCATGCCGCCGATGATGCCCGGTTCGACCATGCGCAGCACCGGAACGCCCGGCGGCAAGGCGGTGAAATCAAACTGATCGATCCCGGCGCCGATCGAGAAAATCAGCTCCAGGTTAGGGAAAACGGACAAGTCAGCGGGCGGCTCCCAGGCTGCCAGGTAGCGCACCGCCGCAGGGTTCCCATCCAGCGGCCACTGGCGGAAGTCGAGCTGAGGGGCTTTCTGAGCGAACCAGTTGGCCCATTCGGCGCCGCGCACCGGATCGGCCTTGTACAGGAAAGTCGCGCGCTCCATCAGCCGAGCGCCTGGTTGATGATGGCGAACTGGCGCATGGCGGCATCGGTCAGCGGCGCGTCACCGCGCACCATCGTGGTGACGGTATCGACTTGCAGCAGGCCCTGCTCGTCGAGCCACGGTCCCAGCCCGCTGGCAGCCGGTACGTCGATACGCACGAATGCACCGGCATAGGTGCCGGTCCAATGGCTGATCAAGGCTTTGGCACGCTCGATGTCGGGCGCAATCACCGGACCGATCGCGTATCCAAGGCCGAAGCGGCGCAGCATCGCGCAGCCGATGATTTCGTCGTAGCGGTCGATCACGACGCACTCCGCCACCTCCATCAGGGTCGCGAGCACGGTTGCGCGCGGCATGCCGGCGGCGCGGGCTCCGAGCGCCGCCAGTTTGGCGCCGTCGCGGGCGCCCAGCGGACGAATGCGCTCGCCTGGGGGCAAGGCCATCAGCTTCGACCGGAACACGCTGCCCTGGTGCTGGGAGATAGCGCCAGCGGGCGTAAATCCAAGACCTTGATACAGCGGCTGGCCTGGAGCGGTGGCATTCAGAATGACGGTGCGCTTGCCCAGTTCATCCATGGCCATCGACATCAGCTTGCGGCCGATGCCCTGTCCTTGCCAGTCTGCGCCGACAATGACCATGCCGATCGATGCAAATTCGGGGCCGTGGCTCCAGCACATGATGGTGGCCACCACGGCATCGCCGGCCTCGGCGACGTAGCCCATGCCCAGACGGTGGATCATCTGCCAGTCTTGCAGGCGGTGCGGCCAGCGCAGCGACTGCGACAGGCGGTGCGCCGCTTCGAGGTCCTGCTCATTCATGCGGCGGTATGCCACCCCGGTAAGGGTATCTTTCTGGTCCACGGATCCTCCTGTTTTTGCGCGTTTTGTTAGCGGGCCGATGTGATCCTACCGCAGCAAACTCCCGGCGCGCCAGCGCTCAATGCAGAACGCAATCTTGTCGCGCGCAGCTGATCCGGCACGGCACAATGTGCTGAAAGCACGGGCGATTTGCGGACCCGGTGCCGGCGGTCTGGATTCAGCCGGCTGCCGGCGGAGAAGTAGCGCTGAGAATGGAGAGAGATAATGTTGATCGCGCTCAGGGGCGACTTTGGGGGCAACCATCGCATGAATTCAAGGTTCCCCCCCATTTTTCCGGGCGGCGGCTGTCAGGCGGCTTCACCCAGTGCGGCCATGGCGCCGCGCAGCGCCTCGATCGGGATCTGGCCCGGCGCCGAGATGCGCTGGCCGACCGCGAACGTGACGCTGGAACCGTACTGCCAGCCGCACACCCGGCTGAGCGCGCCGATGCCCCCCATCGACATCGTGATCAGCGGGATGCGCAGCGCGGCGCTGGCTTGCAAGGTGGTGTCGAGCAGCCGCAGCACGTCGGACGGAGAGTGCGGCATCACCGCCAGCTTGGCGATGTCGGCGCCTTCGCGTTCGGCGCGCAGCAGCGTGTGCAGCATCTCGGCGGCGCCTGGCGTGGCGCTGAAATCATGGCACGAAACAATCATCGCCACGCCATGCGCCTGCGACACCGCGCGCACCCGGCGGCGGTGATGTTCGGCCTGGCTCAACTCATAGTCGACCAGGTCGATGTCGCCGCTGGCGCACAGGGCGGCATACAGTTCCACCACGGTCGCTTCGTCCACCGGGATCGGCTCACCGCCTTCGTGTTCGGCGCGGCGGGTGAAGACGATGGGGATGCTGCCGGCCAGCGCGCGCAATTCCGCGGCCGCCGCCAGCACCTGGCGCTGGTCGGCGATCGCGCCGAAAAAGTCGATGCGCCATTCGATCAGGTCGGGCCTCTTGGGCAGGATGGCGGCCAGTTCGGCCTTCAGCGCGGCGCTGCTGCGGCCCACCAGCGGCGTGCAGACCAGCGCGCGGCCGGGCCCGCCCAGCCGGCGGCCGCGGATATCCAGCGGTTTCAGGTGGTTTGTCATTTCAATCCCTGGTCAGGCGTGGAACGGTGGCGCCGGCCGGCACAAACCGGGCCGGTACATCGTGGAAGTCCAGCTGCACCGCATTTTCGCGCGCCACTTCGACCTGGTCGCCGAAGTCGACGTACTGCTCATCGCCTGGTCGCCATGCGGGCCACGGGGTGGCAGGGGTCGCCGGGTTGCCGTTGCGCGCAAACGCCAGCATGCTGTCCATCATTCGCGCCGACAGTGCGCGGTCCTGCGGTCCCCATATGCGGGTCGGGCGGAACATGTTCAGCGCATCCTGGGTCTGGAACCAGTACGGCACGTCGGACGTATGGTAGGCCCCTTGCGGCGAATCGAACACTGGCGCGGCCGGGTTGAACGGATGCACGCGCGAGAACATGTACATATAGATCGGCGCCTTGCCGCTGGCAGCGTGGGCCAGGGCAAGCTTGCGGGTGCCCTTTTCCATCATCGCGTGGCGGGCCGCAAGCTTGCCCATCGCAGCCGCTTCGGCGTCGCTGGCCACCGGGTACAGGCTGAGGAAGCGGGTCGCATTGTCGCCATACACCTGGCGCGCCTTATCCCGGTAGTCGGCCACCGTTTTGGCCAGGCGCAGCGGGCTCGGGCTGATGTCGTCGCGGGTGAAGCCGGCCAGGGTCGGCACGTCGTTCTGCTTGCCGGCCGCGTAGATGCTGGCGACGCTGTCGGGCAGGAAGTAGCCGTCGACGTTGGGGCGGACGGCGACCGAGCCGGAATCGCCGAACTGAAAGTCGCGTTGGACGATGAAGATGCGGTCGGCCGGCAACTGGCGCATTTCGGCCAGCGATTTGGCGCCCACCGCCTTTTGCACGTCCAGGCCGGTCCGCTCGGATTCGGCCAGCGAAGGGGAGTCCGAGCCAATTGCCGGCCCGCTCTGGACAAAGGCGCGCTGGAACAGGCCGCGCGCCAGCGGGCTGGCCATCAGCGACACCACCGAGGCGCCGCCGGCCGACTGGCCGGAGATCGTGACCTTGCCCGGATCGCCGCCGAAACGGGCGATATTGCGCTGGACCCAGCGCAATGCGGCCACCTGGTCGAGGAAACCGTAGTTGCCCGACGCGTGGTGGGGCGATTCGGCCGTCAGCTCCGGATGCGCCATGAAACCGAGGATGCCGAGCCGGTAGTTGAAATTGACGAATACCGCGCCGTTGGCGGCCACGCCCGGACCGCCGTATAGCGCCATGCCGCTTGAACCCACGGTGAACCCGCCGCCATGGATGAAGACGATCACCGGCAGCTTCGCGCCCGGCTTGGCCTTGGCTGGCGCCCAGATATTCATGGTCAGGCAGTCTTCGCTGGTCGGTTCTTCGCCGAAGTAGTGGTTGATATCCTTGCGGCGCAGCAGCTGGATGCATTCCGGCCCCTTGCGGTCGGCGTGGAATACGCCGCGCCAGGCCGGCGCGGGCTGCGGTTCGCGCCAGCGCAGCTCGCGCACCGGCGCGGCCGCATACGGAATGCCGTACCAGGCATTAACGCCGCCGCCAAGTTGCACGCCTTCGAGCCTGCCGCTGTCGACGGTGACGCTGTGCGCGGCCGCGCCGCCTGCCATGCACAGCGCTGCCAAGGCCGCGATAACTAGATGTCGTCTCGTTGTCATTTTCCTGTCCTGTTTTGTTCATTTGGTGAGGTCGAATCAGAATACTTAACTATTTAGTTAAGGTCAATCGCCTGAGGTGCCTCAATACCATGCGTGACGCAATAATTTGCCCAAAAAAAGGGAAAAATTGTCCTTGATGGTTAAATTAAAACAACAAAAAAGGAGCTTTATTTGTTGATATTAACTATCTGGTTAGTGTATATTTGCTTAAAACAACAAGCGAAGTACCCCCTTCCCAGGAGACAAAATGAAGCGCAAACAACGTAGCAACGTCTGGATCAGCCTGTCGAAACCGCTGGCGTACGGCACTGTCGTCGGCTTGTCCGCGATGCTCAATGCCCAAGCTCAGACNNCCCGCCGCGACTATTCGTCGCCGAGCCCGATCGTCACCACCGGCAAGGAAGCGCTGCAGGAGAGCGGAAACATCACGCTCGAAGCGACGCTCAACCAGATGCCCCAATTCACACCGTCGGGCACCGCATCGACCGGCGGCCAGGGACTCGGCGCACGCGCCACGCTGGACCTGCGCGGGCTTGGCGACAATCGCAACCTGATCCTGCTCGATGGCCGGCGCCTGCCGCTGTCGAGCGCCTTCGGCCAGGTCGACATCAATACCATTCCGCAGGCCATCGTCGACGGCATCGAAACCATCAGCGGCGGCGCCTCGGCCGTGTATGGTTCCGACGCGATGTCCGGTGTGGTCAACTTCAAGACGCTGCGCAAGTTCAAGGGCCTGGTGCTGGACGTCCAGTACGGCAACTCGCAGAAAAACGATGCGCGCCGGCTCAGCCCGTCGATAACCGCCGGCACCGAATTTGCAGAAGGGAAGGGTTACGCGCTGTTCTCGATCAGCTACGACGAGCGCGAGCGGCTGCCCGGATCCACGCGGCCCTTCTTTAACCTGGCCGTGCCGTCCGGATTCATCGGCACCAGTACCTATCTCCCCAACGCCGCGAACCTGCCGTCGCAAGCGGCGGTCAATGGCGTATTCGCTCGCTACGGCATCACGACGACCGTGCCGCGCACCAACAATCTTGGTTTCAATGACAACGGCACGCTGTTCAGCCAGACTGGCGCCATCAATTACCTCGGCCCGGTGAATCAATCGTACGCCCTGGTCGGTGGCAACGTGCGCATGCCGGTCGTCATCCAGAGCGACCTGGTCAACGGCATGCGCCGCGAGAATTTCTTCAACAAGGTCGAATACCGTTTCACGCCAGACCTGACCGGCTATGCGCAAGTGCTGCACACGCATTCCGCCACGCAGACCAATACCGGCGGCACGCTGACCCAGTTCGGGACCGGCGGCAATACCACCATCCCGCTGAGCAACCCCTTCATTCCGGCGGACCTGCGCACCATCCTCGCTTCGCGTCCGGACGCGAGTGCGCCGTTCCTGTGGAACACCCGTTTCGTCGGCATTCCAAACCGCGTGTTCAACGAGGGCTACAACACCGACCAGATGCTGGTGGGATTGCGGGGGAACATACCGTACAAGGACTGGACCTGGGACGCCTACGTCTCGGCCGACCGCTCGGTCCACCAGCAGACTCTGTACAACGCCATCCTGAGCTCGCGCGTGCAAGAGCTCCTCAACGCGCCTAACGGCGGCACCGCCATCTGCGCGGGCGGCTACAACCCGTTCGGTATCGCCAACAACAGCAACATTTCGGCCGCCTGCCGCAATTACATGTCGACCACCGCGATCAGTACGGAAGACCTGACCCAGCGCGTGGCCGAAGCCAGTGCCCAGGGTTCGCTGTTCGAGCTGCCGGCCGGCGACCTGCAATTCTCGGCCTCGCTCAACTACCGCAAGAATACCTATTCCTACCTGCCCGATTCCCAGCTGGCGGCGCAAAACATCCAGGCGGTGATTGCCTCCCAGCGCTCGTCCGGCGTGACCGCGGTCAAGGAGGCGGCTCTCGAACTGCGGATCCCGCTGCTGCGCGACGTTCCGTTTGCAAAAACACTGGCGGTTTCGCCTGGCGTACGGATTTCCGAGTACGACATTTCCGGCATCGCCAAGACCTGGAAGGTTGACGCGGAATGGGCACCGATCCAGAACCTGATGGTGCGCGGCGGCATGCAGCACTCGATCCGCGCCCCGAATATTGGTGAGCTGTTCAGCGCGGCGAGCGGCAACCAGGTCCAGTTCGGCAGCCCGCCAAACGGCGGCGAGCCGTGCGACGTACGCACCGCGGCGCGTACCGGAACCAACGGCGCCCAACTGCGCGCGCTGTGCATCGCGACCGGCGTGCCGGCCTCGGTGATCGATACCTACACCTTCCCGACGGTCGCGACCTCGACAGTGAGCAGCGGCAACCCGAACCTGAAACCGGAATCGGCCGACACCCAGACCCTGGGCCTGGTGTTCACGCCGCAGTTCGGCATGCCCTTGTTCTCGCAGGTGTCGGGCTCGATCGACTTCTACAAGATCAAGATCGAGGACACGATTTCGGCCGTGCCGGCCGCTTCCGCGCTGAACAAG
>CXWL01125287.1_pt1 | contig 27372 bp, 25 predicted proteins | sample 590931 | NCBI WGS metagenome assembly CXWL01 (sample SAMEA3498368, study PRJEB10139) | groundwater metagenome | biome: water well; material: biofilm material | place: Germany | collected 2015-04-27 | reverse complement strand
TGGCGCACCGCTATCCGGACGTGCATTTCGTCTATCCGGTGCACCTGAACCCGAACGTGCAGGGCCCGGTCAACCGCCTGCTCGAAGGGCTCACCAACGTCCACCTGATCGATCCGCTCGACTACGAGCCCTTCGTCTACCTGCTCAAGCATGCCCACATCGTGCTCACCGACAGCGGCGGCATCCAGGAAGAGGCGCCCAGCCTGGGCAAGCCGGTGCTGGTGATGCGCGACGTCACCGAGCGGCCCGAGGCGGTCGACGCCGGCACCGTGCGCCTGGTCGGCGCCGACCGCGGCCGCATCGTCGCCAACGTCGCCGAACTGCTGGACAACGAACAAAGTTACAAGTCGATGGCGCGCGCCCATAACCCGTACGGGGATGGCAAGGCGTGCGCCCGGATAATCGAAGTACTGAGGAGTTTCAACAATGAATAACAAATCCGTGTGTGTGATCGGCCTGGGCTACATCGGCCTGCCAACCGCAGCGCTGCTGGCCAGCAATGGCTATAACGTCCTCGGCGTCGACCTCAACGCGCACGCCGTCGAGACCATCAACCAGGGCCGCATCCACATCGTCGAGCCCGACCTCGACGCCTTCGTCCGCTCGGCCGTCGCGGCCGGCCGCCTGAAGGCCTACGCCAAGCCACAGCACGCCGACATCTATATCGTCTGCGTGCCGACGCCGTTCCACGAGTCCGACGGCATCCCGCAGCCGAACCTCGATTACGTGATGGCGGCCACCCGCAGCATCTCCGAGCACATCAAGCCGGGCGACATCGTCATCCTCGAATCGACCTCGCCCGTCGGCACCACCGCGGCGATGGAAGAAGTGCTGCGCGCCGCCGGCGTGGACGTCAGCCAGATCGACATCGCTTACTGCCCCGAGCGCGTGTTGCCGGGCAAGATCATGATCGAACTGGTCGAGAACGACCGCGTGGTCGGCGGCCTGACGGCGCGCGCGACGGCCTCGGTCAGCGCGTTCTACCGCACCTTCGTGCACGGCGCGGTGCTGGAGACGGAAGCGAAGACGGCCGAGATGTGCAAGCTGACCGAGAACAGCTTCCGCGACGTCAATATCGCCTTCGCCAACGAGCTGTCGATGATCTGCGCCAAGGACGGCATCAACGTCTGGGACCTGATCCGGCTGGCCAACCGCCACCCGCGCGTCAACATCCTGCAGCCGGGCGCCGGCGTGGGCGGCCACTGCATCGCGGTCGACCCGTGGTTCATCGTCGCGCGCGACCCGGAAAACGCCAAGCTGATCCGCCAGGCGCGCGAAGTGAACAACCACAAGACCGAGTGGGCGATCGACCAGATCAAGATCGCCGCTGCCGACGCCACCGCCAAGACCGGCCGCAAGGCGAAGATCGCCTGCCTCGGCCTGGCCTTCAAGCCCGACATCGACGACCTGCGCGAGTCGCCGGCCGCGTCGATCGCCTCCCAGTTGCAATCGGAGCAATACGACATCGTGGCGGTCGAGCCGAACATCGAACAGCATGGCGGATTCAAGCTGGTGACGCTGGACGAGGCGCTGCGCACAGCGGACGTGATCGTGGTGCTGGTCAAGCATCGCCAGTTCGGCGCCCCTACTATCAAGGCTCAGCTCGCCGAACTGCGCGTGCTCGACCTGTGCGGCTTGATGGCTTGATGCTCTTCGACGACAGCACCGGCCGGCTCAGCGTGCCGGGTGTTGTCGACCGGCGCGCGGTGTCAACGAAGCGGCCGACACCGGCAACATGCTGTGACTGTCTCTGTCGCGCAATACCAACAAGTGCCGATAGCAGTCGCCACGGTAGGCGTGAGGCTTAAATCGTTTGTAATGAGATACTGCGGCTGCCTGTGCCCCGGCATTGATTCCCATATTGACGGCCACCTCTGCGCTTTTTAATGCTCCCGGTATATTCGATGGATATACTATCGGTATTAGCAGCGGCCAAATTTCCAATGCTAGGGAAACGCTGATTTATTCTCCCTCACGCGGTTCCAACGGCGTGCAAGAACTGAGACATTAGCAACACGTTCATTGCCACTCCGTTGATCATGCAGAAGAATTTTTTCGACCTCGAATATGCCGCCAAGAAGAAGTTGACCCGCCGCGATCGGTTTCTCGCAAAGATCGACGAGGTGACGCCTTGGTCGCAGCTGCATGGAGCAGATTGAACCGTTCTGTCCGAAGGCTGATGGCGCTGGACGTCCGCCAATTGGGCTGGCGCGCATGCTACGCGTGTATGTTGCCCAGCAATGTTTTGGCCTCTCTGACGAAGGCATGGAGGAGCGACCTGAACCGCGAGTCGGCGCCTGACGCGCAAGATCTTCGAGACGATCAACGGGTATTTGGCAGCGAAGGGATTGATGATGCGCGAGGGCACGATCGTCGACGCCACGCTGATCGCCGCTTCGCCCTCGACCAAGAACAAGGACAAGGACAAGAAGCGCGACCCGGAAATGCACCAGTCCAAGAAGGGCAACAACTGGCATTTTGGCCTTAAGACGCACATCAGTGCGGACGCGGCATCGGGCCTCGTGCAAACCGTCATCGGCACGCCGGCAATGTGTCCGACGTGAGCAGGCGCACGCGCTGCTGCACAGTGATGAGCTTGCGGCATTGGGCGATGCTGGCTACCAGGGCGTTGAAAAGCGCGAAGAGAATCTTGGGAGGACTGTCACTTGGCCCGTCGCGATGAGGCGTTCCAAACGCGAGGCCCTGTCCACCAGCAATCTCGGTCTCGCGATGGAAAAGCTGGAGCACATGAAGGTGCGCGTCCGGGCTGAGCATCCGTTCCATGTGGTGAAGAAACTGTTCCATCATCAGGCACGCTACCGCGGCCTTAAGAAGAACACCGCACAACTGTTCACGCTGTTCGGCTTCGCCAATTTTGTGCTGGCCGGCCGGCAATTTGAGGTCGCCGAATCCCGAGCTCCGTCCTGATGACGAATAAGGGCGAAAGATGCGCCCGATTTGCCAAAATAGGGTCGTTTTGCGCGTTCAAGATTAAATTTCTGAGCTTCAGAAAACTCGGGTAATTGATGACGTTTCCCGCGGGAAAAACGTCAATTGTTCAGCGTTTTCCTAGGACTTTTGGCGCGTGCCGCACGACCGCAATTCAGTTTGCGGCCGCCGAGCGAGCGCACCGGCCGTCGCGCCTGCCCGGATGCTGATCCGGATGCCCGAGAATAGTGCTGCTGCGAGCGTGCCGACGTGATGCCGGCCCCGAATCCGCGATGCTTTTTTGTTAACTCGGAAGGGGCGGCTGGAATTATACGAAAATCGCCCGTTTGTTTATCTGCGAGCGCTGAATAAACTTATCGATCCGCCATGATCCGGGTCGGCGCCAGATAGGAATGGCAATCCCGCGGGCCGAGTCATTTCAATCGAAACGCGCCGTCGGGTAATGTTTGCTGGTAGAATACTGGCCTATCGATTGATTCTACGCTCCTCCAAACATAAGTATTCAATGTCAAAGATCCTCCAATGTTTCCTGGCCGTGTCACTGGTCCTGTCCCCCCTCGCCGCAACAGCCCAGGATGAGATCGACAAGTCCGACATGATGGGGCAGGAGCCGCCAAGCGCGAGCCCGATGCCGCAAGTCGCGCCACGACGCGTGGTTATCAGCAACGTCGAAGATCGATCTGTTTCGGAGCCACTGCGGAACCTCGAGAGCGACGTGGGGCGCCCGGACAGGACGCGGCTCCCTTCCGACGCACTGGGCGCATCGCAGGCCAAGGATCGCGATGACCGTCGCAAGCAGGGTAAATCGGCGCCGAGCGAATTCCAGAAGTTTCTGCAGGACCGCAGTGGGCATATCCTGCCCGTGTTTGGTTCCGGTTTCTTCGCAAATGGCGGGGCGACTTATACGCCGATCGTCAATTCCCCTTTGCCGGCCGATTACCTTTTGGGGCCAGGTGACGAATTAATGATCCGTGGTTCTGGTAGTATTGACATCGATTACCGGGCAAAAATCGACCGGAACGGGACGATTTCCATTCCGACGGTAGGCACAATTGTGCTTGCCGGCGTGCGGGCGGGCAGCGCCGAATCCGTGGTGCGCGGCGCGATTGGCCGGTTGTACAAGGGCGTTACGGTGAATGTCAATTTCGGACAACTGCGCGCAATCACCATTTATGTCGTTGGGCAGGCAATGCGACCCGGCACCTACACGGTGTCGAGCATGTCGACGCTGGTCACGGCGCTGTTTGCCAGCGGCGGTCCGAATGCAAACGGGAGTATTCGCAGGGTGCAGGTGAATCGTGGCGGCAAGGTGGTCGCCGAGCTCGACCTGTATGCCTTCCTGGCGAAGGGTGACAAGTCATCGGACATCAAGTTGATGGATGGCGATTCCATTTACTTGCCCTCAGTAGTCGGTTACGCAGCGCTGGTGGGGAAGGTCAATACGCCGGCGATCTATGAGTTGAAGTCGAATGCAGACACGATCGAAGCCTTGCTCGATATCGCTGGCGGCTTGCCAGTGGTGGCCGATCCGCGCCGCGCCTTCCTTGAGCGCATCGATCCCAGCCGCAGCCAACCGCGCAGTGTCGAACAATTCGCCCTGAACAGCGAAGGCTTGAAGCATACGCTGAAAAATGGCGATGTCCTGAACATCACTTCGATCACCCCCGATTTTTCGAACGCAGTGGTGCTGCGCGGCAATGTGGACCAGGCGGTGCGGGCGCCCTACCGGAGCGGAATGCGGGTGAGCGATTTGATTCCGAATCGCGAGTACCTGGTGACGCGGGAGTCCCTCAAGCGCCAGAACGGTGCACTCAACGCTGGCGAGAGCGAGAAAATTGCGGTTCAACCGGAAGTGGCCGCGCAACCGGCAGAAAATATTGCGGCCCGCATCGGCGGAGCGATCGACCAGATCAACTGGGAATACGCCGTGATTGAACGAATCAATCGACTCGACCTGAGCGTCAATCTGATTCCGTTTAATCTGGGGAAGGTGTTCACCGATCCTGCCGGCGCCGACAATGTGTTATTGCAGGCCGGCGACACCGTCACTGTGTTCTCGCAGCAAGATGTCGCCGTCCCACGTGATCGCCGCCGTGTCATCGTGCGTATCGAAGGGGAAATTAACGTTCCCGGGGTGTACCAGATGGCCGCTGGCGATACCCTGCAATCGCTGCTTGCGCGCGCCGGTGGACCGACGCACAACGCCTACCTGTTCGGTACCGCGTTTTATCGGGAAGAGGCGCGCGCGCAACAAATACTTAATCTGGAAAAAGTGGCGCGCCGTCTCGACGACCAATTGCGCGGTGAGCAGTCGAGGATAGCCGCCAACCAGCGCTCTCTGAGTCCGACGGATGCGCAATCGATAGAAAGCCAGCGGCAGGCCAGCGTCGTCCTGGCGAAGGAAGCTCTCCAGCGGCTTCGCGCATTAAAGCCGACCGGCCGCCTGTCGTTAGGGTTGAATCTGCACGACCAGGGATTTGCCCACCTGCCGCAATTGAGGCTGGAAAATGGCGATCGCCTCGTGATTCCCTCGCGGCCAGATTTTGTGCACGTGTTCGGTGCGGTCAATTCGGAATCCTCGCCGATCTGGCGTTCGAACATGCGGGTGAGCGACTATCTGCGCTCGGCAGGGGTCACGGCCGACGCCGACGTCGACAATGCTTTCATTCTGCGAGTCGACGGCAGCGGCGTCTCGCGCGATTCTGGTGGCTGGCTGTTCGGCAAGGTCAGCTCGATGGAGGTCATGCCGGGCGACAGTATCGTCATTCCGGAGAAGCTCGACAGGGAATCGGCCTGGGCCAAGTTCACCACGGGAACACGCGAGTGGGCGCAGATTTTCGCCAACTTCGGCCTGGGTGCTGCTGCGATCAAGACTTTGAAAAACTAGCGACAGGCAGCGCGCCCTGTAATCTTAAGCTTGATAGAAACTACCAGAATTGTATTTGAAAGTATGCACGGACAGTCGATGAGTGAAACGTCAAACGGAAGAATGAGTATTAATGAAGTCGAATCCAGCTCCAGCAGGATCGATTCGCTCGACTTGCTGATCGTCCTTGCCAAGCGGAAAAAGCTCATCATTGGTTTGCCGTTGCTGGCCGGCGCCATCGCCGTTGCGGTGGCGCTGCTGTTGCCGCCGGTGTATCGCTCCGGCACGACGCTGCTGCCGCCGCAGCAGGCCCAGTCCGGCGCTGCCGCCTTGCTTTCCCAACTGGGCGGCGCCGCCGGCATGGTTGCCGGTGCCGCCGGGATCAAGAACCCGAACGACGTATACATGGGCATGCTCAAAAGCCGGACGGTCGCCGACAGGCTGATCAGGCGCTTCGATCTGATGAAGGCGTTCGGCACGGATTCGCCTGAATTAACCCGCCTCGAACTGGAAACGAACACGACCATTAACTCGGGCAAGGATGGCCTGATCACGATCGACGTCGAAGGCAAGGATCGGCTGGGGGTAGCGGCACTGGCGAACGGCTATGTCGATGAGTTGATGCAAATGACGAAGACGCTGGCGGTGACCGCAGCGTCGCAACAGCGCCTGTTTTTCGAGAAGCAGCTGGAGCTGGCCAAGAACAATCTGGCAAACGCCGAGGTCGCTCTGAAACGGGCGCTCGACACGCGTGGCGTGATCAGCGTCGACAGCGAAAGCCGGGGCCTGCTCGAAATGGTGGGGCGGCTGCGCGCACAGGTGTCAGCGAAGGAAATCCAGATCGACTCGATGCGTGCGTTTGTCACTGAAAAAAATCAGGAATTCAAACGCGCGCAAGAAGAATTGGTGAGCCTTAAGGCCGAACTGGGGCGATTTGAAAACGGCCGTGGTCCGGACCGTGCAGCTACGCCAGATGGTCGCAAGGCGGGACTCGACAATATTAAACTGTTGCGAGATGTAAAGTACTATCAAATGTTGTACGAGCTGTTGGCGCGCCAGTTCGAGATGGCTCGACTGGAGGAGGCGCGGGATTCCTCGATTATTCAGGTGCTGGATCCGGCACTNNGTTCCCGAGCGCAGCGTTAAGCCGCGGCGGTCAATGATTGTCCTCATTTCGGTGGCGATCGCGCTGTTCATGGCGATCGCTATCGCATTTCTGCTTGAAGCGACACAAGGGAAGTGGCGTGACCGAGCGCAGTTCGAGAAATGGCAGATATTGAGTTCCTATCTGCGCTCTCGCGCCCGCCAGTCTTAAAGCGCGACCGGCAAATGCCGGCTCAAGCTGGTCCGGATGCTTGTGCCTGCCGCCGCATGATGTTCGCTTGCTCGGCGCCCGGTTTCGCCGATAGCGGCGACGATTGCATTTACCAGCGCCAACGCGCCTTCAAGGCAGTAGCAAGGCGTGTCAGGCGCGGCGGATTGTTTTCATTTGCGCCCGGCAGCAGCAGCTCCGGCGCACGAATTTGTTTCATACGAAATTTAGGGGTTCAGGATGCAAAATGTATTAGTCACCGGTGCCGACGGATTTATTGGTTCCCACCTAGTTGAGCTGCTGGTGCAGCAAGGCTACAACGTCAAAGCGTTGTCCCAATACAATTCCTTCAATAATTGGGGCTGGCTAGAGGATGTCGGCTGTCGCGATGCAATCGAAGTGCTGCAAGGCGACGTTCGCGACCCGCACTACTGCAAGCACATTACCAAGAATGTCGACATGGTGTTCCACCTAGCGGCGCTGATCGCCATTCCCTATTCGTACGTGGCACCAGATAGTTATGTCGATACGAATATCAAGGGCACCCTGAATATTTGCCAGGCCGCTCTCGAAAACGGCGTTCAACGCGTCATCCATACTTCCACCAGCGAGGTGTATGGCACCGCGCAATACGTGCCGATCGACGAAAAGCACCCGATGCAGGCGCAATCGCCGTACAGCGCCTCGAAGATCGGCGCCGATGCAATGGCAATGAGTTTCTTCAACGCGTTCAACCTGCCGGTCACGATCGCGCGTCCGTTCAACACCTACGGTCCACGCCAGTCGGCGCGCGCGGTGATTCCAACGATTATCACGCAGATTGCCAGCGGCATGCGCCAGATCAAGCTGGGCGACGTCAGTCCAACCCGCGATTTCAATTTCGTCAGCGACACATGCCGCGGCTTCCTGGCCCTGGCGCGCTCCGATGAGGCGGTTGGCCAGGCGGTCAACATCGGTTCGAACTTCGAAGTATCGGTCGGCGACACCTTGCACATGATCCGCGAGATCATGGGCAGCGACGTCGAGTTCTTGCTCGATGACGAACGCCTGCGTCCCGGCAAGTCGGAAGTATTCCGTCTGTGGTGCGACAACAGCAAGATTCGTGCGCTGACCGGCTTCGAGCCTGCATTCGACCTGCGTCAGGGCTTGGCGGCGACCATCGAATGGTTCCGCCAGCCGGCCAACTTGGCCAAGTACAAAGCCGATATCTACAACGTCTAACCGGACCATCATGCACCAGCCGCTTATCGACTTCATCCGGGACCAGTACCGCAGCGAGGATTTCATCCCGTTGCACGCGCCGGTATTTGCCGGCAACGAGTGCGACTATGTGCTCGAAACGATCAAATCGACCTTCGTGTCGAGCGTCGGCGCCTTCGTCGACCGTTTTGAGCGCGACATCGAGCGCTACACGGGCAGCGCACGCGCAGTGGCGACCATGAACGGCACGGCGGCACTGCACATGGCCCTGCTGCTGGCCGGGGTGACGCGCGGCGATCTGGTGCTGACCCAGTCGCTGACGTTCGTCGCGACCTGCAATGCGATCGCCTATTGCGGCGCCGAGCCGGTCTTTCTCGACGTCGATCGCGACACCATGGGGCTGTCCGCCGGCGCCATGCGCGTATGGTTGAGTGAACACGCACAACTGGACGATGACGGCGTCTGCCGCACCCGCGTCGACGGGCGCGCGATTCGCGCCTGTCTGCCGATGCATACTTTCGGCCATCCGGCCGACCTGGATGGGCTGCTTGCCGTCTGTGCCGAGTGGCACATTGCGCTGATCGAGGATGCCGCCGAATCGCTGGGCAGCCTGTACAAGGGACGCCACACCGGCACGCTCGGCTTGATCGGCACCCTGAGCTTTAACGGCAACAAAATCATCACCACCGGCGGCGGCGGCATGCTGTTGACCAACACCGAATTGGGCGCCCGCGCGAAGTACCTGACGACGACGGCAAAGCGTCCCCATGCGTACGAGTTCTATCATGACGAGCTCGGCTATAACTATCGTCTGCCGAACCTGAACGCGGCGCTCGGTTGCGCCCAGCTTGAAAAGCTGGACAGTTTTGTCGCGGCCAAGCGCGCGCTGGCCGGTGCGTATGCCGCTGTGCTCAACGGCAGCGCGCTGCAGTTCGTCACCGAGCCGGACGGATGCCGCTCCAACTACTGGCTCAACGCCGTCATTTGTGAGGACCGCGTAGCGCGCGACGCGCTGCTCAAGGCGACCAACGATCAACTGGTGATGACGCGCCCGATCTGGACACTGATGAGCAGTTTGCCGATGTATGCGGGTTGCCGGCGCGGCCCGCTGCCGCACGCCGAATGGCTTGAGCAGCGGGTGGTCAACTTGCCGAGCAGCGTGTCGGCGGAGATGCTGCAATGACACGCAAGGTGGCGGTATTTACCGGGACCCGGGCCGAATACGGACTGTTGCATTTCTTGTTGAAGGACATCGCGGCGAGTGAGCTCCTGGAGCTGCACATGCTCGTCAGCGGCGCCCACCTCTCGCCCGAGTTCGGCGAGACGGTGCGCGAAATCGAGAGCGATGGCTGGCAGATCGACGCCAAAGTGGAGATGCTGCTTTCCTCCAACTCTGCGGTCGGGGTGGTCAAATCGATGGGCGTCGGGCTGATCGGCTTTGCCGATGCGCTCGAGCGCCTCAAGCCGGATTTGCTGATCATTCTGGGCGACCGCTTCGAAGCGTTGGCGGTGGCGCAGGCAGCGTTGATCATGAAGATCCGCATCGCCCACGTGCACGGCGGCGAAATCTCCGAGGGCGCCTTCGATGATGCGATCCGCCACGCCATCACCAAGATGGCCAGTCTGCATTTCGTCGCCGCCGAGCGTTTTCGCCAGCGCGTGATACAGATGGGGGAACAGCCTTCGACGGTGTTCAACGTCGGCGCCATCGGACTCGACCATTTCACGCGCTGCGCGCGGATGCCGATGGCGCAGCTGTGCGCCAGCCTCGGTTTCGAGTTGCGCCAGCCGTACCTGCTGGTCACCTACCACCCGGTGACGCAGCTCGACGAGGATCCCGAGACCGCCTTCGCCGCCTTGCTCGAGGCGCTCGACCAGTTTCCCGAACATCAGATATTGATCACCTATCCGAATGCGGACAACGGTGGCCGGGCGCTGATCGGCATGCTGCAACGCTACGCGGCAGGACAGCCGGCGCGGGTGTGCGCGGTGCCCTCGCTCGGCTTCAAGCGCTATCACAGCGCGCTTGGCGCGGCCGCGGCGATGATCGGCAACTCGTCGAGCGGGATTATCGAGGCGCCCGCCTTCGCGGTGCCGACCGTCAATGTCGGCACGCGCCAGCAGGGCCGCCTGGCGGCCGCCTCGGTGCTGCACTGCGCCGCCACCGCCGGCGCCATCGCCGCGGCGGTGGCCGAAGCGCTGTCGGAGCGCTTCCGGCTGGTCTGCCGCGATGCCACCAATCCGTATGGCCAGGGCGATGCGGCTGGCCAGATCGTTGCTGTGCTCGAGTCCGATCAACTGCCTTTCGACAAGCATTTTTACGACATCGAGGAGCACCTGTGACTGCCAACGCAAACCACGTGTACGTTATCGCCGAGGCCGGCGTCAATCACAACGGCCAGCGCGAGCTGGCGTTCGAGCTGGTCGATGTCGCCGCCCGCGCCGGCGCCGATGCGGTCAAGTTCCAGACCTTCAACGCCCTCAAGCTGGCCTCGACCAATGCCCCCAAGGCTGCGTACCAGAAGCAGCAGACCGACGCCGCCGAGAGCCAGCTGGCGATGCTGCAAAGGCTGGAACTGCCGTACGACTTGCATCTCGAATTGCAGGCGCACGCGCAACAGCGCGGCATCGCGTTCCTGTCCACCGCGTTCGACACCCAGAGCCTGGCGTTCCTGGTCGGCCTGCAGATCCCGGTATTCAAAGTGCCTTCGGGCGAGCTGACCAATGCGCCCTTGCTGTGGCAGTTCGCCCATACCGGCACGCCGCTGATTGTCTCCACCGGCATGGCAACCTTGTCCGAGGTCGAGCTTGGCCTGGCCGTGATCGCCCATGCGATCAACTCGCGCCAGGAGCCGGCCGGGCTGGAAGAAGTATGGCGCCTGTGGAGCCGCGGCGATATCCGCGCCAGCCTGACCGGTCGCGTCACCTTGCTGCACTGCACGTCCCAGTACCCGACGCCACTGCACGAAGTGAACCTGGCTGCGATGGACACCTTGGCGCGTGCCTTCGGACTGCCGGTGGGCTACTCGGACCACACCGAGGGGACGCTGGTGTCGGTCGCTGCAGTGGCGCGCGGCGCCTGTGTGATCGAAAAGCATTTCACCACCGACCGCAACCTGCCGGGGCCGGATCACCGCGCTTCGCTCGAACCGCAGGAACTGGTGCGCATGGTGCGCGATATCCGCGCCATGCAGACCGTGCTGGGAGACGGCGGCAAGAGCCCGCAGCCGAGCGAATGGGATACCCGCAAGGCGGCGCGTCAGCAAGTGGTCGCCGCGCGCGATGTCGGGGNNCTGTTGAGCCGCGCCGACCTGACCACGGCGCGCTGCGGCGCCGGCCTGGCGTCAACCGAACTGTGGTCGCTGGTGGGCACGCGCAGCGTCCGTGCCTACCGCGCCGGCGAACTGATCGCGCCATGAGCAAGTTACCGGACAGGCTGCGGCTGGTAATGCTCGGCGCCGGCGGCCATGCGCGCGTGCTGCATGCGCTGCTCGTCGCCATTGGCCGCCCGCTGGCCGGNNCCGGGGTCTGCGATCCGGGGCTCGCCGCGCAGGGCGCGCAACTGTGGCACGGCGTGCCCGTCCTTGGCGACGACGACGTGCTGCTGACGTTTGCCACTGCCGAAGTGGGCCTGATCAACGGGCTGGGTCAGCTGGTCGGCGAGCGCAGCCGGCAGGCGCTGTTTCGCCGCTTCAGCGGCCTCGGCTATAGTTTTCCCCCTCTGGTCCATCCGGCTGCCTGGGTCGCGCCCGGCGTGGCGCTCGGTTCCGGGGTGCAGGTCATGGCCGGTGCAGTAATCCAGCCCGATTGCAGCATCGGCGCAAATACCATCGTTAACACGCGCGCCGGCATCGACCACGATTGCCGCATCGGCGCCCACGTGCACATTGCCCCCGGCGCCACCCTGTGCGGCGGGGTCGCGATCGATGACGGCGCCTTCGTCGGCGCTGGCGCGACCGTCATTCAGGGCATCGAGGTCGGCGCGCAGGCGGTGATCGGCGCCGGCGCCACCGTGGTACGCAACCTGTGCGACGGCGCCCAGGTATTGGGCGCGGCTGTGCGCCTTCATCAACACTAAGCAGTCCATGTCACGGAAACAACATGCATAATCAGGATGGCCATCTTTGGCGCAAGACCCTTGTTGGCCCTGCGGCCAGCATCCAGGACGCGATCCGGCAGCTCGACGCCACCGGCCTGCAGATATGCCTGGTCGTCGACGACGATAATTTATTGCTCGGTACCGTCACCGACGGCGACGTGCGGCGCGCGCTGCTGCGCGGACTCGACCTGAAAGGCCCGGTCGGCGACATCATGTTCCGTGCGCCGATGGTGGTGACGCCGGAAATGGGGCGCGACCTGGTGATCCACCTGATGCGGGCCAACAAGAAGCACCAGTTGCCGATGGTCGATGAAAGCCGCCACGTGGTCGGCCTGCACCTGTGGGACGAGGTGCTCGCGCCGGTGTCGCGGCCGAACTCGATCATCATCATGGCCGGCGGCTTCGGCAAGCGCTTGCGCCCGTTTACCGAGAACTGCCCCAAGCCGATGCTGCCGGTGCATGGCAAGCCGATGCTCGAACACATCATCGAGCGTGCGCGCGACGAGGGCTTTCATCATTTCGTGCTGTCGCTGCACTACCTGGGTCACATCATCCAGGACCACTTCGGCGACGGCTCCAAATGGGACGTCAACATCACCTACCTGCACGAAACCACGCCGCTCGGCACGGCCGGAGCGATCGGCTACCTGCCCCAGCCGGAGCACCCGTTCATCGTCACCAACGGCGACGTGCTGACCGACATCCGCTACGGCGAACTGCTCGATTTCCACGTCCAGCAGAAGGCCGGCGCGACGATGGCGGTGCGCCAGCACGAATGGCAGCACCCGTTCGGCGTGGTGCGCACTGACGGCATCAAGATCGTCGAATTCGAGGAAAAACCGATTCATCGCTCGCACGTCAACGCCGGCATTTACGTGCTCGATCCGGCCGCGCTCGAGCACATCAACCCGGGCGAGCTTTGCGACATGCCCACACTGTTCGAGCGCATCGCCGCGGAGGGCGCGCAGACGATCGCGTTTCCAATGCATGAACTCTGGATGGATATCGGGCGTCCTGAAGACCTTCAGCGCGCCAATCAGCAAACCAGCACATCAAACATACAGGAGTAGACCATGGCCATCACAAACAACCAGATTCCATTTCCAGCGGAGACGGACAAGTCGAAATACGTCGGCGAGCAGCACGCGCATGAAACCAAATACGGCCTGCCGCCGGATGTCCAGTTCTGCGTCAAGTGCGTGATTTCGAACCAGCGCCCGAACTCGGCCGTTGAGTACACGCACACCAAGGCGACCCAGAAGAAAACCATCCATTTTGACGAAAACGGCGTGTGTGACGCCTGTAAGTTCGCCGAAAAGAAGAAGGCCACCATCAATTGGGAAGAGCGCGAGCGCGCCCTGCGCGAACTGTGCGACCGTCACCGCAGCAAGGATGGCAGCTATGACTGCATCGTGCCCGGCTCGGGCGGCAAGGACAGCTTCTTCGCGTCGCACATCCTGCGCACCAAGTATGGCATGCACCCGCTGACGGTGACCTGGGCGCCCCACGTCTACACCGAGTGGGGCTTCCAGAACTTCCAGCGATGGATCCACGCCGGCCATGACAACTTGCTGATGACGCCGAACGGGCGCGTGCACCGGCTGCTGACGCGCCTGGCGGTCGATAACCTGTTCCACCCGTTCCAGGCCTTCATGTTCGGCCAGAAATCGCTGGCGCCGAAGATGGCGCTGCTGCACAAGATTCCGCTGGTGTTTTTCGGCGAGAACGAGGCCGAATACGGCAATCCGATCGGCGACACCGACAGCGCCAAGCGCGACTGGTCCTACTTCACGGCCGAAGACCAGTCCAAGGTCAGCCTGGGCGGCGTCTCGGTGACCGACCTGAAGAGCGAATTCGGCGTCGAGCAGCAGGACCTGCTGCCCTACCTGCCGGCCGATCCGCACCAGATCGAAGAGCAGAAGACCGAGGTGCACTACCTCGGCTACTACCTGAAGTGGCATCCGCAGAGCTGCTACTACTACGCCGTCGAGCATGGCGGCTTCGAGGCGTCGCCGGAACGCACCCCGGGTACCTACAGCAAGTACAACAGCATCGACGATCGCATCGACGACTTCCACTATTACACCACCGGCGTCAAGTTTGGCCTTGGACGGGCGAGCTACGACGCGGCGCAGGAAATCCGATCCGGCGACATCACCCGCGACGAGGGCGTGGCGCTGGTCAAACGCTTCGACCATGAGTGGCCGGACCGCTTCGCCGACGAGATTTTCAAGTACCTGAGCATCCCGGAAAACGAGTTCCCGGTGGCCAGCAAGATGTTCGAGCAGCCGATCCTCGACCGCGAATATTTCCGCCGCCTGGCCGACTCGTTCCGCAGCCCGCACCTGTGGAAATGGGAAGACGGCCAATGGCAGCTGCGCCACGCGGTCTGGCATGACGGCAAATGAGCAATCTGCGCATCATCCCCCGCCTCGACATCAAGGGGCCAAACCTGATCAAGGGCATCCGCCTTGAGGGCTTGCGGGTCATGGGGGACCCGCAAGAGTTCGCACTGAAGTATTACGAAGGCGGCGCCGACGAACTGGTGTTCATGGATATCGTGGCCAGCCTGTACGGGCGCAATAACCTGAGCGACATCATCCGCCGCACCGCCGACCGCGTGTTCATCCCGATCACCGTCGGCGGCGGCATCCGTTCGGTCGACGATGCCAAGCACATCCTGCGTTCGGGCGCCGACAAGGTCGCCATCAACACGGCGGCGATCGCACGGCCGGCACTGATCACCGAGGTCTCGCGCAAGTTCGGCTCGCAGGCGATGGTGTTGTCGATCGAGGCCAAGCAGATTGCCCCCGGGCGCTGGGAAGCCTACACCGACAACGGCCGCGAGCGCACCGGGCTGGACGTGATCGAGTGGGTAACGCGCGGCGTCGAACTCGGGGCCGGCGAAATCCTGGTCACCGCGGTCGACCGCGAAGGCACCCGCAAGGGCTATGACACCGACCTGATCCGTGCGGTCAGCCGCGCCGTGCCGGTACCGGTGATCGCCAGCGGCGGCATGGGCACGATCGCCCATGCGATCGAAGCGGCGGTGGCGGGCGAAGCCGACGCGCTGTCAATGGCCGACGTGCTGCACTACGGCCGCATGTCGATCGCACAGATCCGCCAGGCCGCCCTGGACGCAAAATTACCAGTCAGAAAGGTTGAAAAGTGGCAGACAAACGTGTGACCTTGCTCGATTACGGCATGGCGAACCTGCTTAACGTAGCGCGCGCATTCGAGCAATGCGGCGCCGACGTGCAGGTGACAGAGAGTGCGACCGAAGCGATGGCGGCGAGCCGGCTGGTGGTGCCGGGGGTCGGCTCGTTCCAGCACGCCGTCGGCGAGATGGTATCGCGCGGCCTGGACGATGCGGTGCGCCAGTTCGCCCAGAGCGGGCGGCCGCTGTTCGGCATTTGCGTCGGCATGCAGATGCTGTTCGACGTCAGCGAAGAATTCGGCGAACACCGCGGCCTCGGCATCCTGCCGGGCAAGGTGGTGGGGGTGCCCAAGCTGACGGCGGAGGGCAAGCCGCAGCGGGTGCCGCACATCGGCTGGAACCACCTGCTGCACTGCGACGACCAGGACTGGAACGGCACCCTGCTGGCGCCGTTCCAGGGCAAGCAGCCGGCCGTCTACTTCGTCCATTCGTTCGCCGCCCAGCCGGCCCTCGACAGCGACCGGCTGGCCGATTGCGTCTACGGCGGACATCGCATCTGCGCGGCGGTTCAGCGCGACAATGTGGTGGCCACCCAGTTCCATCCGGAACGCAGCGGCGAGGCCGGCCTGGCACTGCTACAGGGCTTCCTGAAGTGGTGAGCGCCGGCGCGGAAAGGCGGCGGTAATGGCTGCAAAGTATCTCGTTACCAGCCAGGGCAGCATCGGCCGGCGCCACTTGGCTAACCTGCGCGCGCTGCGCCCCGACGCCACCATCGCCGTGCTGCGCACCAAGGCGCAGGCGGGGCAGCCCTGCCTTGCGGGCGTCGATCTGCAGTTCTACACGCTGGCCGAGGCGCTCGCCTTCGCGCCCGACGCGGCCATCGTGGCCAGCCCGGCCAGCGTGCACCTGCCGCTGGCCGAGGCGCTGGTCGCGGCCGGCATTGCGGTGCTGATCGAAAAGCCGCTGGCCGACAGCTGCCGGGGCGTGCGCGCGTTTGCCGAGCTGGTGCGCGAGCGCCAGGTCAAGGCCGGGGTTGGCTACAACCTGCGCTTCCTGCCGTCGCTGGTGAAATCGCGCGCGCTGCTGCTCGATGGCAGCATCGGCCGCGTGCTCAGCGTGCGCGCCGAAGTTGGCCAGTACCTGCCGGACTGGCGCCCGGGCACCGATTACCGCGACAGCGTTTCGGCCCAGCAGCAGCTGGGCGGCGGCGCCCTGCTCGAACTGAGCCATGAGCTGGACTACCTGGTGTGGATCTTCGGCGCGCCCGACACCGTGATGGCCAAGGGCGGACAGCTGAGCGAGCTGGCGATCGATGTCGAGGACATGGTCGAGCTGTGCCTGGAATATGAGCAGCCACGCCGGATCGTCAGCGTGCACCTCGATTTCCTGCAGCGCGCGGTGCACCGCAGTTGCCGTTTTATCGGCACCGAAGGCACGCTGGTATGGAATGCGCTGGGCGACCGGATCGACCTGTACCGCGCAGCCACCGGCCAGTGGCAACAGCTCGACTATCCGCTGGCCGACCGCAACCAGATGTACCTCGACGAACTGAGCGAATTCCTGCGCCCCGGCCCGCTCGATGGCGCCTCCCTCACCAGCGTGGCCCAAGGCATCGACGTGCTGGCGGTGGTCGACGCCGCGCGCGCCTCGATGAAAACCCAACAAACTGTAAAGGTGAGCCACTATGGCGCTTCCTGAAATTAAGGCGATCGCCTTCATTTTCGCCCGCGGCGGTTCCAAAGGGGTGCCCGGCAAGAACATCAAACTGCTCGGCGGCAAGCCCCTGATCGCCCATGCGATCGAGGTGGCACGCGCGGCCAGCGGCATCGACACGGTGATCGTGTCGACCGACGATGACGCCATTGCCGACGTCGCGCGCCGGTTTGGCGCCGAGGTGCCGTTCATGCGTCCGGCGCAACTGGCCCAGGACACATCCAGCGAATGGCTGGCGTGGCGCCATGCCATCGAATGGGTGCGCGCCGAGCGCGGGCCATTCGAGCTGTTCGTCAGCCTGCCGGCGACGGCGCCGTTTCGCGCCGTCGGCGACGTCGAGGCGGTGATCCGCGCGATGGCCGCGGACCCGCAGGCCGACATCGCCATCACCGTGGCAGAGGCCAACCGCAGCCCATATTTCAACATGGTCAAGCTGGACGCCGACGGCTANNCCCTATTTCAACATGGTCAAGCTGGACGCCGACGGCTACGCCGACCTGGTGATCCGGCCGCAAGGCCAGGTCAGCCGGCGCCAAGACGCGCCGGCGATGTTCGACATCACCACGGTGGCGTATGCGGCGCGGCCCGACTTCGTGCTGAGCGCCAACGGCATCTTCGCAGGCAAGGTGGTCGCCGTGGTGGTGCCGCAAGAACGCGCGCTCGACATCGACACCCCGTTCGATTTCCGCGTCGCCGAGGCGATCGCGGCGATGGCGGCGGCCGACAACCAACAACCGAACTGAAAGCGAATGACGATGCGCCAGATTTCTGACATGATTTCATTGGAGGGCAGGGTGGCCGCCATCACCGGCGGCTGCGGCCATATCGGTGCGGCGATGGCCCACGCGCTGGCCGAACAGGGCTGCGCGCTGCTGCTGGTCGACCGCAACGAGGGCCAACTCGAGGCCACCGCAGCCGCGCTGCGCGCGCGCTGGCCGGTCGAGGTCGCCACCGCGATGATCGACCTCGAATCGGAACAGCAGCGCAGCACCATCGCCGGCCTGATCGGGCAGCGCTTCGGACGGCTCGACGTGCTGATCAACAACGCCGGCTTCGTCGGGGACAGCAAGCTGCAGGGCTGGGTGGCGCCGTTCGAGGAGCAATCGATCGAAACCTGGCGCCGCGCGATGGAAGTAAATGTCACCGCGGCATTCCACCTGAGCCAGCAACTGGCGCCCCTGCTGCGCACCGGCGGCCACGGCGCGATCCTCAACGTCGGCTCGATCTACGGCGTGGTCGGTCCCGACATGTCGCTGTACGACGGCACCCAGATGGGCAATCCGGCGGCCTACGCGGTCAGCAAGGGCGGCCTGGTGCAGCTGACGCGCTGGCTGTCGGCGGTGATGGCGCCGCAGGTGCGGGTCAACTGCATCAGCCCGGGCGGGGTGGCGCGCAACCAGCCGGCCGCGTTTGCCGACAAGTACATTGCGCGCACGCCGCTCAAGCGCATGGGCACGGAAGAAGACTTCATGGGCGCCGTCGTGTATTTCTGCAGCGACCTGTCGGCCTGGGTCACGGGTGAGAACCTGCAGGTCGACGGCGGTTGGACCGTCTGGTAAGCGGCCACCCTACGCGCCGCGCCACCGCGCGGCTCCTTTTTTTCATCACCGATTTGACTCCATCAGGCACACCATCATGAACAAGACAATCGCTATCATCGGCGCCGGCCAGCTCGGCAGTCGCCACTTGCAGGGACTGGCGAAGATCGCGCGCCCGCTCGACATCTACATCGTCGATCCGTCGGCCGATTCGACCCGCGTCGCGCTTGAGCGCTTCGACGCCGTCGCCACTGGCAACGGCAGCAGTGTGCGCGCGCTCGGCGCCATCGACGAGCTGCCCAAGCAGCTCGATGCCGTCATCGTTGCCACCGCCGCCCACGTCCGCTTTGACGTGCTCGCGCGCCTGCTGGCGCATGCGCGGGTCGACCGGCTGCTGCTGGAAAAAGTGTTGTTCCAGGAGCTGGCGCAATACGAGCAGGCCGCTACGCTGCTGGGACCGCTGGCAGCATCGACCTGGGTCAACTGCGCCCAGCGCCTGTGGCCGTTCTTCATCGCGCTGCGCGCCCAGTTCCACAATGATGGCGCGCTGCAGGTGATGATCACCGGCAGCAACTGGGGGCTCGGCTGCAACGCCGTGCACAACACCGACATCGCCGAATTCCTGTGGGACGGTGCCAAGACGCAGCGCGCCTGCCTGGACACCACCGTGATCGACAGCAAGCGAGCCGGTTTCAAGGAATTTACCGGTGCCCTCACTACCGACGTCGCCGGGGGCGGCATGCTGCGCCAGCTGTCGTACGCCAGCGGCGATGCGCCGTTTTGCGTTAGCGTGTTCCATCCGACGCTGCAGCAGACCTGGAACGTTTCCACCGGCAAGCTCACCAGCGCGGCCGCCGCCGACGGCTGGACCGCGCACACGACCGATATGGGCNNACCGATATGGGCGCGCCTTTCCAGAGCCAGCTGACGGCCGATATCGTCGGCGCCATGCTCGATGGCGCCGATTGCGGCTTGCCCACCTACGCCGAGGCGGCGGCCACCCACGTGGCCACGCTGTCGGCGCTGCTGGCCGGCGCCAAGGCCAACGGCAGCGATTTCGGCGCCTGCTGCCCAGTTACTTAAACCAAGGAATTCACATGCACGTTTTGCTCATGGGCGTAGGCCCGATCGGTATCGAATACGCCAACATCCTCAAGGCCCTCGGCCACAGCGTGCGGGCGCACGGGCGCGGCGCACCCGCCTGCGCCAGCTTCGAGGCGGCCACCGGCGTTGCCGCTACCCCGGGCGGCACCGACGCGCTCGGCACGGACTTGCCGGACACGGCCATCGTGGCAGTCGGCGAGGCCCAGCTCGGCGTTGTCGTGGCCCGCCTGATCGAGCTCGGCGTCAAGCGCATCCTGGTGGAAAAGCCCGGTGCCGCCAACGCCGCCGAACTGGCCGCGCTGGCCGAGCGCGCCGCCGCTGCCGGCTGCGACGTGCGGGTCGGCTACAACCGCCGCTTCCATGCCTCGACCCTGAAGGCGCAGGAAATCATCGCCGCCGATGGCGGCGTGCGTACCTTTCATTTTGAATTTACCGAGTGGTCGCACCGCATCGAGCCGCTGCAGAAGGAGCCGGGGGTGAAGGAAGAATGGTTCCTGCACAACTCGAGCCACGTCGTCGACCTGGCGTTTTTCCTCGGCGGCTGGCCGACCACGCTGCATGCGCTCACCGGCGGCGAGCTCAGCTGGCACCGCCACGCGCGCCATGTCGGCGCCGGCGCCACCGACAGCGGTGCGCTGTTCTCGTATTTCGCGGACTGGGAAGGCCCGGGACGCTGGAGTGTGGAAATCATTACCGCGCGCCACCGCCTGATCTTCCGCCCGCTCGAACAGCTGATGATCCAGCAGATCGGCAGCGTGGCGCAAGAACCGGTCGAGATCGACAACCGCCTCGACCTCGACTTCAAGCCCGGGTTCTACCGCCAGACCGAGGCGTTTTTCGACACCCCGGAGGCGCTGCTGTCGATCCAGCAACAGGCGGCGCACTTGGCGGTCTACGAGTCGATCAACCCGCCGGCGTGATGGAGCGCACCATCCTCGTCGTCGGCGATTCGCTGGCTTGCCCGCGGCCATGGGAGGGGGTCGGTCTGCAGGCGACGTACGCGTTCCAGCTCGACTTGCAGTTGGGCGGCAACAATTTCGTCGCCAACTATGGCGCCAGCGACAATTCGTCGGCGCGCGCCATCCAGGAAGGCTTCCTGCGCACCTATGTGCGCGCCGCCGGCGCCGACTATGCCATCGTGCAGCTCGGCATTGTCGACTGCGCGCCGCGCCTGCTCGGCACCTTCGAGCGCGCCATCGGCTTCGTCGCCAGCCGGGTCGCGCCGCTGCGGCCCCTGTTCCAGGCCTACGTCAGGCTCAAGTCGCGCTACCGCTACCAGCTGACGCGGATGTTTCCGCAGACGCTGGTGCCGAAGGCGCAGTTCGAGGCCAACTTGCGCATACTGTTGACGGAACTGCTCACCCACAATCCGATCAAGACGATTTTCCTGATCAATATTGCCTACCCAGGCGCGATCCTGACCGAGCGATCGTACAATATCCTGGGCAATATCGAGGCCTACAATGCCGTGATCGCCTCGTTGGCCCAGGCGTTTCCGGGCAAAATCGAGATCGTCGACCTGCACGGCGCCACCGCGACGCGGCGCGACTGGATCACGGCCGCCGACGGTCACCACATTGTCGCCGCGGCGCACGCGTGGATCGCGGCGACGATATCAGGTACAATATTGCGCCATGGCAGCGCGCGCAGCGCCCCCACCCAGTCCTCGCCGTAACGACCGCTCCCGTTCGGGGCATTTTCTCAAAGGATTGCAGCAGCCACTCGCTGGCGTGCTGTTGACGTTCCGGATGTTAAGACTGATACTTATTTATTCGGCCAGCACGGGCCTGCAGCGCGCCATCGTATTCCTGGCGTCGATCGTGCTGGCGCGTTCGTATACGCTGACCGAGGTCGGTCAATACATCCTGACGCAAACGATCGCCCAGCTGATCGTTCCGCTGCTCACGCTCAACACCACAGTGGCGCTGGCGCGCGAGTCGGGCCAGAATCCGCGCGCCGCCGCCGTGCTGCTGCGCCGCGTCGCGCTCGCCGCCGCCGCCGTCTTCGCCGTCGGCAGCCTGGTCGGCTGGCTGGCGCTNNGGCGCCGGCCGCGCGCTGGATCGTCACCGGCATCAACCTGGGCGCCTGCGAGGCGATGTTCGTCGCCTCCATCGCGTTCCTGCAGGGGGCCGAACGGGCACCGCTGATCTTCAATTTTTCCTCGGTCAAGACGGCCCTGTTTGGCGTCCTGTTGCTGCTGTGCTACCTGAAACTGCTGTCGATCGACGCCTTCGTCGTGCTGCTCATAGTGGCCAACTTCGCGCTGGCCTGCCTGCTGACGCGCGTGGTGACGGCCTCGGCCGGCTTCGGCGGCCCGGACAAGTCGCCGCTGGCGCCGGCGGCCATGCTGCGCTACTCGGTGGCCACCTTGCCGCACACGGTGGCGCTGTGGATCAGTGTATCGAGCGACCGGCTGATGCTCGGCGCGCTGGTCGGCAAGGAAGCGGTGGGCCGCTATTCGCTCAGCTATACGGTGGCGCAGGCGGTCATGGTGATCGTCTCCGGCGTGATCACGGCGCTGCCGCCGCGCATCGCCAACCAACCGGAGTACTGGCGTCTGCCCGGCCACGTGGTCGGTTTTCTGAAAAAAACTGCGCTGGTGTGCTTCGCCACGCTGGTCATGCTGTTGCTGTTTACCAGCGTAAACAATCACTACCTGCACATCGTGCCCGATACTGGGCCCTTGAGCTATTACCTGATCGCGATCATTAGCGCCGGATTCTTTTTTTCCAACTATTATGTGCTGTTTGCCTCCTACCTGTATCTGAACCGCAATACGACGGCCCTGTCGACCGCCGGCTTGCTGGTCGGGCCGATCAACCTGGCGCTGTTTTACGTCCTGATTCATTTCTTTGGCGCGGCCGGGGCGGCGCTCGGCCTGGTGTGTTCATATGCCAATTTCGGCTTCGCCTATGGCAGCGCCGCGCTGACACTGGAACNNGACACTGGAACCGAGTCTGCGCCCGGCGGTGCGACCGATCGTGTTGCTGTCGCTGGCGTTTTTGGGCGCAGCCGTGCTGCTGGCGCTGTTGATGGGGACGCTGAATGCTTAAGTACGGCCTGATTCTGGAGCAGCACAATATCGCCTACCTGGTGCGGCAAGGGGTCGACCTGTTACTGTTGCCGCCAGGTTTCGCGCTGTCCGCCAGCGACGTCCAGGCGCAGTGTGGCGTTGCCGCGTTCAGCCTGAACACCTTGATCGCGCCGGGCGAAATCGCCGTGCTGTCGCAGCGCATCGCGCCGTTCCTGCGGGCCCTGATGGCCGCGCTCGAGCACGCCCCGATCGAAGCGGTGTCCTCGCAGAACGACCTGTACCAATATCACTTGCGCTACCAGTACCTGTTTCTCACCGCCCTCGAGCGATTTTTGGCCGATAAGCGCAACTACCAGCTGGTGCTGGCGGCGGTGCCGTATCGCCGCTACAGCTCGCCGATGCGCCCGGAGTTGGGTTTGCTGTATGTTAATGAGAAGTTGCTGGCGATGTTGGCGCTCAGGCTGGTGGCCAAGCTGGGCGGCCAGCTGGCCACGCCAGCCGCCGGCGCCCTCGGAGCGCTGCGCGACAACCTGCGCCTGGCGTGCCGCAAGGTCTTCCTCGGCGCCTTCATGGGTGCCAAGCTGGTGCAGAAAACCTGGCAGGCGCGGCGGCGCCAGGCGGTGCCGGCGCTGGCGCCAGGGCAGCGCCCGGTCGGCTTCATCGTGCGCACCGATTCCGAAGTCATCGCCGCGTCGTATCTGATCCAGCAGTTGCGCGCGCAGGGGCGCCCCTTCGTCGTGTTCCATGACGAAATGTTGTCGTCCTCGACGACGCTGGCGCGCCTGGCTGGGCTCGGCATCGACAGCATCTCGATCGGTGCCGTACACGGCCTGGCGGGCGTGTGGCGGGCCTGGCGGCGGGCACCGGCGCCGCTGGTGTTGCGCGCTGAGGCGATGCCGGCGCCCGGTCCCGGCGGCGCCGACGCGGTGCTGTTCGGCGACGCCCAGGTGTGCGCCGAACTGAGCGCGCGCCTGCTCGATTTTGCCGTCGCCCAGCGCCATTTCGCCGACGAACTAGGCGCGCTGGCGCAGCGTTACCAGGTTACCTGCTTGGTGACGTTCGCCTATGTCGACCAGTGGGGGGCGGTGATCCGCCAGGTCGGCGCCGCGCTCGGCATCGAAACAGTGGCGGTGCAGAACGCCGCCCAGGACCCGGAAGAATACCCACGGCTGTGCTGGGCCGACCACTACTGCGTCGAATCGCTGTACCTGAAGCAGCGCCTGGTGCAGATGGGCTATCCGCCGGCGCGCCTGAGCGCTACCGGGCTGCCGCAGTTTTCCGCGGTGGCCGCCGCTCCTGTGCCCGACGCCTCCAGCGCTGGCGCCCACCGGCGCATCCTGCTGCTGACCCAGCCGATCTACCGCGAGCACTACGAGCGCCTGATCGTTGCCACCGCGCAGCTATGCGCGGCCCACGGCGTCGAGCTGGCCATCAAGTTCCATCCGCGCCAGCCCAACACCGATTACCACGGCGCCATCGCGGCGGCGCGGGCGATCGGCCCGGTCGCGCTGTTCCAGGCCGAACCGCTCGATGCGCTGGTGCAGGGCGCCTCGATCGTCGTCTCGGTGGTCAGCGCCGCGCTGATCCGCGCAGTCAACCTGGGTACGCCGAGCGTGTCGTTCCTGCCGCTCGAGGAGCGCCACCTCGACCTGTATTACGCCAGCGAGTCGACCGTGTTCTGCGCGCCCGACATCGACGCCTACGAGGCCCTGATCGGCCAGGCGCTGCGGGATTACCCGGCGTTTCACGCCGAGGCGTTGCGCAAGCGCGCCCACTACCTCGCAGTGCACGCCAGTTTCGAGCCGGGCGCCGATAGCGCGCGCAATATCGTCGGCGTGATTGCCGCCCACAGCGTCGGCCAGCGCGACACGGTCCTCGCATGAGCACGCTCGCCGGGCACACGCTGCGCTTTGACGCACCGGCCATCACCCGCTGGTGCGGCGGCGCGATGTATCTGGCGGCCTGCTTTCCGTTCATGTCGCCACTGCCGGTCGGGGTCGATACCCAGCCGCTGAGCCTGGTCTTTGCGCTGCTGATGCTGCTGTGCGTGCTGGTCAGCAAGGGCTTGGCGCGCGCCGATTTCTTCCTGCTGCTGGCGGCGACGACTTCGCTGGTGTACCTGAACCCGCTGGGCGGTTTTCCGGCCGAGGCCGGCAAATACGTGGCGCTGGTGGCCGGCATGTCGATCATGGTGGCCAGCCGCTCGGTCGAGCCGGCGCTGGCGTTGCGGCTGTTGCGCGGCGCGGTCTGGGCCTACCTGATCGGCTCGGTGCTGATCATGCTTGCGCCCGACTTCTTCCTGGCCATCCAGGGCAATTTCGTGCGCGCCGTCAACGCCGAGGAAGGCAATGCGCTCGGCTACCGCGGGGTGCCGACCTTTGCCACCGAGCCGGGCCTGCTCGGCGGGCTGCTGGTGTTCCTGCTGTGCGAGCTGCGCCATTTCGCCCGCCAGGACCTGCTGTCGCGCCGCGAACACTGGGTGCTCGGTGTGGCCGTGGCGGTGACGATTTTCCTGACCAAGTCGGGCACCGGGTATTTCTACCTGCTGCTGTTCCTTGGCGTGACGACGCTGCAGGACCGCGTCCACAGCAAGCGTGCCATCGTCATCGCCGGCGTGCTGGTATTGGCCGTGTTTGCCGGCCTGCTGGCGCTGGCGACGGCGCTCGACATCGACAACCGCGGCCTGCAGCTGCTGGCCGGCATTGCCAGCGGCACCACCTTCGGTGAAGACACCTCGGTGCTCAAACGCGTCTACGACCTGGCGACCGGCCTGATCGCGTTGCGCGAGCATCCATTCGGCGCCGGCGCCAACATGGTCGACCAGGTAGTCAACCAGATCGCCTTCGCCCACGGCCTGGTGCGCGAGGTCGACTACGGCGGCGCCATCAGCCTGGTGTCGGGCCTGAGCTGGATGCTGGTCGCCTACGGTCTGCCGGGCCTGTGCTTCTTGCTGTATATCTTCGGCCGCCTGAGCCGGGCGCCGCTGGTCAACAAGGTGTTCGCCTTGCTGTATTTTTCGTTTTCGTTTTCGCCGGCATTCCCCGCCATCTGGATCCTGCTGTCGCGCCCGAGCGCGCCGCCGCGGCCGCGCCCCATTGACATTCTGACGGACTAGCTTATGTGTGGTTTTACCGTATACGCCGACCGCGCCCCGCAGCGCGCCCAACTCGACGCCAGCCTGGCGCGCATCGCCCATCGCGGTCCCGACGCCCAGTCGGTGCGCGAGTGGGCCTTTGGCGCCACGCGCCACGTCGGCCTCGGTCACGCGCGCCTGAGCATTCTTGACGTTTCCGCCGCCGGCGACCAACCGATGATTTCGTCGAACGGTGCCATTGCGATGGTATACAACGGCGAGATGTACAACCACCAGCAGTTGCGTGCGCAGTTGCCGGGACATGTTTTCGGCGGCCACTCCGACAGCGAATCGGTGCTCGAATACTACCAGCGTCACGGCGTCGACGGCCTGGCGGCGCTGCGCGGCATGTTTACGCTCGCTTTCCTCCACCTCGACACCGGCAAGCTGGTGGTCGCGCGCGACCCGCTGGGCGTCAAGCCGCTGTACTACACGCGCTCTGCCGGCGGCGTCGCGTTCAGTTCCGAAATGCGTGGCCTGGCGCCGTTCCTGGCTGGCGCGCCGGCGGTGTCGCGCGATGACCTGTTCGAGTTCCTCAACTGCGGTTTCGTGTATGAGCCGCGCACCGGCGTCGACGGCATCAGCAAGGTTCCCGCCGGCTGCTACCTGGTCGACGACGGCTCCGACCTGACGCTGGCGCGCTACTTCTCGCTCGAACAGGCCACGCGCAAGGGCCATTATGATGCGGCCGACGTCGAACGGGCGGTGACGAGCCAGCTGGCCGCCGACGTCAAGCTGGGCGTATTCTTCAGCGGCGGCCTTGATTCGTCCGTCATCGCCGCCTACGCCCGCCAGGACAACCTGTTCGCCGCCAACGATCCGGCCGAACTGGCCGCCAGCGGCATGGTCGACGACGAGCCGTTCGCACGCGCCATCGCCAGTCACCTGAAGCTGGAGATGGCGACGGTGCAACTGGACGCCGCCGCCGATGACCCCGACGCATTCCTGCAGTCGGTGCAGGAAGTGGCCGAGGGGAGCGAAGAGCTCATTTCCGACTACACCTACATCGCCTCGCGCGCGCTGGCGCGGGCGGCGCGCGCCAGCGGCTATACCGTCATGCTCAGCGGCATGGGCGGCGACGAGCTGTTCATCGGCTATCCGCGCTACCGCCTGCTCGCTGGCAGCGCCGCCTTCGCGCTGGCGGCGCGCGTGCTGAAGCTGCCCGGGGTGCGCGCACTGGCGGCACGGCGCCCGGCGCTGGCCAAGAAAGTCGACCGTTTCATGGCCTATTACGACGAGCGCCGCTTCGCGCTGGCCTATGCCCGCC
>CXWL01119715.1_pt1 | contig 27377 bp, 21 predicted proteins | sample 590931 | NCBI WGS metagenome assembly CXWL01 (sample SAMEA3498368, study PRJEB10139) | groundwater metagenome | biome: water well; material: biofilm material | place: Germany | collected 2015-04-27 | reverse complement strand
TTGCAGCGCCACTTCAATGTATGCATGGAAGTGGCGGTTCTCTTATTGAAAGCGCTTATGTACGGTAACCTGAGAAGATTCTCAATCGCAGCACTGATGTTGTTGCTGGCCGGTGAGGCGGCTGCGGCGACAACATACTATGCAAATGCGGCATTGGCAGAGAGGGCGGAGACCGGTAGCGCAGGCAAAGTCTCATTACGTTCCACGTATACCAAATTTGAGTACCGTATTCCGATGCGAGACGGCACCAAACTATTTACTGTCGTCTATGTGCCCAAAGACGGCAGCAAGACCTATCCATTCCTGATGAATCGCAGCCCTTACGGTTCAGGCGTGCATGCGCAGGGCCAATCGCGTTATGGCGTGGATTACTTTCCCGCTTCACTCGGCCCCTCCAGAGAGTTTGAAGAGAGTGGCTACATCTTCGTCAATCAGGATGTGCGCGGACGGTATATGTCGGAAGGCAAGTGGCAGGAAATGACGCCACACCTGAAAGCGTCGCGCATTGCCGGCGAGGGCGTCGAGAGCAGGGACATGCACGATACCGTTGATTGGCTGCTCAAAAATGTCGCGGGAAATAATGGCAAAGTCGGTATCTGGGGCATCTCTTATCCCGGCTTCTATGCCTCTGCCAGTGTGATCGATTCGCATCCGGCGATCAAGGCAGCTTCGCCCCAGGCGCCGGTAACCGACTTGTACATGGGCGATGATTCATACCATGGCGGGGCCTTTATGCTGGCAGCTAACTTTGGTTTCTATGCCAATTTTACCAATGAGGCAAATCCCACCACCTTGCCAAAGAAATGGGAAGAGTTTGATTACGGTACCGAAGACGGTTACCAGTTCTTTCTGGCGCAGATGAGTTTGCAAAACATTACGGCAAAACTCACTGCGAAGCAGCGTGAGTACCTGATGCCGACCATAGAGCACACCAGTTACGACGATTTCTGGAAGGCCATGAATATTGCGCCGCATCTGAAGAATATCCATGCTGCCGTGCTGACCGTCGGTGGCTGGTACGATGCGGAAGACCCGCAAGGGCCCTTGACTACCTATCACAGCATCAAGAAACAACAGTCGGGAAGCGCAGCGCCGTTTAACGGCCTGGTCATGGGCCCTTGGGCGCATGGCGGCTGGGGACATTCGGATGGCGCAAGCCTGGGTCACGTCAGTTTCGATGCCAAGACCGGCGACTACTACCGCAAGAATATAGTCTTCCCATTCTTTGAACAGCATCTGAAAGCCGCGGCTGGCAAGCCTCTGCCTGAAGCGCAGGTGTTCGAGACCGGCACCAATGTCTGGCGCAATTACAGCGCCTGGCCGCCGCGCGAGGCGCAAGCGCGCACGCTGTATTTTGCCGCGAATGGCGGCCTCAGCTGGAGCCAGCCAGGCGCGTCCTCGGCCGAACCTGTCAGCACTTTTGATGAATACGTCAGCGACCCCAAAAGGCCAGTTCCCTTTATCAGTTATGTTGCGACCGGTGTGCCGCGCGAATATATGGTCTCGGACCAGCGTTTCGCCTCTACGCGCCCCGATGTGCTGGTTTATCAGAGCGCCATCCTGGAGGAAGATGTCACTCTGGTGGGACCGGTGAGCCCCAGGTTATTCGCTTCCACCACAGGCACCGATGCCGACTGGGTCGTCAAATTGATCGACGTTTACCCCGGCGAATATCCCGATCTTCAGGCCACAGGTGCAGCCAATGAAAAAGGCAATGATGTGCCGCCGCCTGCCATGACTATGGCCGGCTATCAGCAACTGGTGCGTGGCGAGCCCTTGCGTGGCAAATTCAGGAATAGCTTCGAAACGCCGCAGGCGTTTGTGCCAGGCAAGGTAGAGAGCGTCAATTACCAAATGCCGGACATCAATCATACGTTCAGACGCGGCCATCGCATCATGGTGCAGATACAGAGCAGCTGGTTTCCTCTGATAGACCTGAATCCACAAAAGTTTATGGATATTCCCAAGGCAAATCCAGAGGATTTCCAAAAGGCGACGCAACGCATTTACCGCGCGCCTGGCCAGTATTCCGGCATAGCGGTGCAAGTGCTGGGAAGATAAAAGAAGTCAAGCCGTACCAAGTGAAGCTGTATTGCAAGCCTAAGCAAGAGGGCAATGTGCTATCCGCACCTTGTTGAATAATTTCTATCTATTTTGAGACAAAATCAATGAATAAAAAGACCGTTCTTCGCCGCAGTGTCCTGGCAACCATGTTATGTTTTTCCGTCTGCACCTCCGCCATCAGTGCGAACCCTGGCGTGACCGCTACCAGTAATAATCTGGTGGTTGAGTCGCAAACGATGGATAGGGGCGCAGACGCCTGTACCGATTTTTTCCAGTATGCCAATGGCAAGTGGCTGAGCAATAACCCGATACCGGCGGATCGCGCCCGTTACAGCGCCTATGATGAAGTGACGGAACGCAATCTGATCGCCTTAAAAAATATCGCTGAAGCGGCTGCGGCATCGGGTAGCTCCGGCAGCTTAGGCAACAGCGCTGCGACGCAGCTGGTGGGCGCTTATTACCAGAGCGGCATGAATGAGGCGCAAATCGAAGCCGATGGCGCAAAGCCCTTGGCCGCAGAGCTGGCACAGATAGAGGCGATCACGACACGCGATCAGTTATTGACGGTCATCGCCCGCCATCATCAGACCGGTACCGGTTCGCTGTTTAATTTTTACGTTGACCAGGACGCGAAAAATACCAGTCGCTATATCCCGCAACTGGCGCAAGGTGGCCTGGGTTTGCCAGACCGCGATTACTATCTGAAAACCGACGCCAAGACGCGCGAGCTGCGGCAAAAATATCAGGCTTACCTTAGCCAGCTATTTACCTTGTTGGGTGACAGTCCTGCTGTCGCCAAACAAAACGCCGGCATCGTCATGGCGCTGGAGACCAGGCTGGCCAAGGTGTCATTGACCAAGGTAGCGCTGCGCGATCCGCAGGCTTCATATCACCTGATGGATTTGCAGGGAATACAAAAACTGGCGCCGCAAACTTCCTGGGCAAATTATTTCAACGACATAGGATTAAGCACGCCGGGGCAGTTCAATGTCGCCCACCCTAAGTTCATCGCCGAGGCCGGCCGCATGTTGCATAGTGTCCCGCTGCCAGAATGGAAAACCTATCTGCGGCTGCGCCTGGTTAACGCCAGAGCCAAAGACCTCTCTTCCAGTTTTGTGAATGCCAATTTTGATTTTTATGGCCGCACGCTGGCGGGTACCAAAGAGCTGCAACCGCGCTGGAAGCGTGTACTGACCACGATCGATACCGGCATCGGTGAAGCGATGGGCGAATTGTATGTTGCCAAGTTTTTTGGTCCCGAAGCAAAGGCCGGCGTGCTGGAAATGGTCGATAACATCAAATTGGCGATGCGTGACAGTATCGGCAAACTCGAATGGATGTCAGACACGACCAAGCAGCAAGCCTACAAGAAACTCGATACCCTGATCGTCAAAATCGGCTATCCAGACACCTGGCGCGACTACAGCAGTCTGAAGATAGACCGCGTTTCATATGCCGTCAACAATATGCATGTAGCCGCATTTGATTTCAAGCGCAATCTGGCCAAACTTGGCAAGCCTATTGACCGTAACGAATGGGGGATGACGCCACCGACCGTCAACGCCTACTATAATCCGACCATGAACGAGATGGTGTTCCCGGCAGGTATCCTGCAAGCGCCGCTCTACCATGTCGACGCCGACCCCGCCGCCAATTACGGTAACACCGGCGCGACCATCGGCCACGAACTGACGCATGCCTTTGATGATGAAGGCCGCCAGTTCGATGCGGACGGCAATCTCAAGAGCTGGTGGACCAAGCAGGATGAAAAGAACTTCCTGACCCGCGTCACGGCGATAGAGAAGCAGTTTGACGAATACAATCCGATCGACCAACTGCATATCAACGGCAAGCTGACCGCCGGTGAAAATATCGCCGATCTGGGCGGCATGAAAGTCGCGCTGCAGGCCTTGCGTAATGCACTCAAGAACAAACCGCAGGCAGCTGAGATTGATGGCCTCACGCCAGAGCAACGCTTTTTCATCGCCAACGCCCAGAGTTTCCGCGGCCTGATGCGCGACGAACGCCTGCGCCTGCAACTGGCGACCGATCCGCACGCGCCGGAAAAATACCGCGTCATCGCACCATTGGCGAACATGCCGGAATTTTCAAAGGCCTTTCATTGTTCGGCAGAGAAGTCACCATTGCGGGTGGAAGCCAAGCGTGTGAATATTTGGTAGGTGGATTGCTGGCGCTGTTGGGATCAATAGCGCCAGTTTTGAAAACAGGCAAGGCCAGCACGCAAGTCCCATGCGGCTGACAGGCACGATATGCTGGAACCCCGCATAAACAGGGCGTCTCTGGCTTGCCTGCTGTTGCAATTGAAAAATTAGATTCGTCCTAAATAGTGAATGGCGCAGGTTGCGCCTATCCGCGTCTATCCGTGTTTATCCGATACGTAGTTTTCGCTACTTAAATCTTTTCCATCTCTTCCGGATCAAGCGCAATCACGTGGGTTTGCATGATGCCTTTTTCGTCGTGCCATTCGCGCATGACGCAGGGCTGGCCTTCCTCGTCTATCGCCATGACCTTGAACAGATTGCCTATCATCGATTCGATCAGGATGCGTTCGTCGGCCGGGAAGCTCTTGATGAATTGCTTGCTCAAGGTGACGACGCGCACGATGTCGCCCAAGGCAACCGGCTGGTTCTTGCAATCGAGGAGTTTTGGATCTGACATAGGGGTTTTCTCTTGGTTCTTGTGGCTGTATTTGGCTGCATTTTAACCTGAATTGAAAATCGCAGCCGCACTATCCATGCGCCTTCTGGCAGTAAAATGGCCTGCAGGCAGCGGCCGGATTGCGCTTTGCGTTTTCGACGGACATAAAAAAGGGCTTAAACCCGACCTGCGTTTAAGCCCTTGATTGCCGCGTTCTAAGATTGATGCCTGAAATTAAGGCGCAAACTTATCTGCGTTTTTTTTCTCGCGCTATCCAGTACAGCGCGATGACTATCAGTGCATACGGCAGCAACGACAAGGCATCGGCGTTGGCACCTGCAAAGAATGGGTTGTGCTCGCTTGCCCAGTCGCCCAGTTTCTTGTCGAAGTCAGTCAGGATACCGGCGGTGAAGGCAATCACGATGCCGCCCAATGCGCCGCCTGCGATATAGCCGGACGCCAGCAAAGTGCCGGAGCCGCTGTCGCCGGCGGCCTGTTGTTCCTCTTCAGTCAGGTTCTTGTTGTGTTCCAGTTTGTTATTGCGTCTGTCGACCAGCCAGCGGATCATTCCGCCGACAAATAACGGGGCGGAGGACGAGAGCGGCAGATACACGCCGACCGCAAACGCCAGTGAAGGGATGCCGGCCATCTCCAGTACCACCGCGATCATCACGCCGAACAGCACCAGGGTCCACGGCAACTGCTGATCCAGAATGCCTTTGATGATGTAGGACATCAGCACGGCTTTTGGCGCATCGTATTTTTTCACTTCGGTACCGTCCGGGCGCTTGTTATAGGCACCGTTGATGCCCGGGTCGACCAGATACACCACTTTGCCAGCGTTGTCGACCAGGTATTTGCCGGCCGGGCCGCCGACCGTGTCGCTCTTGTGCCAGACCTTGTAGGTGGCTTTGTCCTGCTCGGCTTGCGGGCCTTGCAGCTGGGCGGTGTCGGTCAGCTTGGAGGCATCGGTCATTAAGCTAGGGGCGACCTGCGCAGCCGGTACGTAGACCGTGCCGGCATCATTGAGCTTGAGCAGAATCGGGCCAAGGATCAGGGCGGAAGATAAGGCGCCGGCCAGAATCGCATACTGCTGCAAGCGCGGCGTAGCGCCGAGGATGTAGCCGGTTTTCAAATCCTGCGAAGTGGTGCCGGCGTTGCTGGAGGCGATGCAGACGATCGCGCCGACCGACAGGGCGGTGACGTAATATTGGCCGCCGGTCCAGCCCATGATCAAGAAGATCAGGCAGGTGAACAGCAGTGTGGCGACGGTCATGCCTGAGATAGGATTGGACGACGAGCCGATCTCGCCTGTCAGGCGGGACGACACGGTCGCGAACAGGAAGCCGAATACCAGGATCAGCAAGGCCCCCAGCAGATTCATGTGCAAGGGCGTGGCGAAGGTGATGACGGCAATAATCGCCAGTGCGCCGATGACTACCCATTTCATCGGGATGTCTTCGTCGGTACGCAGGCGCGCGGAAGCGAGATTCGCCGCGCCTTTGCCCAGGCCGGACAAGCCGGCCGACAAGCTGCGCCAGATGGTAGGCATGGCGCGCACCAGGCTGATCAGGCCACCTGCAGCGACTGCACCGGCGCCTATGTACAACACGTAAGCGCTGCGCACATCATGCGGGCTCATTTCGCTAATCAGCTTGACGCCCGGGCTCAGTGGCACGCTCAGCGCGTCACCAAAAAACTTGATCATGGGGATCAGCAACAGATACGACATCACGCCACCTGCCGCCATCACCGAGGCGATTTTCGGGCCGATGATGTAGCCGACACCGAGCAGTTCCGGCGAGACTTCTGCGCCGATGGAGCCGGCCTTCAGCGGAGCGCCGAAGGTCACTTCTGGCGTATCCTTCCATCCTTTGAAGGCAACGTTGACGACCTTGTACAGCAGGCCGACGCCGAAGCCGCCAAAGATGATGGCGGCGCGTTTGGCGGCCTCGTCCTGAGCGTGCGGGTTGCTGCTTTCGCCGGCGGCGGCGCGCGATGAATCGGTTGCCGCGGCCTTTAATACCTCGGCGCAGGCGGTGCCTTCCGGATACTTGAGTTCGCCATGCTTCTCGACGATCATGGCGCGGCGCATGGGGATCATCAGCAAGATGCCCAGCAAGCCGCCCAGCACCGCGACCAAGGCTACCCGTGAGATTTCCAGATCGAAGCCGAGGATCAGGATGGCCGGCATGGTGACGCCCAGGCCAAAGGCGATCGATTCGCCAGCTGAACCTGCGGTCTGGGTGATGCTGTTTTCCAGAATCGTGGAATCTTTGCCGCCCAGCTTATTGATCAGGCGGAAAAATGTAATGGCAATGACGGCGACGGGGATAGAGGCGCTGACGGTCAGGCCAACTTTGAGTACCAGGTACAGGGATGAAGCACCAAAAATCATCCCTAACACAACGCCCATGACGAGCGCGCGCAGGGTGAATTCGGGAAGGTTTGCTGATGCGGGAATATAAGATTTAAAAGCGGGGGCGGCGGTTTCTGGTGGCATTTTTCTACCTTATTGTGTTGGCAAAAGCAGGTCTGCGGGTATTTTGTACAGCAGCCTGGCGCATATACTCTGACGTTCCATGTCTCCGGTAGCGTCTGATCAAGATTTTGATTGCTGTATTATCACGCTTTTTACGCGGGATAGGCAATCGCAGATTGTAGCTAGTGATGCAGATCGGGGTTCATCCCGAGCTTTAGCTCACGGTGGCTTGATCATGCTTGCTCACGCCGGGCAATACCGTGATGGCGCGGATGGTAGCGCTTTTCCATGCCACCAGCGCCAGCAGCAATGCACCCGCGCCGGCGAAACCCAGCGAGTAGCGCAGCCCCAGATGTTCGCCTACCCAGCCGCCGATCAGGGCGCCGGGGCCGGCGGGTAACAGGATCAGCCAGCGCATCGTGCTGGTCATGCGTCCGAGCATGGGTTCTGGCGTGACGGACTGACGCAGGGCCAGAAAGTTAATGAAAATGAGTACGCCGCCGACTGAAAAACAGGCCAGCATCAGCGCAAAGGCCGCGACGCCCCAGGCATTTGCCGGCGCCAGCGCAAGCAAAATCCAGCCCAGACCGCAGATGGTCACGCCCACCACCATGCATGGGCCAGGCCCGAGATGCCGGCTGATGCGATGGCCATACAGGCTGGCCAGAATAGTGCCTGCACCCATCCCCATGTAGCTGAGGCCGACCGCTTGTTCCGATAGGCCTAGCGTGCGGGTGGCGAACAGGATCTGCACCACCAGCGCCGCGTTATAAAAAAGCTGCCAGGTGCCGACCGTCAGCGCAAGTGCAATCAACAGGCGTTTATTGGAGACAAAGGCCACGCCAGCCTTGAGATCGCGCCAGAAATGGGCATCTTCACGGACCGGGCGATTCTCGGTAATGTTGACGCCGCGCAGTATCGCTGCCGAACCCAGCATTAAGATCGCATCGGCTAACAGCGCCAGCGGAGCCCCCAGTAGTTTGATCAGTGCACCAGCGGTGGCGGGGCCGGCGACTTCGGCGCCGGAAGTGGCCAGTGCGTTTTTGGCATAGGCTTCCACCAGGCGCTCTCTGGGTACAATCTGGGTCAGCACGATCTGCGCCGCGGTACCTGCGGTGGTGTTGATGGCGCCGATCAGAAAACCGACCGCGTATAGCCAGCCCATCGTCAGCCAGCCCATCCACCAGGCCAGCGGCACACTGGCCACGCCGATGGCGATCAGACTCTCGCCAACGATATAGACCGGCAACTTGCGCACCCGGTCTAGCCAGACACCCGACGGCAGCGACAGCAACACGAAGGGCAGCGTCTCCATGAAAATCAGTACGCCCATCTGGGTAGGGCTGGCATGCAACAGGACGGCCGCAGTCAAGGGCAGCGCCAGCATGGTGATTTGCGCGCCGAAAGAACTGATCAGTATCGATGTCCAAAGGCGGCGATAAATCATATCGCGCAGCAGGTCATTCGGCGGGAGCGACCAGCGCATAGGAAATTTTTTTAGAAGCAATTTGAGCATGGGCTAAATGTAAACTAGTTGCATGCCAATTTCAAACAAGCGCATGGCTTTTTACCAAATGAAGCAAGCCAGGCGCACGCCTGCCGCTGCTGCTCATCGAAGCATTTGAGGCGATACACTGCATGAGATGAAGTCGATATGCCACTTCAGAGGATACAATGCATAATTGGCGGCTGGGTGGACATTGAGTGGACGGTTAAGTGGACAATCGAGTCCAGCATTGAATCTGATTGAGCCCGGCGTGATTACGTTTCTTCTGATGCCTATTCAACATACTCAACATACGAGTCACAAGATTGGCTATAGACCGTAGATTGCAAATTTAGTTTCTGCAGGATAGTAAAAAATATGTTTGAAAAACCGATAGTCATGATTGACTTTGAAACCACAGGGATGAGCCCCGATCAGGGCGGCCGAGTCACCGAAGTGGCGGCGCTGCGCATCGTCGGCGGCGAGGTCGTGGACAGGTACGTCAGCCTGATTAACTGCAATATCCGCATCCCGTCGTTCATCACTGAGCTCACTGGCATCACGCAAGCAATGGTCAACACCGCACCGCCGGTAGATAAAGTGATTCCTGAACTGGTACGGTTTATCGGCACGGATATCCTGGCGGCGCACAACGCCAGCTTCGATGAGAAATTTTTGCAGGCCGAATGCCAGCGGCTGGGCCTGTGGTCAGCGCACAGCGGTTTGATCTGCTCGGTTAAATTGGCGCGGCGGGTGTTTCCCGGCCTGGACAGCTATTCTTTGGGACGGCTGGCGGCATCGCTGGGCATACGCTTCAAGGGCAATGCGCATAGGGCTGAAGCGGATTCCGAGGTGGCATCGGTGCTGATGCTGCACATTGGGTCGCACCTGGTCGAGCGTTACGGCATCCGCAGCGTTGACCCCGATCTGCTGCAGCAGATAAATAAACTCAGCGCAGCGAAAGTGCCCGCCTACCTGCAAAAATGTTTTGCGCCGCCAGCGATAGCTGACTCCAGTCAAGCCAAGCATGCCAAGGCCAGGAAATCAGCCGGTCCGCAACGTTTTCGTCACTACAAGGGTGGTGTCTACGAGCTGGTATGCGAGGCGACGCAGGAGTCCGATCTCAGCCCGGTGATCGTTTATCGTTCCCATAACGGCAGCATCTGGACCAGGCCGAAGTCGGTATTTTTTGAAATGATAGAAGTGGATGGTGTAAGGATGCAAAGGTTCGCGGCTATTGATGATTGATCTACTACCATTAAAGGACTGAAAATGAATCGACCAAATTGGGGTAATTTGCTACGCCGGGTTTGCCGCCTGAGCGTGTTGGGATTGTTGTTGTCAGGCGCGGGCGTCTCTGTGCATGCCGAAGATATCTTGCGTTTATCGACCACCACCAGTACAGAGAATTCAGGCTTGCTCAAGGTTCTGCTACCTGCATTTGAGGCAAAACATCACATGAAGGTGCACGTTATTTCTGTCGGTACCGGCAAGGCGCTGGAGCTGGCAAAAAACGGTGATGTCGACGTCACTCTGGTGCATGCCCGTGCCGCCGAAGATAAGTTCATCGCGGAAGGCCATGGGGTCAACCGGCGCGACGTGATGTATAACGATTTTATTATTGTCGGCCCGCTTGAGGACCCGGCCGGTGTCAAAGGAGGCAAGGACGTGATCGCCGCCCTGAAGAAAATTACGGCAAGTAAGGCCAGATTCGTTTCGCGCGGTGACAATTCCGGCACCGATCAGATGGAGCAAGCCTATTGGAAAGAAGCCGGCCTCAAGCCGGAAGGGCGAGCTTACGTGTCTGCCGGTGTCGGGATGGGCGAAGTGCTGACAATGGCGGCGCAAATGCAGGCATACACCCTGACCGACCGCGCAACCTACGGCGCCTATCGCGCCAAGACGGGTCTGGCGGTTCAGGTGGAGGGCGACCCGAAAATGTTCAACCCTTATGGCATCATCGCGGTCAATCCTGCGAAATATAAGGATATCAATTTTCGGGGCGCAAATTTGCTGATCGACTGGATGACTTCGGCGGAAGGGCAACAGAAAATCAATGAATTTAAAGTCGACGGGCAGCAATTGTTTTTCTCTTCGTTTAAAAAATGAGATTTGAAAAATTCCCGATAATCAAAGCGCATATTCCATGCGGCTTGCAGGCCAATAATGGCCGCTAAACCGCACAGATATTGCGTCATACGTTTGGAAATAAATGGATAGCATTGATCTGGAAGTACTGAAAACTTGTGAGCTGTGGATACGGGCTGGTCGGCAATGTGCGCTGGTGACAGTCGTGAAAACCTGGGGTTCCAGCCCCAGGCCGGAAGGCGCGACCTTGGCCATATGCGAAGATGGCAAGGTGGTCGGTTCGGTATCGGGCGGTTGTATCGAAGACGACCTGATCGAGCGTGTGCGCAATGAAGGCATCGCTCAAGGCGCACCTGACATCGTCACCTATGGCATCAGCGCGGATGACGCACATCGCTTTGGCCTGCCTTGCGGCGGAACGATACAGCTGGCGATTGAGCCACTTTCCGGCAAAAGCAAAATCACCGAATTATTGCAGCGCCTGCAGGCGCATGAGTTAGTCGCGCGGCGCCTGGACCTGCGTACCGGCGAGGTTGAGCTGGAGCTGGCTGTGGCAGGGGGGCTGGAGCTATCCGTCACGACCTTAACGACGATACACGGCCCGCGCTGGCGATTGCTGATCATCGGTGCCGGACAGTTGTCGCGCTTTCTCGCCAGTATCGCCGTCGGCATGGATTATCACGTGACAGTCTGCGATCCGCGCGAAGAATATCGCGAAGGGTGGCAAGTGGCGGGCGTGCAGGTGGTCCATGCGATGCCGGACGACATGGTGATTGAGATGCATCTGGATAGCCGCAGCGCGGTCGTGGCGCTGACGCACGACCCGAAACTGGACGATCTGGCCCTGATGGAGGCATTGAAGTCCGAGGCCTTCTATGTCGGCGCGATAGGCTCGCGGGCGAATAACGCCAAGCGGCGTGAGCGCCTGAAAGAGTTTGACCTGAGCGAGGCCGATCTGGCCAAATTGCATGGGCCGATAGGCCTGTATATCGGCAGTAAAACGCCCGCCGAAATCGCCATTTCCATTTTGGCTGAGATGACGGCGGTCAAGAACAAGGTGCTGTTGCCTCCTGAGATCAGCATTGAACATGGCAAAAAAGTGGCTACCTGAACGGGTTTATGCGCTTTCTTTTCTGACAAGGATCAGGAAAGCCGTGACAACACTAGCGAAATCGCCCATAAAACTCAAAATTGCTGCTTAAAATCGCGTAAAATCCCACCCACTATTAAACCGGCAGGGGAATTACATGAGCATCAAGTCAGACAAGTGGATACGCCGCATGGCGCAAGAGCAGGGCATGATAGAACCCTTTTCTCCAGGGCAGGTGCGCGAGGAAGATGGCAATAAAATCATCAGCTACGGCACTTCGTCCTATGGCTACGATATTCGCTGCGCGAATGAATTCAAAATTTTTACCAATATCAACAGCACCATCGTTGATCCAAAAAATTTCGACGAAAAGTCTTTTGTCGATTTCAAAGGTGATGTCTGCATCATTCCGCCCAACTCCTTTGCGCTGGCCAGAACCATAGAATATTTCCGCATCCCGCGTAGCGTCTTGACGATTTGCCTGGGTAAATCAACCTACGCGCGCTGCGGCATCATCGTCAACGTAACGCCTTTCGAACCGGAATGGGAAGGTTATGTCACGCTTGAGTTTTCCAACACGACTCCCTTGCCTGCCAAGATTTATGCGGGTGAAGGCTGTGCCCAGGTGTTGTTCTTTGAAAGCGACGAAATTTGCGAAACATCCTACAAGGATCGTGGCGGCAAGTATCAGGGGCAAATTGGCGTGACGCTGCCTAAGGCCTGATTCCCGGCCAATCTTCTCCTGGGTGTCAATTTTTGCATGAGCAGCAAGCCGGGCAATTTTTATCTTGTAAAAAAGTAAATGTTGTCTATACTGGCTTTGCTCGTTTATACACAAAATTCCTGTCGTCTTCTCGTTCCCCTGGGAGAAAAAATGAATAGTCCAGATCAGCATCATTTGCCGATGGCGTTTCCTGAGTTACAGCGCCGTCGTTTTCTCGCTTCCTCCGCCAGTATGGCGATCGGCTGCGCCATCGGAAGTTTTCCTGCCATTTCTCATGCCGCCACTGTGCATGCATTGCCTGCGCTGCCGTATGCTGATGACGCGCTGGCACCGGTTATTTCGTCCAATACGATAGGATTTCATTATGGCAAACACCATAAGGGCTACGTCGATAATCTGAATAAACTTATCGCCGGCAGCGAATTTGCCGACATGAGTCTGGAGCAAGTGATCCTGGGCAGTGCCGGTAAGGCAGATAAGAGCGCCATTTTCAATAACTCGGCACAGATCTGGAACCATACATTTTACTGGCGCAGCTTGCGCGCCAATGGCGGCGGCGAACCGCCGGCCGCCTTGAAACAAAAAATCGAAGCGTCGTTTGTCAGTATGGATGCATGCAAAAAAGAATTGGCGGCAGCCGCGCTGGGGCAATTTGGCAGCGGCTGGGCATGGCTGGTGCAAGAGGGCGACAAGCTCAAGGTCGTGCGAACAGCCAATGCCGAATTACCACTGACAAAAGGACAGAGACCTTTGCTGACCATCGATGTCTGGGAGCATGCCTATTATCTGGATTACCAGAACAAACGCGCCGACTATGTGAACGCCTTGCTGGATAAACTGATCAACTGGGGATTTGCTGCAGATAATCTGGCAGCATAAAAAAAGCGGACTTCAGGTCCGCTTTTTTTATGCATGATATTTGTCACAGGCGCCAATTCAATCCCAACTTGCGCAGCTAGAGCATAAAGCCGAGATTCCGATTCGTGAAATTACTGAGGTTGGGGAAGACATCATTGATCTGCGTGGTACTGAGCCCGAACCAGCTGGCCAGCGTTGCACCATACTGATCAACCGAGAATTGAGGCAGTAAACTGCCTGAGCCGACGTCCTGAGCGTGCTTTAATCCGGTGACAGGGAATTCGCCGTAAATGTCTTTGCCTTTTACAGCACCGCCGACGATGAAATGGTGCGAGCCCCAGCCGTGATCCGTGCCATCGCCATTGCTGGTGAATGTACGGCCAAAATCGGAGGCGGTGAATAGCGTCACCTGGTTGCGTACATCGACTCCCTGTAAATTTCCCATCGTCGTATCGAAGTAGGCAACGGCATGCGACAGTTTTGCCATGAGATCGGCCTGGCTGGCGCGCTGGAAATCATGCGTATCAAATCCACCCATGCTGACAAAAAAGACCTGGCGTTGCGCGCCCAGGGCACTGCGCCCGGCGATGATGCGCGCTATGGTCTGCAGCTGTATTGCCAGCGCATTATTGGCAAGTACGCCAGTATTGGGGTTGGTGTATTGGCTAGGATTTGGCACGCCGCCGGGCCCCGCAACCGCCATCGAGGGGCTCAACAGACTCTGCGCACTGATAGAACGGCTGGTTACGGCGGCATGTTCTTTCTGAAATAAGTTCAGATTGTGTGCGGTGATGATGTTTTTAAGCGGGTTTGTGCCGGCGGTCGCGCCAAACAGGCTGCCGCTCAAGCCACCAACAGGCACGGCACCAGACGAGCTGACCTGGTATTGATTGACCGTTTTTCCGGCCAGGAAAACCGCGTTGCCCGAGGCGGAGATAGAGGTGAAAATTGGATTGGTGTTGTTGGCCGCCATTAAATCGCCCATGCGGCCACCCCAGCCATAAGCCGCACCTTCCGGCGCATAGGCTTGCCATAGGGATTGCTGATCATTGTGGGAAAATAATTTTGGCGGCAATTTGACACTGGCAGCTTTATATTGCGCCAGGGTGGTTGGCATGATGAGCGGGCCGACATTGCTAATCACCGCAGCACGACCATTGTCAAACAGCCCTTTTAATTCAGGCAGATTCGGATGCAGGGCGAAGCTGCGCCCCGCCTGAACGGTGTTTGGAATGATAGGCAGCACGCCACCTGAGACGCCGGCTGCGGGCAGTGCAATTGAACCCGCTTGATTTGTGGTGCGCACGTTAAGGTATTGTGTCCATGAGGTGTTGTCCGTCGCCAGCACCGTATTGGCATGATCATTCGCGCCGAACATGAAAAGGCATACCAGTGCCTTATAACCACCAGGCGCATTTTGCGCTGCGGCAGATGCCACCGTTGCCAGATTGAGTGCAAACGGCGCACCGGCGACCCCCACGGCTGACAGCATAGATGACATGCGCAAAAACTCTCGGCGCGAGGCGTTGATTTTGTTAGTCATGATGTCTCCGGCTTATAGTTGCACAAGGTATTCGGGTGATGCCATTGTCAAGAATATCGACAGATACACACGGTTCTTTTTAGCCGCATCGGCGCTCGCGGTGTTTGTCGTCGAGATCGCGACCGAGTTGACCGCCGCCAGTATCTGCGTGCGCAAGTTACTGCTCATTTGATTTGCCAGCAGCAGTAAGTTGACCTGATCGAGCAGTTTTTCCGGCGTATCCGCCAAAGCAATCAGTGCAGTGTAGTCAGCCTTGATGTCACGTGCCGAACCAGTGCCGTTCGGGATCACATCGCGCATAAAATTGAGATAGCCGACTATCGAGGTCTCGCCGGTGATCTGGAATTCCGGTGCGACCAGATTGGCGGACGCGATACTGGTATTGGGCGGGACGTAGCCGGGACGATAAAAATTGAACACGGACGGCGAGCGCATGACAGTTTGCCCCAAGCCGTTTAGCGGATCGTCCTGATTGCCGATTAAAAAGCGTGTCGAGCTTGATTTGGCGTTGAATGAGCGCATCCAATTGGCGAAGCGTAAGACCGGTTCACGCAGTTTTCCGGCATTCGGATTGCCGGCGCTGACATCAGTGCGGGCTTCCTTATCCAGCAAGATGGCCCTGATGACGGCCTTCATGTCGCCGCGCACCCCTTGACCGTTATTCGCAAATGCTGCGGCAACCCTGCCAACATACTCAGGGCTGGGATTGCTCGTGACCAGGCGCTGAATGAGTTGCTTGCCAATAAACGGGCCAACATTGTTATGGTTGTAGAGTCTGTCGAGCGCCACCTTGAGGCTGGCCTCAGGATTGGCGCTGCTCTGTGCTGGGATGGTGACGCCGAGAAATGCCTTTTCTGTAATGGAGTGATATTTCGGGTAGCTTTGCATCGGCATCCAGTCCCGGTCGGGATCGGGAGTGCCGCCAAAAAATCGAGTATCGGATTTGTCCGGGCCAGCCCAGCTCCATCCCGTGAAGACTTTCGCCAGGCCGCTGATATCTGCGTTGGTATAGGTTTCAGTCGCTTTGCCATTGGTGATTTTAGGCGTGCCATCCTGGTTTAATTCCACCAGGCCTATGGTGAACAACTGCATTACTTCCCGCGCATAGTTTTCATCAGGGACACGGGTGCCCGATTCTTTCTGGTTGCGCATTGATGTCAGATAGATACCCATCATGGGATGCAGAGAAACCGCCTCCAGCAAATTGCGGTAATTGCCAAAGGCATTGCTTGCCAGCATGTCGTAATAAGCCGCTACGCCACGCGGATAGTTGGCGACGTTGCTGTCTAAAAAAGAAGTCACAAAAATCTGTGACAGTGCATAGGTAACACGCTGCCTTAACTGATCATCACCATTGACGACCTGCTGCCAGAACGACTCGAAAAATTGATTTTGGCCCAAAGTGCTGCCAGCGGGAAGGCTGCTTGCAATCGTGTCCATATAGGCGCGATGTGATTTTTGCGGTTGGCTGAACTGCGCATCGAGGTAGGCACTGTAGCCATTGCTGACAATGCTATTGATTTCCGGAGTTGTCGCGCCAAAACTCGATTGCGCCAGCATGCGCGCCGCCTGCGCACTTGTAGGAGGGCTAACGGTGACCGGTGGCGGCACGACGCTAGTGCCACCCGGAGAGGATCCGCCACCGCAGGACGTGAGCAGTACCAGTAATCCACATAGCGCAATGGATAGGGGAGTCATTAGCAGTTTTTTTTGTGGCAACATGAGGCAACTCCAGCGGAATTCGGTTTTGTTCAGCCACAATAAAATAGCATGCTTAAAATAATTGAACTAATTGTAAAGTGTTACTTTTCGTAAGCACATTTACCATTGAGCGGCGCCGCGCAATATGCGATATTGAGTCTTGGCAGGATTTTTCCAGATATGCGGAACGCGTCTGGGTGCGGCCGGTTCTTCTGACTTTTCCGGCTTGAAGGGAGTCCAGCCCTGCATATCAATTTTTAGTCAATCTCAGCGAGAGTTTGATGCACAAATGCAGAAAGTATCAATTTCGATTGCGTAGGAACGTCGACAAATTCAAAACCGTGCCGATATTCGTCGGTATTATCAGTAGGGGCAACCGATCGAAGGATAATGTTTAAGGTCAGATACTCATCATTGCCAGCGGCATTGACTTTAAATTTAATCACTCCGGTATCGTTTTTATTCCCGATAGGTTTTTTGATGATGCCAGAGCTGCCCCCCATGCTTAAGTCACACAAGGTGGCCGCGGCTGTCTGTCCAGGATCGCCAATTGTCACTGAGGCAATTATTTTGACTGCGGCGCGCGATCCCTGGCGAATCGCTGTGCAGCGTACCAGTTTTGGATACGACAGATGCAGATAAGGATGAGGCGAAAAGACCGATTTAAGCGCCGATGCGGTAAACGCATAGGCTTTTTTTCCCGGAAATGCGCGAACAATAAAGGTCTGGCCATCTCTTATCAGGGCGCCCTTGCCGTCTATCACGGGAGCGGTGACAAGAATGGACTTGTTCTTGATAAAGCCTATCAGTTTGACCGTGTAACGAAGCGAGGCATTATCGTGTACCTGGAGATAAAAAGTCTCGCCCACATGCCAGCGTACACTGTCCAGGTCGAGCATGACCGTTTCTTTGCTTTGTTCGTGGGCGGGCTTTGTTTCCGCAATGACTGAAGTGGCTGGAGCGGCAGTCGCAAGAGCAGGAGTAGCAGCTGGTAATTTTGGGGGAGAAGCGCATTCCAGGAAAGTGTCGTTACAAAATCCATTTTCAATGAGGGTGTCTAGCTGCGGCTGATCTTCGATGACGTCACCGGATGCCAACAAAAGATTGCCCCATGAATCATAAATATCTCTTGGAACTGGCTTGCCTACGCAAATTTCATCTTGCTTGATCGGTACCAATGCATCGAGTTCGTTCATGCCTTTTCCTAGCAGCCACTTCAAAAATGAAAATTCATCGCAACCTGAGAAATAAAAAAAACAAGCACAGTTTTTATGAGCATTTATACCATGAAATGCACAGATGGGAGACATTGCTCCCATCCGGCTTTTCTTATTTATACTTATTTAACACACTAATTTGTGCAATTATTCGCTTAACTCCGAACCTAGAGGCACGCAGTCCACAAAATACCCGCGTTTCCCATCAATTTCCGCTTTGACCAGGCCATGGCAGTCGGTTTCGAAACCCGGGAACTGTTCGTTGAAGTTACGCACAAATTTTAAATAATCAACGATCGTCTTATTGAAACGTTCGCCCGGAATCAGCAAGGGAATGCCTGGAGGGTAGGGGGTCAGTAGAATCGCTGTAACCCGACCTTCCAGCGCATCAATTGAGACACGTTCAATTTCACGATGCGCCATTTTGGCAAACGCATCCGATGGCTTCATGGCTGGCTGCATATCCGACAAATACATTTCTGTGGTCAGGCGCGCTACATCGTGGGCCTTGTAGACTTCATGGATGCTTTGGCATAAGTCGCGTAATCCTGCGCCTTCGTAGCGCGGATTGGCAGCGGCAAATTCTGGCAAGATGCGCCACATAGGCTGGTTCTTGTCATAGTCATCCTTGAACTGCTGCAATGCAGTCAATAAGGTATTCCAGCGGCCCTTGGTAATACCGATGGTAAACATAATGAAGAACGAGTACAGCCCGCATTTCTCGATGATGACACCGTGCTCGGCAAGGTACTTGGTCACGATGGACGCCGGTATGCCGGATTCTCCGAACTTACCCTCCAGGGACAGGCCCGGGGTAACAATGGTGGCCTTGATAGGATCGAGCATGTTAAAACCCGGAGCCAATTTGCCAAAGCCATGCCAGTCATCTTCGGCATGAATCATCCAGTCTTCCTGGGTGCCGACACCGTTCTCGGACAGGTGATCCGGGCCCCATACCTGGAACCACCAGTCTTGGCCCCATTCCTGATCGACCTTGCGCATCGCGCGGCGGAAATCCAGCGCTTCCAAAATTGACTCTTCAACCAGGGCAGTGCCACCCGGCGCTTCCATCATCGCGGCGGCAATGTCGCAGGATGCGATAATTGAATACTGCGGTGAGGTTGATGTATGCATCAGATACGCTTCGTTAAAGCTGTCTTTATCCAGCTTTACAGTCTCCGATTCGCGCACCAGGATTTGTGATGCTTGCGAAATACCGGCGAGCAGCTTATGGGTAGATTGGGTCGAGAAAATCATCGATTTCTTGGCGCGAGGACGTTCCTTGCCAATCGCATGCATGTCCTGATAGAAGTTGTGGAAGGTGGCATGCGGCAACCAGGCTTCGTCAAAATGCAGGGTGTCGATTTCGCCATCGAGCATCTCTTTCAGGGTTTCCACGTTGTACAGCACGCCGTCATAGGTCGATTGTGTGATGGTCAAGATACGCGGTTTCTTGTTCTTGGCTTTTCTGGCAAACGGATTGGCTTCGATCTTCTTGCGTATGCTTTCCATGGAAAACTCTTCCAGAGGGATGGGGCCGATAATGCCCAGATGATTGCGTGTAGGCATCAGGAACACGGGAATCGCGCCGCACATGATGATGGAGTGCAAAATTGATTTGTGGCAGTTACGATCCACCACGACGATGTCACCAGGTGCAACGGTAGAGTGCCATACCATCTTGTTGGATGTTGAGGTGCCGTTGGTCACGAAATAGCAATGATCGGCATTGAAAATGCGTGCGGCATTGCGTTCAGATGCAGCGACCGGACCTGTGTGGTCGAGTAACTGACCGAGTTCTTCAACGGCGTTACAGACGTCGGCACGCAGCATGTTTTCGCCGAAGAATTGGTGGAACATCTGGCCGATAGGCGACTTCAGGAAGGCCACACCACCCGAGTGCCCAGGGCAATGCCAGGAATAAGAGCCGTCATTTGCATAGTGCACCAGGGCGCGGAAGAACGGTGGTGCCAGCCCGTCCAGATACGATTTCGCCTCGCGGATGATGTGGCGCGCAACGAATTCAGGCGTGTCTTCAAACATATGAATGAAGCCATGTAATTCGCGCAAAATATCATTAGGGACATGGCGCGAGGTGCGTGTCTCGCCGTACAGATAAATCGGGATGTCGGCATTTTTGTAGCGAATTTCTTCAACAAATGCGCGTAGAGATTTCAAGGCGTGATCGGTTTCTTCATCAGAGCCTCCACCGAACTCTTCATCGTCAATCGACAGGATAAAAGCTGAGGCGCGCGACTGTTGCTGAGCAAATTGAGAAAGGTCACCGTAGCTGGTTACCCCTAGCACTTCCATGCCTTCTTTTTCCATGGCGTCGGCAAGCGCACGGATGCCAAGGCCAGAAGTATTTTCAGAACGGAAGTCTTCATCAATGATGACGATAGGGAAGCGGAATTTCATGGAAGTCTCCAAAAAAGCTTGGTACAAGGGAGACGCCTGGGCTAGTCAAATTAACCGCTTGCGCGCCAAAAAATTTAAAGAAGCGAATTTTCTCAGATATGGGGTCGAAGATGTAAAAAAAAATGGAAATGTGTCTGCAGATGAGAAAAATTCATGAAATTGTCATTGATGTCGCGCCAATGTGGTGATTTATCCGGTAATGCCGGCATTCCAGTCTTTTGTTTAGCCGTTTTTTTAAGTTTTTTTTATGTCTGTCTTAGGATGCTATTTGTTGAAGGTCGACGTGCAAATAGACTAGGAGTTATCATGAAAAAAGCAGATGGCGTAACAACGGCATCTGCTTTTTTTTGCGCTGTAAGTCAGGCGAACATGCCCGCGGCTTAGCTTAAAAACGGTAACTTGCTGCTGAATAGACTGTGACGGGCGTTCTTTGGAAAACAAAAGGACTATTCGCCGCATCGCCCATCAAATGCTGAACGGACGCGCCTGTCGTCAACGACCAGTTGGTATCAATGCTCCAATGCCAGTTGGCACCCAACTTGATGTCAGTGAAGCCGGATGATGGCGCATACTGGCTGTAGCCACTTGCGCTCGCTTGCGTCGCATTGACCCCGAAATAGGACTGTTGATAGCTGTTGTTCGCCCAGTTTGTGCTGAAAAGCGCTGTCAGGCGATGCTTGGGGTTAAGCATATTGGTGGCTCTGCCGCCCAGGCTCATTTGGAAACCATTGTGATCGACGCCCGATCCGTATCTAACGGATGAGAGTAAAGCATAGTTCGGGTTCAAAAAGTAGTTCAAGAAGATCCCTGGCTCTATCGTTGAATCGATGTCTCCCAAGCCATTTAGTTTGCTTGACCTGGTCTGATCGCGGCCAAGCTCCATCGTCATTCTGATGCCGTATTGCAAGTTTGGATTTTTGGAGAAGTTGTAGCCCAGACCGGAAATGGCGCTAAAGAATGCACCGTTTTTCCACTGCGCATCGAAAGTGGGGTACGCGGCAACGCGTCGTTCATCCGAGCCTGTATATTTTGGCAATGACAACGCAGCCGCACCCAGAGAGAAATTAACATCATTCTGTATGTAGGGGGTTGGCGTCAGTTGCGCAAAATCCAGAGCTTGTCCCTGAGCGGAAACAGCTGCGGTAATAAGAATAGTACCTAGGATTTTTTTCATTATTATTGCATCCTTAAATATGTAGCCATGCCAATACGGCAACACCAGTACCTGCTAAAGCAACTCCATACGAAGTATATTGTAACCATTTTTTCTTCGTCAGGAGTGTGATTGCGGCCAAAGAAATCGCAATCTGCAATGCCGTCATTGCCTGTGCCCAGCGGTGATGCTGATGTAAGGCAGATTCGGATTTTTTATCCCATTCAGCCGACTCCGCTTCCAGTCTTTCGGCCTCTTTTTTAATTGCTTCTTTTTCCGTTTCGTAGCGAGTGACTTTTGTTTTGTATTTTTCTACATCAACACCAGGTAAGACCATCGCCAGTTCGGCCAGATTTTGCTTGCTCGACTTTGACTGGTAAAAATTCCATTGGTTGGCGGCTTCCGTCTTTTTGATTGCGGCTTCATTCTTAAACATGGCCGCATCGTTTTGTGTTGCGCCGCCCTGGAAACCAAATAAGGCACCAACTGTGGCCATAATCGCGGTCATGACAGCAATCTTGCTGGCGAATTGGTCATTGCCGTGGGCGGCATGCTCCAATTCGTGATCATGTGGGCCGTGTACGTGAAATCCTCCTGCAGACATCTTGATTCCTATCTTTTTTTGTATGTAATAAATGCGTAATTCAATTGGCTCGCTTCTGATCGATGATGCTCTCTGGCCACTTCCTCCCACAGCAGCGGGTCAATCCTGGGGAAAAAAGCATCACAAATAAAATCTTGCCCGATTTCAGTGACGATCAGCTGATCTGCCATTGGCAGCGCCTGTTCATAAATTTGCGCGCCGCCGATGATGAATCCTGCCTTTCCTTTGAGCAGAGATTGCGCCGCTAGCAGCGAGTCTACAGATTCCACGCCCGGATGCTGCCAGGCATGATTTCGTGTGACCACGATGTTACGCCTGTTAGGTAGGGCCCGGCCTATGGAGTCGAAAGTTTTGCGCCCCATAATGATGGCGTGACCGCTGGTCATACGCTTGAAGTGCGCAAGATCCTCTGGCAAGTGCCATGGCAATTTGTTATTGATGCCTATGCCGCCCTGCTGGTCAGTGGCAACTATAATCGTGAGTGATGACATGATGATGACCTGTCCTTATACAGCGACAGGTGCCTTGATGTGTGGATGAAATTGGTAATTCACAATCTCAAAATCTTCAAATTTGTATTCAAAAATGGAAGCCGGCTTTCGCTTGATCAGTAATTCGGGTAATGCGAAAGTGCTTCTGGAAAGTTGCTCTTCAACTTGATCGAGATGATTTGAGTACAGGTGGCAGTCGCCGCCAGTCCAGATGAATTCACCCACCTCAAGTCCGGTCTGTTGCGCCACCATATGGGTAAGCAGCGCGTATGAAGCGATATTGAAGGGCACACCTAAAAAAATATCGGCAGAGCGTTGGTATAACTGGCAGGAAAGTTTGCCATTGGCCACGTAGAACTGAAACAGGGCGTGGCAGGGCGGTAATTTCATGTTCGGAATGTCTGCGACATTCCAGGCCGAGACGATCAGCCGGCGTGAGTCAGGATTGACTTTGATTTGTTCGACGACTTGCGCGATCTGATCGATATGTCCGCCATCTGGCAAAGGCCAGCTGCGCCACTGCGAGCCATACACCGGGCCTAAATCGCCATTTTCATCTGCCCAGTCATCCCAAATCGATACGCCATTCTCTTTGAGATATCTGATATTGGTGGAGCCGGCCAGGAACCAGATGAGTTCATGGATGATGGATTTTAAGTGCAGTTTTTTGGTCGTCAGCAGCGGGAAGCCCTGACTCAGGTCAAAACGCATCTGGTGCGCAAAGACAGAGATTGTTCCGGTGCCGGTACGGTCGGTTTTTGTTGTGCCATGTTGTTGGACATGGCGCATGAAGTCTAGGTATTGTTGCATGGCGTTAGCTGAAATTTTTGTGGCATTGTAACGGTTTACGCGCCATGAAGCGAATGGCAATCTGCAAACGAATATACTCCCGTGAATGTCGTGTAAATCTGTTCGATTGCGTGCGTCATTATTGCGTTCTTGGAAAATACTGATGGGGAGTATGCTTGGCGCTTTGTTCTTTAGCTGTTTAGCTGCTTAATTGCTTAGTAGCGGATTATCTAAATTCGATTCCCCGGGTGCGACCAGGGGGATGCTTATTTCAAATCGGGAGCCTTGCCCGACCGTGCTGACGGCGCGGATTTCTCCTCCCAGCACGTTGGTGATGATGTTGAAGGTGATGCTTAGGCCGAGGCCACTGCCGCCCTGGCCAAATTTTGTGGTGAAAAAGGGTTCGAAAATGCGCTTGATAATTTCTGGAGCAATCCCTTTGCCATTGTCTTCAAAAACGATAAGCACGTGATCGCCTTGTTTTTGGGCATAACACCGCATGTGTCCGACGTTCAAGCCGTCCAATCCGTGGGCGACCGAATTGTTGACGAGATTAGTGAACACTTGTCCCAGTGGGCCTGGATAACTGTTAAGTGTGATATCTGCAGGAATATCGAGTTCTAGCGTAAATGGCGTCTTGCGCAAACTGGAATGCAGCAAGGCGGCCAGTTCCTGAAGCATGGTGAGCAAGCCGAATTCGCGGCGTTGCGCGCTTGATTGGTCAACGGCAACCTGCTTGAAGTCGCCCACCAGGCGCGCCGATTGCTGTAGCCCGCGAAGCAGCAGTTTGGTCGATCCGGTTGCGGTCTCTGTGTAACGCACCAGATCTGATCGTCGCATGCTGCCTTCCGTCATCATCTGGACCAGGTGGCGGGTCTCATCTTCCAGTGTGCTGGCGACCAGCAGGCAATTGCCCAGCGGCGTATTGAGTTCATGCGCGACCCCGGCCACCATGGAGCCCAGTGCCGCCATGCGTTCTACGCGGGCCAATTCATTCTGCGCGCTATTGACATTGGTCAGGGCGGTTTCGAGATTGATATTGGCGCTCTCAAGCTCCTGAGTGCGTTGCCTGACTTTGGATTCCAGCGTTCCTGAATATTCCTGTAATTGCTGATTCTTGACTTCCAGTTCGTTAAACGAGTGCTGAAGGGCTTGCCGTGTCGCTTCCAGGCTGATCGCCAGATGTCCGAGTTCGTCTTCGCGATTGAGTGCTATCGGTTCGCCGAGTTGCCCGTTGGCTAGCCTATCCGATTCGCTCATGAGCAGTTTGATCGGTTGCACCAGGCGCCATTGCAGGACCATGAGGATAAAGGCAATGGCAAGGATCAATGATAATACCGCTGTACTGACATAGCGGCGGAAGTCGGCTTCAAGGTCGTCCCTCAGTATGTCTTCAGCCAGAGTAAGCCGGACTTCACCTATGGTTTGCTCACCGTGCTTGATTTCTTTCGAGAGACTGCTAAATGGCCCTTTTTGCGACTTCATTCTTATGTCATTCGTAATGAAGGGCTTGCGATCGGGCAGCGTGATGACTTCAATTTTAGCGACACGCGGATCTGAATACACCACCTCACTCGAGATGTTGGCAATTTCCGGTGTAATCTGCCACAAGGGTTCGCTCAGAATGACCGAGAGGATTTCCGTCAGTCGCTTGTGATCGGCCGCCACCTTGATTCTGGCCGCAGACTCGATAGTGCGTAAATGATAGGGGATAAGCAGAGCGGCTGGTACTACTAATCCAAAGACAACCGCAAGAATGATGGCTAAGCGTAAGGTAATTCGACGACGGATTCCTGATAAGAGATGTCGAAACTGCATTGCAATATCCTTGTCCATCACTTCTTGGTTGGAGAATCTCAATGAATCTCAATTATTAAGACCGAATATCAGCAGTTATCCAAATTAATATACGATGTATATTATTTGAATTGTCGAAAGCTTTCTATTGCGCTATTCATCTTTCTTCAACGCAAAATAACAAAAAATTTGATCTGATCAATTGCATTAATGGTAAAAGATTTTTTGTCTTTGAGCAAGTTAGCCATTTCATCTCGCTTCTTCTATCCAGGCCATTTGTATCGCTTCGAGAACTTTTTCTCCGCCGCGACTGTGGTCATCATCGAATTGCGCTAGATCGACCACCCGGTTATGTAAGTCAGTGAAACGCAAGCTCAAGGGGTCAATTTCAGGGAACTTATCGTAAAGAGCTTCCGCGATGCGTGCGGTGTCGGTCCATTTCATATGTGTCACCCCTCTGAATTTTCGCGCGTTAATTGCCGTTAATGGTTTTCGCGTGCATGATTGATCGTGTATTTCGGAATTTCTATGGTGATGTTTTCTTTACCCAGCCTGACCTGGCAGGAGAGCCGTGAGGTCGCTTCCAGTCCCCACGCCGCATCCAGCAAATCTTCTTCATCGTCGCTGGATTCATTGAGGGACTTGAAGCCTTCGCGGATGACCACGTGGCAGGTGGTGCAGGCGCATGACATTTCGCATGCATGTTCAATCTCAACATCACTTTCAACCAGGGCTTCGCAGAGAGATTTCCCTTCTTCTGCCTCGATAACGGCGCCTTCAGGACAGAGTACGGCGTGTGGTAAAACGATAATTTGGGGCATATTGAATCTCGATTAAGGTTAAGCTATGTCGTTCAGTTTTTTGCCGGTTAGGGCAGTGCGGACGCTTTGATCCATGCGTCTGGCGGCAAACTCTTCCGTACCTTCAGCCAGAGCGGTGATGGCATTCTTTAACGCATGCTGATCAACTCCCTGCGTGAGCCTGCGCACTTCGCCCATCAGCTTGCGGATAGCCTCTTGTTCGCTAGCAGACAGCAGTTGGGCATCTTCACCTAGAGCCGACTGCGTGGCGAGCAGGATGCGTTCCGCCTCCACCTGCTCTTCTTTTAATGCGCGTTGCTGCATGTCTGATTCTGCGGAACTGAACGAGTCTTGCAGCATGCGGGTAATGTCATCGTCAGCCAGTCCATACGAGGGCTTGACGGTAATGGATGCCTCAACGCCAGAGCGCAATTCACGCGCCGATACCGATAGCAGGCCATCGGCATCCACCTGATAAGTAATGCGTATGCGAGCCGCGCCTGCGGCCATGGGCGGAATGCCNNACATGAACGGCTAAAGCGGTTTGTCCGTCCTTAAAGGTGGTGAACTCCTGTGCGCGGGCACAAGGAATGGTTGAATTGCGTGGAATCACTTTCTCCGCCAGTCCCCCCATCGTTTCAACGCCGAGCGAGAGCGGAATGACATCAAGCAGCAGCCAGTCGTCACCTTGCGCACGGTTGCCAGCCAGTAGATTGGCTTGCAGTGCGGCGCCAAGGGCGACTACCTTGTCCGGGTCGATATTGGCCAGCGGCGTAGTCTGGAAAAATTCGCTCACGGCCTTGCGCACATGCGGCATGCGCGTGGCGCCTCCCACCAGAACTACGCCATCAATGTCGTCGGCGGATAAGTCTGCATCGCGCAATGCCTTGCGGCAGGGCGTCATGGTCTTGAGGACCAGATTTTGCGTGATGTCGGCAAACACAGCCGTGCTGATCTGCAGATGCACGCTTTCACCGGAATTAAGTTTGGCATCGATGTAGGTTGAGGTTTTTGTCGACAGGGTCTCTTTCGCCTCGCGCGCCTTGACCATCAAAAGACGCGTGTCCTCGTCGGATAACGGGGCGAGTTTGGCTTCCTGCAGTATCCAGCAAAACAGCCTGTGGTCGAAATCATCACCACCTAAAGCAGAATCACCACCGGTCGCCAACACCTCAAACACACCTTTGCTCATTTTGAGTATGGAGATGTCAAAGGTGCCGCCGCCAAGGTCATACACGGCGTAAGTGCCTTCGGAAGTGTTGTCCAGCCCATAGGCGATCGCCGCTGCAGTCGGCTCATTTAACAGGCGCAGAACATTCAGGCCCGCCAGTTTCGCTGCATCTTTGGTGGCCTGTCTCTGTGCATCATCAAAATAGGCAGGTACCGTAATGACGGCACCGACCAGATCATCACC